>Ga0272442_10002757_pt1 | contig 25139 bp, 17 predicted proteins | sample SSMForm2O_FD_200262 | JGI IMG/M metagenome (GOLD analysis project Ga0272442, IMG submission 200262) | Marine sediment archaeal communities from Little Sippewissett salt marsh, Falmouth, MA, United States - SSM-Form-2O | ecosystem: Environmental > Aquatic > Marine > Wetlands > Sediment ... | reverse complement strand
CCTTTTAAAATTGGAAAGGCAAAATGGTACTCTAAAATTCAAGTCGATGCAGGTCCTTTTTCTTTGTAACTTGTTGATATATGTTTTTAAATCAACGTTTTTTGTGAAAACGTTGGGACACTACTGACAGTATACAATGCCTATAAAAAATAGGTGGTTTTGGATGGCGAAAAAATACCCGTTTGCTGATACAACCTTCACTGAATACATTTTCTATAGCATTCATATTTGCTGACCGTATCCTTCAGCTTTGGTGAGGCGGGAAATCGAAGGTCTGCAAAATCAACCTTCAGTGTATATGCTTTCTATTATATTCATGGATGGGTTTGGCAACCTGCAGTTTTTGAGTGCATGGAAAGTAAGGGTTTGCTCAAAGATTTGTGAAAGGCTGATTTGCTTGGTGAGTTGGTGCATTTCTACACAAATTAAGTTGCACAATAAAAAAGAAAAAAGTATATATAATTTAATTCTCTTTTTAATATAGACTCCGAAACCATTCATAAAGCGGCGTTTCCAAAAAAAGGAATACACAATGACCAACAAAGAAAAAGATTTAATCTTTCGAAACCTTGTCAGGATTGAGCACGGTATAGCAAAAATATACAATCATTTTTCCATGAAAAGTAATTTCAGCAATCCGGTAAAAAATTTCTGGAGAAACATTGCCAATGAAGAGGAACTGCATGCAGATCTGTTTGACGAAATCCGTCAGGGTGTGCTTGATGGCGATGTACAGGTAACTTTGGATATTGATCTTGCTGACCTGAAAGGTTTTGTGGATAAAATAAATGGACAACTGAAAAGCATTCAGTCAGAGGACTACGATGAATCAGGTGCTTACTCGTTTGGAGCTCTTATTGAAACAGAGCTTGATGAGGCCAAATTTGTCCAAATGGTTCATACGAATGAACCGAAATTTATGAACATGCTAACTAAGATTGAAAATGACACCAAGAAACATAGAGTCATTTTAATTAACCACTCTAAAGGGGTAACGTGATGCTGAATACCCGATGATAACCGTAATAGGTACAATCTTACCAGACCCAGATAGAAGAGGAGGATGACATTTTACATCTCCTCCACCATGATCAAATATTTGCCAAAGTGCTTGTCTTCTTTTTTCGTATGATTCACAAGCCAGTCGATCAGAAAAATTTGAACTCTGAACATCATGTATACATGATTTAATTTTCCATCTTCAATTAATCGTTTTAACCACATAAAAGAAGAAAGAAAGTTGTTATGCATTTCTTTCTGCTGCTTCAAAAAAGGGTAACTTTTTTCCTGCATCAATTTTTCTTCAGTATGAAAATGTTCTTTTGCTTTCTTTTCCAGTCCATGCATTGCTTCGATTATTTTTTCGATATCTTGTTTGTCCCTTATCATGCCTATCAAACGGATTGAAGCTTCTACAAGTTCTCGGTGCTGATCATCAATTACTTCGTGATTAATCAAATAACTTTTATCCCAATAAATCTTTTCTGTTAATTCATAAGCCCCCTCATGGATTCCGTTGCGGGAATAGTTTTCACAGCGTTGGAGGTAAACTCCAGCAGGATTGTCGGTAGGATTGATTTTTATATATTCCTGTAATTGTTTCTGAGCAACATGGATGTTCTTGTAATGGTAGTTCGCAAGAGCTTCTTCAAACACTTCCTTGTTTTTGAGCTTTTTTCCCTTTGATTCCTCATTTTCAACCGCAAAAACTTCATAAATTGAGTGCGGTCTGTTTTTGCCTTTTACTAACACACGGTCAATAAAACGGGTGTAAAGTCTGTTGCTTTTGTTGATGCTATGGTAAGTGTTCTCACTTATTAAAAAAGGGACTTTATAATTTTTGGTTAACGACTCTATTCTTGAGGAAAGGTTGACGGCATCGCTTATAACGGTTCCGTCCATTCTGTTGTATCCACCAACAGTGCCGATCATTGCAATCCCGGTATTGAGACCAATGCCGATTTTGATAGGGCTATAACCCGCTCTTTTTCGGCCCTCATTGTAATTTTTTAGTTGATCTAGAATCTGAACTGCGCAGGTAAAGGCATCGTCGGCAGATATGGGGAAAATAGCCATAATGGCATCCCCGATAAATTTATCAACGATTCCATTGTTAAGGGTTATCAGTGGTTCAATTTGGCTTAAATATGAATTAATAAAGTTAAAATTTTCCTGAGGGGTTAAGGCTTCAGACAAGGCTGTAAAATCCCTGATATCGGAAAACAGGATTGTAATAATTTTTTCTACCTGGTCACCTAATTTGACATCGTAAATGCTTCCTTTGCCCAACAGATCAATTAGTTTGTAAGGGACGAATCTATTATAGGCATTTATCAACTGTTTAAAGTCGTTCATTTTTTCAGAGGAACTAATGTTGCTGTTTGAAATTTATTACCGCGATAACTATACCAAATGCTATGTTTAATATAAACACATAATATAAAGGTAATATAATAAAAAAAAATTGTAAGATATTGAGCACTTAGTAAAATAAAGCTCTCTGGAATCCTCAAGGATACCAGAACAAAGCCTCGCTTCAGTAGATTGAAGGTTTTTAACGGAACCTTTATCCAGCAAACATTTGGCCCCTCTCAAGGATTGCAAAAGCAACCATCATTTTCTGAAAGTGAAGGTTTGATGACGCTTTAACCAAAACCGGTAGAATCTGTATGCCGAGGGACCTGTCTTGTTAAGGATGTCCTTATCATTATATGAAAATATACAGAAAGAAAAATAGACCGGGGCAACCTTTGGAATTACCCCGGTTCAAGAAACATCAGCTGTAAAGATTCTCAATCCAGTGCAATGCTTCTGCATCGCTGACTTTGCCCAAATAGCGCTGTGTCGTTGAGAGATTTGAATGCCGTAGAATAACCTTGCTCACAATCTCTATCGGTGTTCCCGACCTCGAAGCATAGGTTGCTGCATGCCTTCTCAGATCATGAGGATTAAGTTTGACGCCGATCCGTTCCCCTGCCTTTTTCACTGCCAATCTGGCAGCTGAATATTTTATCGAAAAAATAGGTTCATTACCGGGTATATCCATATTTCTGATGTAATCCTTCAGGCGATCTGCGATTTTCATCGGGATAAAGACCGTTTCTACTTCTTTGCCGCTTTTGGGCTCATGGAGAATAATTTTTCTGTTGTCTACATCGTGTTTGCATATTTTAAGAACCTCACCGATTCTCATTCCGCCGCGTGCCATGAGCTCCAGTAAGATTCTATCCCTTGGATTTGCGGTTTTGAAAATCATCTCATCAACCGTTTCCTTTTCCAGAATTGTCCATGGCGTACTTTTTTTGGTCCTGAACAGCTTTTTCAGCATCGGTGTCTCACAGGGATTGGAAATGGTTTCGTCAATATTATTTTTGACGAAATTGAAAAAGGTTTTCAGGAGAGTATAGCGAAGGTGTTTTGTGTTATGCTTTGCATTGGCGTTGATCCGGGTTAAAAAATCCAGCACTTCATCTGATGTTATGGAATCAATATTTTTATCGGGAAAATGGAGGGATAATTTTGACAGGAATTTCTTGTAATTATTGAACGTGTTTTTTTTTGGAATTTAATTTGTGGTAATCAAGATAAGAATTTATTGCTTGTGATAGTTTCATGACGGATCTCCTTTCGTTAATGGATTTAATATTGTTGGGAAAGACTGGCTAATCGTAGCAAAGAATACTCATGAGGCTGTCTTTTGAAGAATATATTCCGGATGATGTTTTATAATTTCAAGAAGTCGGAGTGCCGACTGGGCCGGCTGTCGCCTGCCTGCTTCCCATGCCTGTACCGTTTTAACACTAACGTTCAAAATTTCAGAAAAGATACTCTGGCTTACCCTGAGCGATGCCCGCAGCTTAACAATATCTTCCGGTTTCAACTGCCTGGGAGGATCAGGGATTACCAGATTATGGGTCTGTAGACTTTTTTTTCCTTTATGATACTGAATTGCTTCCTTAAGACTTCCTTTTAATTGTTTGTACACGGCTGACAGCCTCCTTCTTAAGTATTTTTACCAACTCCCGGATTTCTTTCTTCTCTTCAGGAGTTAAATCATCTTTTACATTTTTTGAATATATAACCAGTAAATGAAGGCACTCTGCCTCAGGAATATCCAAATAATCAACTCTCAAGCCACCGCTCGTTCCCTTGCCGTGATACCCCATCCTGACTTTTCGCAATCCTGACAGCCCTGGCATTACGGTACCGGCTTTGGGATTATAAAGTAACTTTTCTTGAAACTGCTTATATTCCGCATCCGTAATTTTATTATCGTTGATGAGCCCTTTTAGTTCTCTGCTGAAAATCGATGACTCAATAAAAAGTCTTCTCATCCTGTCTCCTTATACTACATTGTAGTATGCTAAATTGTAGCATTATTGTCAAGATGATTCTGACCGTATCCTTGAGTTTTTGCGAGGCAAGAAATTCAGGGTTGGCAAAAAGAATCTTCGGTGGATATGCTCCCTGTAATGTTCATGGATGGTTTTGGTAACCTGCATTTTTGGAGTGTTGAGTTAAGGCTATGACTGGCTGCCGTATTTATTCTTATGTGGAAAAGAGAATCGTCCTTTTTATTCAGTAAAAAATTCCTTCTTTGGAAACCCTGCCAAATATACACTATTCTCCTTATTTTTTCTTTTACTCAGATAAATAGGTCCGTATCACTCCTGCGAAAAACTGAAGCCGTTACCAGACAGATGTATAAATATGTACAATAAGTGTCTGTGATGTGCCGCTTTCGCTTTCCTCCAGTATCCAGTCATTGTTTATAGCATCAAAGGAATACGTGTCCTGTTTGTAGTCGAAGGCAAAATAGATTTCATAATTGGCCTCCGAATTTGCCGAAAGACACAGGGAGTAAGTTCCTGTTTCCTGGGTTGAATCCGACCAGTTAAATTTATTCGTGACAATCGTGCGAAAATTGTAAATTGAATTATCAAAACGATATCCTCCTTTTTGATGCGACCAACTGCTCCCCTCGTCTCCCGGCACACTGCCTTCTCCCTCGACATTCAGTGTAATTGTTGTATCATAGGTTCCACTAAGGGCTATGTTTTCGTTCATGGAAGATGTCGTCATAATGTAAATCTCTTTTCCCACCACAACGCCATAAGCATCGGTAAGGTCTTCGATGCTGCCGTACGCTTCAGCAGGGGTATCGAGATCACCTGATGAAGCAATGACCATGTTGAATGCGTTTGTCAGGTACCAGTTTTCGATCTCAAGCTCAAATGATTCCGTGTTGCAGTCTGCGGAAACCGCACAATCATTTTCCTCTTCCTCCTCCTCGGCTTCGGCGGTAAGCGTAACGGTTTGATGGCTTTCGCCGCTGTTGAACATCACCGCGTAGATAGCATCAGAATCGTTCAGCAAGACTTTTGTTGTATCACTGCCGACGAAAACTTTCAGCAGATTGTAATTACCGCTTCCCTTGGTATTGTTGAGCAGCTTGTAGATCATGACCGAACAATCAGCCGGTACGCCGTTTGTTGATATTTCGATGGTACGCGTATCACCTTTCTCCGGCTTTTCGCAGGTGATCCGCCATATTGTAGCAGTGTAACCCGGTTTCAGTGAAAAAGACTCGGTATATTCAATGATCGGCTCTCCGGAGCTGTTTGCTTTTCCCAGCACTCTCGGTTTTGACATGCTGGCCAGTTGACTGAGTCCGCTGTCTGAAAAGGGAGAACCGGAATCAAACAGTGTGTAGACTGCATAATCTTCAAATGTACTTGAAAAGATCTTGTCCGTCAGGTCTGTTACATACTCCTGGAACGTATAACGTGTGCTTATTGCAGCAATGGACGCATTTCCCTCGACAAAATCCCACATTTCTTTAAAATCAGCACCATGAAACCCTATCATCCACTGGATGAACCGCGAGACATAGTACGCTTCTGCTTTTGCCTCTGAAAAAAAGGATTCCTCCAGCCGCTGGGGCATATCATCAAAGTGCGGCAGGGTATCTGTTGTGTCCCAGCACAGAACACCCGAGGCATAATCAGGTGTTCCTTCCAGCCACCACATTCTTCCGGCAGCCCGGTAAACACTTGCATACTGGTTCTGGACATAATGAAACAACTCATGCCCGGCATCATGTGAAATTTCCGAATTTGAAGTCATCTGGGTAAGAGGCAAATAGATCCATCCGGTTACACCGCTCCATTCCCCCTCATTTACCATATTGGTCAGCATGGTATTGATTCGTGTGATATACGTTGTTGGGACCTTAAATCCTGCGTCGCTGTATCGCTTATAGCAATGTTCCAGATACCCGCCGATTCTAATTGCCAGCTGCTCCATGGTAAGACCGGGTTCTGAATCAAGGATAGGGGGATAAGCCGATGGCTTGTAGTACACGTTGAAATTTCCCTCATCAGTAACAATATATTTGTATCCCTGTACCCGCCAGACGGCCCACGTGCTTAAATGATTTGTTTCCACAGTAATTTTATTATTTTCCGTATCGACCGTATTTTCCACGGTCAGCCACATTTCAAGTGTTTCATCCCAATAGGAAACACCAAACCCCTTATCTTCGGGAATGGACTGGTCCAACAGCGATTCATCATAACTGAACTCAAGAACTATGCTATCGCTTAACTCGGAATGCTCATTCAAAGAAATATTATAGACAGCAAAAGTCTCTATTTCAGTATCAATGGTTTCAGGTAGCGTTCGGTTGGAAAAACCAAGCGAGAGCGTATCCGCACCATCCAGAAGACCTCCGGGAATAGTAACAGACAGGCTGTCTTCCAGAGAAAAAGTCTGATCGGATTCTGATGGTGTTACAGAATAGACAGTCGGCTCAGGTTCAGAAGTTTCTGATTGACAGCCGCTGAAAATCGTGAACAGAAAAAGGCAGATAACCGTGCACAACATGATTTTTTTCATAATTCCTCCTCGTGTATGGAAAAATACCCTGACCCGATTTCGCAGAGACATTGTGTGCTTTTTTGAAATATTTTTCAAGTGTTTTTCAGGGTGATGTTCGAGGTGCAAAGGGGTTCAAACTTTCACTCCTCAGTCAGTTTCCCTCATTGAAGATTTGATAACGGATGTTCACTCGAACGCTTTCATATGAAAGATACTGACCGTAACCTTCAGTTTTTGAAGGGCGGGAAATTCATGGTTGGCAAAAACAAGCTTCGGTGTACATGCTCACTATAATGTTCATGGATTTTTTTTCTAACCTGCAGTTTTTGAGGGCAGGGAAAGTAAGGGTAGGCTGGGGCATGTTTAAATTTCCCTTCTGATTCAGTACTTTGAGTATCACAGCTGCTATCTCGGTGCCTCTGCTTGGTTTCATAACAAAGGCCTACAAACCTAATTCTTTTTACCCTTTCTTCAGATACCGTCTCGCTGTATCCGGTGCAGAGTATTGTATGTCAAGTCCTATTGAAAGAATCTTCTTGCCGGCTCATAGCCCATGCAACAGTCTTTTTCTACTTGCTCAACTATTGAGTACCTTATCATTTAAAGGATCGATTAAATCAGCAAGCCCAAGCTCACGTAATCTATTCTTTTTCTGGAGTCCTGTGGTTTGATCCCAGCCTCTCAACTGGTAGTATTCATCCCTGATCATTTCAAATTTTTCTTTATCAACTACCGTTCCTGTTTTAAACTCCGGTTTTCCGTCCTTGCCCGGCACGACGCACTTGGGATCGTGGCCCATATTTGCAGGAAGGGGAACGGTGTGAAAAAAATCGGGAAGGCTGTCACTTTCACGTGCTTTGTGTCCCTCCCGGATGAGAATCGCACGCTGAAGGTTGAAAACACGTTCGCCGACCCTGTCAAGTTTTTCCTCATCCAGTTCGATCCCGGTAATGGCGGAGAAAACTTTACTGGGAAGGGTCGGGTCTCCAACATGATCTTCAGAGTGTCGCACATCCATCATAGGCCAGGCAAAATCACAGAGGTTAAGGCACTCTTTAACATATACCCGGTCCTGGATTTTTTTGGCTGCAAGGGCTTTTGCTTCATGGGTTGAAAAATCAAAAGCAAGCTCACTGCCATGGAACAATTTGCCGATGTAACGCACAACATCGCTTGAAACATATGCTCCTTCATTGTTGTTGTACCAATCCCACCATTGATAGGATGGAAAGCTCACCTCGTGAAGCTGTGGCATCGCCGGGCGCGGTTCAGTGGCAAAAAAGATTCCGTTTGTAACGAAGACTCTCGGCTCATAGGGATATACCGTACCTGTTCGATAGTTAAACCAGTTTGCAAGCTGCTCATGAGCAGCATCACCAACCGAATCAGCTGCCCGGGCAATGCCCTGTGCAATCAGGTCACCGAAACCTTCACGGAAGGAAATTTTTTCAAGAAGTGTTTGTATAAATTCAAGAGTACCCATTTTTGAAAACATAATCCCGGTGTTTTCTTCTGTTAGAATCTTTCCCTGAAAGCATCTCATCAGCCATGCAATCATGGCCAATATGGAAAACACATCGATACCGTAGTCATTGGCAGTCCTGCTTGCATGAAAGTGAACATCGTCCCATTCACCGTATTTAAGTTTTGGATTTGCGTAAAAAACCGCAGCAACACAGAGATATTTTCCCGTATCACCATTATCGGCTGTATAGACAGAACGCGTACAGCCGCTGATGCAGCCGTAACAGGCTGTTTTCTTCAGCTTCTTATTTAACGATAAATCCTCGGGAACATATGCCGACCATATCCGGTGAGGGCCGGAAAAAATGAACCGGGAATCTTTTTTCTGTTCTCGTATCACTTTTAGAAGATTTTTGAGCCTATCCGGATGTGCAGCTGTCGTTTCTCGCCTGTCTGCCTTAAGGACAATTGCTTTAAGCCCTTTTGAGCCCATAACAGCGCCGAAGCCGCTGGAACCGGATGAATCATCTTCAGCAATAATATTGGCCATTACCGCCATGTTTTCACCGGCTGGACCGATGGTTGCTATACGGACATCCTTGCCGAGCATGTTTTTCACCATGCTGCGGGTCTCGATTGTTCCCTTGCCCCATATGGAAGATGCGTCCCGTATTTCTGCGCTGCCGTTCTCAACAAAAAGATAAACCGGCTTTTCAGATTTGCCCAGAATGAGAACCGCATCAAAGCCGGCGAATTTCAGCCATGCACCCCAACTGCCACCCAAGTTGCAGTAGGAAAAAAGTTCAGGGGTAATAGCAGGGGATTTTCCGCACACCTGCCACCGCGAACCGGCCAATCCGGCAAATCCTGCCAGAGGGCCGTTAACGAATATGAGCGGGTTTTTCGGACCACATGCAGAAGACCCGGGTGTGAAATAGTCCCAATAAAGCTTTGCCGCAATCCCTCTGCCGCCTATAAAACGTTTTGCATAGTCACCTGTCGATAAATTTTCAATACTTCCCTGTGATAAATCAATTTTTAAAATTTTTCCGGCATAGCCTAAATTATTGGACATGGTTAATACCTCTGACTGTTAATAACCGTATTTCTAAAAGGCCTTAGGCGTATAGTAATCAGGGTTTTAAAACGGGCCTTTTCCCCAGATAAAATAGTTATTGAACCCTGCTGTTGAATTTACCGCCTTTACATCTACAACTGAAACGAATTTTTAAGACAAGATCAAGTAATAAATTGTTTAATTACAAACGAGAGAACAGCTACTGAACATGTTTCTTTATCACCGGCAGCAGTGTATCAATCGTTTTCTTAAAAGCGGTTCCCGCAGCAGGACATGCAGTGATGAGCTTCATGATATATCTTTCAGTGCTGTAATACGCCCTGACAAGAAGCCTTCCGGCCGCTGACCGGGAGAGAACCTTATCACGATACAAACGAAGCAGCTGCGTTTCGGGTGATCTTTCACCATAGATGCTCGCACCAAGGCACGGGATGGTAACGGCAAGCGGGCCGTATGACTTGCCGGTACCTGCAGCATCGACTCCTTCAACCTTGTAATAATAGGTCCCCGGTGCAAAGGCCCCTGTGTCGGTAAAATCATAAGAAGATCCTGCCCCTTTTGCGGTAATGAGTGCATCGCTTATTACTTTGTAGGGCTCGTTTTCCTTTTCAGAAGTTGAGCGGTACACGTTAAACCCGGTTAATCCTGCTTCCCCGGAGGTCGTCCACTGAAGGGCTATGCCTCCGCTGCCTGCGCTGCCAGCAAATGAGTCAACAGATACAAACCCGGGAACTTCTGAAAGCCGGTAGATCTTTGCTCCGGACTCTTCCGGAATCGTCTGACCTGCATTGCCGCTGAACAGGTTTGAGGCAGCAACATACAGCGATCCCTCAAACTCGGTAAATGATTCAAAATGATTGATGTTTGTGTCACCGAATGCGGCGCCGGTTACCCGTGTCCAGACAAGGGCATCTCCAGGGCCGGTTGCCCGCCATATATCAGCGCCGTCAAACACCGGGCTGATATTGGGAATGGGATCCAGCAATTTCGTCATTAATGTACCCGCATACAGCGAGGAATTATAGGTGTACAGGTTTGCTCCGATATTCGACCCGTATCCCATAAAGTCGGCTGCACCGTCAAAACCGTCGGGCATGGCAGAATCCATGCCAACAGCATACGCCCAGGCCCCGTCCTCGGTGCCGCCCGTTGCCGTGTACATGATTCTGCCGCCGGTCAGCCGTGCGATTGCACAGAAAAATCTGTCGTCATACTCTGCCCAGGTCCATGCCTGGAAATTGCAGTTAATAAAATCTCCGGCTTCGCCGAAACCGTTTTCATTGGTCCCCTCGTCATTCTCGTCAACAAAGTTATCGGCAATCGCCGTCCACGTTTCACCGTCCAGGCGAAAGGCCCGGGCCCCTCTGCCCGAACAGCCGCTGGACCCGGTTCCCCCGGCAAACAGCGTTTCCGTACCGCTCACATCGGTTTTTCCGAAATAGGTTGTGCTTGAGCAGACCGGGTTGCCCACCGTGTCCTCCATACCCGTTATCAGGCATTCGCCGGTGGGATTGCCCTGGGGGTCAAACCCGTGAAACAGGCCGAAGGCATACGGGGATGCCGGTTCCCAGGTAGTTCCGTCGGCTGTTTTCCATACCCGTGTCCCGTCTTCGTAATTGTGAGCGATACCCACATAGAGCTCATCGTTGAGGATGGCCATATCGATAAAATTCTTGTTCCATATCTCGCCGAATCCGTTCTCATCCCGGCCGATGCCGATTTCGTAGGAGTCGCCGGCAGCAACGGTTCCTACCGGCACATTCGGGAATTCCGGATCAGGTATGTAACTTTCGCAGACGGTATACTCGGTTTCAGCACCGGTCTCATCGTTTGTGTTAGCCTCTTCGTTCTGCTGTATGGTCAGGGTGGTGCCGCTGTTGCCGACAATGTCAAATACCCGGCCCTTGCCCTCTCCCGAGGTGATACGAAGAACCCCGCCCTTCCACTGGTCGGCTGTCCAGCTCTTGCTTGAGTCAGTGACGTCAGCGGTGGTGGCGCCGTCATCGTCATCGCAGCCGGCAATGCCGGTTATGGTCCCGCCCTCATCTTCATCGAGGCTGTTTGAAACAACCGGCTCCCACTGCTCCCCGTTAAAGCGCCACATTTCACAGCCGAGCGAGCGGTACAGAAATCCACCCTCATACCCGGAGCCAAGCGCTACATACAGTGCATCGTTGAATTCTATCATTTTGCCGTAGGAGGCATTCATCAGCTCATGCAGCACGCTGTCGGTAAACCCCGGTACCGACACCTGCTCCCATCCGGTGTTATGGGTCCGCCAGATCTGAAATCCTGTTGCCTCGTTGCGCACAAGCGCATACAGACTTCCCTGAAAAGGGCACATCGACACAACACAGATGTTGTCTTTGTTGCCGAAACCCGGTTCGTTTACCCGCTCCCACACGGAGCCGTCTTCTGCATCAACCGTTTCAACTGCTAGGGGCATTGCCTGAGCATGTGCGGCGTGAGGAAGGGAAAGCATAACGAAAAAAAAACCAAAAATCATCAATGGTGAGCACCGTACAATGAATTTTTTTGAATATTGTTTCATAAAAACATCCTCCCTTATTTAAATTAGTTTTTTAGAAATTATATGTGTCAAACAGTTGCGTTTCTGGATTATGGCCCGCAGAGAACTGCGTCAAGCCTGCTCTTAAAAAAAGAAGCGCAGGAAAGCCGGGTTGTTGGTCGACCTTTCGGGGGGAGGGGTATTCCCCTATCCCGCGCTTTTGAGAAACCTTAAATCTCATGTTAAATTCCTTGCCTATGTGTATGCTATCTAGAACCGCATATCAATAATCTTCGCGTAAAGGCTCTCCCTCCTAATCTTTCTAGATGAGCGTCAGATAGGTGAAAACGGCCGTGCCGTCTGCTGCCAGACATGTAATATTCTGGTGTCACCTAAAAAACAATGTCGAACACGGCATCAGTTGTCTCCTGTCCGAAGGCGTCGACCATGACATCATAGCCTGGATCATTCGCCTTTAACAGTGCCAAAAAGGCATTCACTCGCTCCGCTGCATACTCCCTGTCGGCAGACCCTTCCTCCAGCATTTCAGCCCCCTCAACACCGGCTATATAGGTTTCGCAGTATTCATTAAGCACATCAGACAAATTACCCATGGCGTACTCGGCAATTACAATTACGGTTTTATAAGGTGAAAAGGCATATGCTGTTTTGAACGGGACCTCTAAACTCGTGGTTGCCCCTTCCAGTATATCAAGCACGTTTGCCCTTGCCTCGTTGAGCGGCTCAAGATATTTTTCTGCATAGTCAGGTTTCATCAAAATATCCTGCAGTGGGATAAAATCAGCAATTAAAAGAATCATGTTATACTTGGTATCACGGTTCAGGGTTATCCAGAGCACGGGAAAATCATAGCCGTCTGCAGGATAAACAAAGACCGATTCCTCGTAAACGCCTCTTTCAATAATGTGGATCGAATTAAAGACCACCCGTTTGATTTTTTCTGCCTGGTAAATCTCTGTATAGACTTCCCCTCCGTCAGTTTCAATGCTGCTTAAAGACGGGTCGATAGCTACTTGCTCATCCATCAAAACCCCAAGGTGCTCCTTCATCGTACCGATAAAATCTATTTGCTGTGTGCTGTCACAGCCAAGAAATCCCATCACAATCAAAGTGATAAATGCAATCTGTACAGCCATACTCCTGTCTATCAACATCTTCATTTCTTTCATAGTGACTTTCCTCCTTTGTACCGGTTACTTTTAAAGCAATCCTCCCTGTATATAATAAAAAGTCACGGTTTGTGACTAATTGATAAAAGTAGAATTTGGATTTGGCTCCAAAGCCAATTATCGGCTACAATAAATCCCTCTTTTATTTTCTTTATGGAATACGTAAGGATGTTTATGTTTTTGGATTTGGCTCCAAAGCCAACAAGAAAAATTATATATAAGAAATAATATCATGCAATAATAAAAAAGGATTAATTTTTCAGTTTTTATTAATTAATTACTTTTGAAAAGCATACTGATCCAGCAAACAACTCGATTTCTTTGGTCTTTCGGAATACAGTACCTTACCCGATCATGCCCTGTGTATGTGGTTGATGGTACTGCTGCAGGCGGTCTTTTTTTCAACTCCGCCCGAGCTTTTTAGGTGAGCACAAGCAGATAGCCGACCGTAACCTTCGGTTTTGGTGAGGCGGGAAACTGAAGGTCACCAAATACATCCCTCAGGGTATATTCTCTCTATAATGTTCAAAGATGGTTTTGCTAACCTGCAGTTTTTAGAGGCGCGGAAAGTAAAAGTTAGTGTAAGTACATGCAAACAAAGTAAAAAGGCAGGGCCGTGAGAGACCCTGCCTTTAACCAACATATCTTTTTTTCTATTGCAATTTTGATCTAATAACCGGCAGCATGACATCAATCAATGCAATCGTTGCCTTTTCTGCAAGGGGATATTTCCGGCACAGATCAAGAACACGGCCGTCATAGGCATAATACATTCTGATAAGCTTCTTTCCCACCACATTTCCGGCAAGCACCGTGTCGCGGAATTTTCTTAACGTCTGAAGCCGCGCATCACCCCTGCCCAGGATTTGTGTCATGACGCAATCTGATTCCGCCACACCGGTTCTCTGTTGATTGTTGCGAAACATGGGCCAGGAGCCGGTATCGTCATCGGCTGCGTTCAGACAGTAAAAATAACCGTCGTAGCTGCCGAAATACAAACGGCCGTCAACAATTGCGGGTGCCGACGATACCGCACCGTCGGTCTTGGACTCCCAGTATTTCTTGCCGTTTTGAGCATCGAGACAGTACATATAAGTATCACCACTGCCGATATAGACATAGCCGCCGCTTACCGCCGGCGAGGCATGCACAACGCTGCCGGTGTAAAACGCATAATTCAGCTCACCGGTTTCTGCGTCAAGACTGTAGACATTGTTGTCAAGGCTTCCGAAATAGACATAGCTGCCCGCCAGCACAGGCGAGGAATAAACAACGGATCCGGTCTCATACGACCACACCTTTTCACCTGTGGCGGCATCAACACAGTAGAAATTGTGATCCCTGCTGCCGAAATAGGCATAGCCGCCCCCGACCGCCGGAGAGGGGGGGATGTCCCCGTTGGTTGTATACGACCAGTTCAGCTCCCCTGACTCCGCATCCAGGCAGTAAAACGTATAATCGACACCGCCCACATACACCGTTCCGTCCACAACTGCAGGTGTAGAAAAAATGTCTGCCTGCGCCTCGTACTCCCACTGCAGGCTGCCTGTTTCTGCATCTATGCAGTACACTTTATTGTCAAAGCTTCCGAAATAGAGATTCCCCTCATACAGGGCCGCCGATGAATTAATGCCGTCGCCGGTTTCAAAATCCCAAATTTTTGCGCCCGTTACAGCATCAAGGCAGTAGAGCCTGGTGTCATTGCTTCCGATGTACACATAGGACTCCGTGACAAGCGGGGAAGCGGTGACACTGCCGCCGGTTTCATATTCCCAGATCTTTGACCCGTCGGTGTCGAGACAGTACACCTTGCCGTCGGCGCTTCCGAAATACACATACCCGTCCGAAACCGAGGGAGAAGAAGTAATGTAGCTGCCTGTTTCGAACTTCCAGACAAGCCGTTCGGTGGGGACATACTCCCGGACGTCGAAGTTGCAGGTCATTTCCTCGTCGCCGGTCGTGACGGTAACATCGCAGTCCGTTGTCTGTGCGCCCTCGGCTACATTCAAGGTCACCACGGCCTCGGTTGCCGAAACAATGACTGTGTCGAGGACCGTGACGTCCGGGCAGGCAAAGCTCACCACGGTGGATTCATCAAACCCTGTTTCGGTGCCGTTAATGGTGACTTCTACTGCCTCATCTCCCCCGAACACGAATTTCGGGGTTACCGCATCGCAGCGCGCACCGGTCACACCGCGCTTGGTGCCGTAGGCAAGATCATAATCGTTATCGGTAAATCCTGATCCGGACTCAAAAGCATCACCGCTGGCGTTCAAAGCCACAACATGCCTGCCCATCTCCTGCCCTGCTACAAGGTCTTCGGAATAGGTGAAGTCCGGTGAGAATGTCACAAATATTATCTGAAACGGGAAAGGCTCGCCGCCGTCGGTGGGCGTGCTGGTTCCGAAGGCCTGGCACCTGATGTTGGCCGATATGCCGGTGACGATCTCATCAATAACCCACACGTAAGTGGACCCGTCATTGTTGGTAACATCCCACGTGCCCAGCCACACATCACAATCAGATTGGGCAAATGCAGCTCCGTAAAAAAGAAAAACAATCGATAAAGTTATTCCCAGCTTTTTCATAATACATCCTCCCTTTTTTTAAGTAGTGTCTGAATGAAAACACTGTTTTTCGTTTTTGTCCGGGACCGATCTGCTCAACTTCTGAGCAGCAAAACAGCCGGATTCGTTTATATATAGTCCGATATAATTCTATGAAGCCGGTTATCTTGCTATGTGGGCTTTTCCGGACCCACCTTACCTGTGTTACCTTCAGATTAACAACTTTAGACGCTCTTATTTCCTTTGCTCAGGCAGCACGGCGATATCGCTGCCGTTGCTTTTGGAGTCGTTTCAACTCCCATCTTTGCAGTATACAATCCACCAAATGTTTATGACTAATAGCTGTTGATAATAAATTTTTGGCTTTGGCTCCAAATCCAATAAAACAAATTATATTTAAAAAATAATATTATGCAATAATCAAAAAGGATTAATTACCCATTTTTTATTATTAAATATCCACCTCCAGACTGTGTCACAATTCACATTTGTCCGTTTGTGGGCTGTTTTTCGGAGGGGTTTGCCCCCTCAAAATTAAAAACAATGCAATACAGGCTAAATATGAAAGCCTGGATTTTTAGACTTTTAATTATGACACAGCCTCGGAAGAGGTGGCTTTATATTAACTCCTGCAAGGGGATTAAATTGCCTTACCCCCAAAAGGGGGGTAAGGCGCTGAGTTGTCCCTTGTTTTCCTATTTCTTTTGCTTCTTCTCTCGCTTTTCCTGATATTGCACGTACCGTCTGATCATTTCCGCATTCAGCCCTACCGTATCAACACAGTATCCCCTATCCCCTGGCCCAGTGATTGCCCCAGTACGGCTTCTGTCTTACTGACCACACTCAAAGAGTGGGGGTTTCTAAATTTCAGTAAGATTAGTCCTATTGTCTCAAAGATACGGGAGGCGGGATTATTAAAAAATCAGATCAAACACCCTGCCCGTCTGATGCTCTCCGAAAACGTTGATCAGCAAATCATATCCCGGATCATTGCCCTTCATAAGTGTGCGCGTCGCAGCCCTTTTTTGGAGGTAAAAGTCACGGTCGGAGCCTTCCTGAACAGGTTCCGCCTGACGCCAGATTCCGGTGTAGTGCTCAATATATGCCTGTGCCACCTGGGGTGCAATCGCTACACCGTCATCCGTGACACGCACAACAAGCCGGTAGGGGGAAAAGGTGTGGGTGGTCAGGGTAGGCATATCAAGAGCCTTGTCCATAATCGTATCACCGAAAGCCTCGAATGCTTTTGCCTTGAGGTCACCGGCACATTGAATGTACTGCTCCGCGTACCCGGGCCAGACGACGATGTCCATAAGCGGAATAAAATCACATATGGGAACGTTCATCACGCCGGGCACGATGGTAAGGTTCGTCCAGAGTATGGGAAAATTATGCTTGTCGTCGGGCCATACAAGAACAGTCTGTTCATCTACGCCCGTTTCATGAAGCTTAATGACACAGATAACGACTTTCTCAATCTTTGCTGCGCTGTATACCTCAAAATCGACAGTCCCACCCTCAGCTTCAATATGTTTCAACGAAGGATCGATCTCGACAGGCTCAAGCGGTATCCGTGAAAGGGCTTTCTTGGATGATTCGATAAATTGTGATGTTATCGCCATATTAATCTCCTTTCTTGATTAAAATGCAGCCGAAAGGTCTGCACGTTCAAAAAATAAAAACATCTTATTTTTTTAACCTTTCTGTGCGTTGTGCACCCAGTGCCGAACAATAACGCTTGGTATAATAATAAGTTACAATAATTTTGTTTTGGTCAACCAAGCTTTCTTTCTGCGTACATGTTTGAAAAACGTTGTTGCATCGTCACTGCATTCCCAATGACCCTGATGGAGACCTTCACCAATGTTCAGCCACTGAAGTTTCAATATCGCTGCATAAGGTTTCTCGGCTTGAACAGCAGCACCAACACCGGCACCAGGAAAATGGCCCCCAGGCAGTTCAGAAACAGTATTACCGCGAGCATCATGCCCATCTGTGCCTGGAACTTCAGCGGCGAGAGCACCCACACCAGCAGCCCCAGCACTAGGGTCCCCGCAATGTAAATAATCGACTTCCCGTAGGTCTGTATGGTCCGTATCAGGGCGTCCTCAAGGGTGCGGTTGGGATCACGGCGCATTTCCTCCTCGAGCCGTGCCACCAGGTATATCCCGTAGTCCACGCCCATCCCGATTCCCGCCGCCGACACGGGAAGCGTTGATATGGAAAGCCCGATCTCGTTTATTGCCATGTAGGCAAATGCCATGAAATTCGACAGGGCAAGGGGCAGCATCAGCACCAGCCCCGCTTTTATCGACCTGAAATTTATCGCGCAGAACACGAACACCCCGAACAACGCGATGAGCAGGGTCTCAAGCTGCATGTCCGCCACCACGTCGTTTATGGCCGCCTCAACGCCGATCACCCCGCCGGCAAGCTTGTACTCCACGTTCTCTATCTCGCCGACCTTTGAATAGTTCTCAATGTAGTCCTTTGCCGCAGCAAGGGCCTTCTTGATGGTCGGTCCCGTCTTGTCGCCGTAGTACATGGTTATGTTGGTATACCGGTCATGGTAATCGATGAACCGGTCCATGTCCCCCGGGTCACCGGCGGTGGCAAGTATAATGAAAATCTGCATCGATTCTTTTGTGGTATCGGGAAACCCGTACCACTTCGGGTCGTTTCCGTGCATGCCCTTGGTCACCCGCATGAAGTTCTGGATAAGGTCCTGCCCGAATATGGCGCCGGAGTTCTGCATCATGAAGGCCGTGAAATTGTAGACATCCTTGAAAATATCGACATTCTTGATGGCCTCGCGCTCACCCCCCGACACGATCACGTACAGGGGATTTATGATGGGGTGGGTCTGGTTTATCCTGATGCTGTCCTGGTTGTACCGGGAGGAGTCATAGAGGTAGTTGGAGCCAACCGTTGCGTCACCCACGATGAGCTGCTCGGACCAGTAGTAGGAAAAACCGAGTACAACCAGCACAACGACAATGACCGTAGTCCGGCCCCGCTTGGCTATCAGCCACGGCCCCAGCCAGTCGGCGAACTTGTTTGCCCAGCCCAGCCGCTTTTCCTCCCGCTCCCGCTCCATCTCGATGCGCCTTAAAAACCGCTTGGAGATGGGCACATAGGTCATCATGATAGGCGTCAGTATGAGGCCGATAAACACCGTTATAATCGACCAGAACGCGCACGCTATGGCAACGTTCCTGAGAAGCGGTATGGGCACGATGGCAACAATTGCTATGCCGAACGCATCGGTTATGACGCTGGTGAGCCCGGCAAGAAACATCTCCTCAACCACCGTGCGTGCGCCTTGCAGCCTGTCGCCGTGGGTGATGTACTCCTCGTAGAAGCGGTTGTAGAGCTGGTGTGAGTGCCTGAACGCCATGAGCGCTATGAGAAAGGGCATCACGAAAATAAGCGGGTCGAGGTTGTAGCCCAGCATCCCCATGAAACCCAGGCCCCAGATGCCCGATATCACCCCCGCCGCCGGGACCAGGAAGGTTGCCCACACGGACCGGTAGGCCAGAAACAGCAGTATGGGTATCACGATTGCCGTTCCCAGAAGGATGTAGTTCACCTGGTCCACCATGTAGCGGATGGTGCCGATGTGCATGGGATAGCCAACGATGGAAAGCGTGTGATTGCCGTCGGATTCCACCTTGTCACGAATCCTGTTCAGCTCGCTGTAGATGACGTTGTAGTCAAGCTCCTGTTCAAAAAAATCGGTCGTTATGAGGGTGCGCTTGCAGTCATGTGATACAAAATACCCGTAATATGCCGGGTTTTGATATATCGATTCACGAAGCTTTTTCATCCCCGCTTCGTCTTTCGGAATGTCCGGCCAGATCAGGGGAAACGACTCGATGCCCCATGAGGTATATTTAAAGGTCTTCAGTTTCTTCTGGGTGATGGACAGGATCTTGTACCGGTCCACGCCGGGAATGCCGTACAGCTCTTCGGTGATGTAGCGGACATTTTCAAGGGTTGCACGGTTGAATATGTCACCCTCTTTGACTTCAAGCAGCATGACCAGGAAGTTTGCCCCGCCGAATGTCTCCTCAAATGTCTTGTGGACCTTTATGTAGGGATGTGTCTGGGGAAGCAGGTCGGAAAAGCTGGTGACTATGCTGAGCTTTGGTATCTGTGTCGCCCACAGTACGGTAGCGATGGTCATGATAATTAAAATAAGTAAACGAAACCTGATCATCAATTCAGCAAATTTCTTCATGGGATCCTATCCTCTAAAAATTGTGATTGTCATATATTTTTTGCACTGTTGACCTTCTTCGTGCTTTTTCATATACATTTGTTAACGGATAAACAGTCCGGAAAGCCCGTTCCAGCTCTTGCCGCCGTCACGGGTTTGTATGATCGTTCCCCCGGCACCGATGATCCACCCGTTTTGTGCGTCGGAAAACACCACGTCCCGGAGCCAGAACCGTGTTTTCAGTGAGTCCATGTCCTTCTGCCACGTGGTGCCGTTGTCTGAGGAAACCAGGAAACTTCCTTTTTCTCCCACGGCCCAGCCCTTTTGCCCCTTGACCGCAATCTGGTACAACGTGAAGTCAGCCTTGGGTGTCTGGAGCTTCCAGGTCGCGCCCCCGTCCTTGGTCATTATGATAATGCCGTCCATGCCCGTCAGCCAGCCCGTGTTTTCATCCTGAAAGTATATCCCGTACAGATGCGGCGGCGGGGGCGGGAAATCATCCTCCGGCTCTTCCGGCTCTATCTCCTGGCACACCATTGGGGTCCACTTCGCGCCCCCGTCGGTTGTCTTGTACATGGTGCTGTACTCTCCCACGATCCAGCCCTTCTGATCGTTGACGAAAAAGACGCCGTTGTAGTACCGGTCTTCCCCCCAGCCCTGCTCGGTCCAGGTTTGTCCCCCGTCTGTGGTGTGCAGGATGGTCCCCATGGTTCCCACCACCCAGCCAGTTGTTTCGTTGATAAAATGGGCGTCGAACAAACGCCTGTCGGTCACCGTTTCAAGCTGCTTCCAGGTGCTGCCGCCGTCGGTGGTGTGAAACATAACGCCGTGTTTTCCCACGATCCAGCCGGTAGTGTCATTGACAAAGCACACGTTGTACAGGTCTTCCTCCACCGGGGACTTTTGCATGACCCAGGTTTTGCCCCCGTCGGCGCTGTGATGGATCACCCCCTCAAACCCGACGGTCCACACCCTGTCGGGACCGGAGGTTTCCAGAGAAAACAGGTGCTTTCGTGCTATGGGCTTCTTGAAGGCTCTTTTCGTCTTCATATCATCCGACTGCCCGCAGCCAAGAACAGTAACAGTTAAAAACAATAGTAATAATATACCTGCGAATCTCTTCATAATACCCTTTCCGTTGTTAATGTTCGGTTACAATTGCTAATAGCGCTTTTCAAATTATTTTGCATGCTTTTGTTGTTATTATCATTTACCTGTTAATAGTATTCTTGATTTCTGTAATTTTATTACAACAGGTTACTCGATGGTTTTTTTATTCACCTGTGTAATATCAAGGTGATTACCCATTATTGGTAGATGCTTCTTGAAGTAATATAACAGGATGGTCTACCATAATACCAGTACCGGCTTCTATTTGCAGTTTACAGCCGCCGCAATCCGTTAGTACCCGGTCGGTATGGTTTTCGTCTATTTCGCTGAATAGTTTTCCGCCTATAGTGAAGGATAGTTCATGATTAACCTTCTCATAGCCATGGCCACCCCCCATTCCGCAGCAGTTATTACTTACGTGCTTCACAACAATACCTGGAACCAAACGCAGCATGTCAACGCTCGGCTGTCCCATCCCTGAAGCCCTCAGATGGCATGAGGATTGGTAAAAAACCGTCTGCGGCATATAGCGAAAATCTGTATTCAATCGGCCTGCCTGGTATAACTTCAAAAGATATTCACTAAAATGATACGTGTTGCGGGCAACCTGTGCTCCCTTTTCGCCGCCGAGCAACGGGTAGTGCCGTTTCAGGAAAAAGCTGCAGCTTGAGCAGGTGGTTATGACAACATAGCCGTCTGCTATTGCCTTGCTGAATATTTCGACGTTATATTCGATGTTTTTATAGACCCCTCTGGTATTTCCCTTGGACATCATCGGCAAACCGCAGCACACCTGAACGGGCACAATGACGTTTATTTTGCTTTGCTCCAACAGATGGACCATGGCCATGGCGACCTCGGTATCATAGTAGTTGGCAAAGCATCCGGTAAAAAAGGCTGCATTTTTGTTATGTATTATGTCTTTGGACACGTTTTATGAAACCACTTTCTAAAGGTCCGGGAGCTGAATCCTGGCAGATTTGCTCTTTTATCTATCCCCAGCATGTATTCCATCAGTACTCTTACAACCCTGCTGTGCATCATCCGGTTTGCAAGGGGAGCGGCGAACGTTCCCAATCGTGCCAATCTCTCCGGGTTGCCCAGTATTTTCTGTCGATATGGCTGCCCGTGCCTGCTGATGCAGTCACTATTTGCCCGCCACATCAAACCGGGAAGGTCAATATCCACGGGACAGTCTGATCGGCAGGCTTCACAATGGAGGCAGGCGGCAATAGAATCGGTTTTGCCCGCAAGGAAATTGTTGAGGTAGTTCTTCGGTGACCACATATAATCAACATCACAGAAGGAGTTACGGATGGGACAGTGTCTGTTGCATGCCCGGCATCCTATGCAGAGAAACAGGTCCCTGAACTGAGTGCTCAGCAGGTCGGTTCTCCCGTTATCAAGGATGATGATATGCAGCTTTCTATCCCTGTCACTTGCGGGGAGCGATAATTGTTCCATAGACGGCGCGCCGTTGGCTTTTGGGCGGGTGCCCAGCAGCACACTTTCCATACCGAAAACACCCATACATTCTGTTACGAAAGCGGCTTCCTCTGTACTGCGAACTATCTTATCCATGCCGATAATGATAACAACTTTTTCCGCCTGCTCTAAATCCTTGGAGATGTTGGAGAAATGCTGCAGGAAGACTATTGTGCCGTCCTCAGCCGAAACGGCATTCGCTCCCAGCACGGCCAGATATCTTCTGATGTCGGTGCCCGGCCGGCCGATACCGGCCATTTTTATGGAAACATCGAAGCTCCCGGTGAGGTTGTTTTCAAGCAGATTATCAAAATCCCAGTAATCGAGGATTTTTTTTTCCTGAATATCATATTCATCAAGATACGAGTTGATGACGGTGAAGTTATGTGCCGTCAGCCCCGGTTTCAGCTCCCGGCTGACGGTACCGGAGTTGTTACATGATACGGTGTCGCTGCCGTCTGATATTTTTGTGATATATTCTATAGCATCAGCAGCCGAGGCCGCTGATGCCACAGCAACTCGCGGGTATTTCTGATGCAGCGCAGCCGTGAGTTTGCCGGTAAGTTCATGTATATCGTCCCGGGCATGCTCACGTAGCCTTTTCAGCTTCTGCTTGCGTTCGTCAATGCGTGCCGGCTCCTGCACAAGCGCTGTTTTTCGCCCTTGTTTACGAAGTTTTTCGGCCAGCGCATCACTTTTGTTTCTTGACCCCGGTTCGCATATCCAGATGGGCAAATCTTGACTCATGTCCCATACACCCGCAAGAGTACGCTTCTTTACAGCGGTAAGTGAACCTGAACGTTTCTTTACCGATCGTTATTCGTTTGATTGATGCTTATCTTTATTAACTTTTTTCTTTTTAAATGTAAACGTACACCTATCCGCTCCTTCACTCAGCTTTGAAAGGATCGTCACCTCGCCATATCCTCTTTCTTTTGCCTGATCTACCTCAAAATCACATATGAGCCTGCAGATTTCACGCTCCAATCCATATTCTTTTGCTTTTTCAAAATAAGGACAGCTTCTGAGCGTGATTTGTGACTCCTCCGGATTATCATGGTCCACGTCTACCCTGTAGCCCAACACACGATCGGCATATGCGGGTATATCTTTCACCTTTTCTACATAGTGCTCGTCATTGCCCAACAATGCTATTGCCCTGTCCCTGATGCGAATCTGGATAAGATTATTCAGCTCCTCTCCTTGTGCACCGAGTTTTTCCTTTAAGACTTTATAAACCGTCAGATCACGGTCGAAAATCCAGTTTCGCAAAAAATTGATCTGTCTTTCTACAGGAATTTGTTTTTCAATGATAACCCCGCTTTTTTCCATGTTATCCATCATAGATGCTCCCAAGCAATACGTTTTTACATACATGTCCAAAATAAAATTCATGACCGGCATAAGGCCCTGCGGCTTTTGGGCACCGATAACGTCATTATTTTAACATAGGGTACAGCACTACATTGATGCTACTGCTGAAGCAACCTTGCGCATAAGACCCGAGAGTTTCTCCGCCGCCGCCCGCTGCTTTGAAGCGCCCAGCTCGTCGACATCAACATACTCCAGTGCCTCATAGGGACAAAAACCGACACAGGCAGGATCTCCGTCACACAGGTCACACTTGATTACCCTTTTGGCCGTGCCGTCGAAATGCACCGCACCGAAGGGACATATTGCGACACACATCCTGCAGCCGATGCAGGTATCATAATCAATTACCACCCTGCCCAAAGCCTCGTCCCGGGAGACTGCTCGAACCGGGCATACAGCCATACACGGGGCGGCCTCGCATTGAGCACAGGCCATGGGAACCCCTTCCCCCTCCTTTTCACCTTTGATTATCTTTATGCGGCTCAGGAAAGGATTGATAACGCCCTCGTGCTTTGCCGAGCAGACCATCTCGCATGTTCGACAACCCAGGCATTTTTCCCAATCTATCAGTAATGCTTTAGACATAAACTCCCCCTTCCTTTTCAATGCTCTTCTTAAAGGCCTGCCACTCGGATGAGAGGCCGAACCGGTTAAACGTCTCCTCTTTCGGAATGCCGTCGTCATTCCAGCCCCACAATGCATAGTACTCATCTACCATCCGGTCAAACTTAGCCTTATCCAACCGCTCCCCCTTGAAACGGCCGCCTGGTACCGTTTCTTCAAACATCCTTTTCGGTAAGGTATCGTCCTTTCTTCTTATCCCTCTCATTACATCAAAGGCCCGCTCAAGTGTCCGCACCCTTCGGGCTGCATCTGATAAGCCATCCTCATCAACATCGATTCCGGTGGCCAGAGAAAACAGCTGTGCCGGCGTTTCCAGGGAGGTGGTAAAAAGCCACGAAAAAATCAACTTGCATACCCCAAGCATATCTATCACCATATATTTGTTCTCATGCTCCCAAACCGAAAGATATTTTTTTTCGTAAGAGGGTGGATATGACTCGTTGACTTTCACGGTACTACCATAGAACCAGGAATATTCGGGATAGGGAATACCCCCCATTACACCTTTGGTTGCTACGGCATTGGACAGTGCAAGCCCCTTGTAAGCGCGGTATTCAAACATGCTCATTTCCGATCCCTTGACATGCATGGCACACGCTTCGGCTTCTTTGCCGATGGCGCCGGCTGCACCTGTCACACC
>Ga0272442_10002755_pt1 | contig 25146 bp, 22 predicted proteins | sample SSMForm2O_FD_200262 | JGI IMG/M metagenome (GOLD analysis project Ga0272442, IMG submission 200262) | Marine sediment archaeal communities from Little Sippewissett salt marsh, Falmouth, MA, United States - SSM-Form-2O | ecosystem: Environmental > Aquatic > Marine > Wetlands > Sediment ... | reverse complement strand
TAAAGTATATAAGTGGGAATATAAGTATTAATAAGAAGATAACGAGGGGACACCATGACAAATCCTGACAAGACTATCGAGAACTGCATCCAGATGCTCCAGCACATCATGGATGACAGTACCATTCCAAGAAATATACGCCGGGTAGCCGATGAGACGCGCCAGCTGCTGATGAATAATAACAAGGGTATCGGCCTGCGTGCGGCTGAAGCAATCTCAAAAATTGACGAGATCAGCAATGATCCCAACATGCCCGTGCATGCCCGCACGCGGATATGGGAACTTGTGTCCCAGCTCGAGACCATTCCGCTCGACTGATCTGTTCCTGGCCACACCAGGGAACCTCATGTTTTTACTAAAAAGACGACTTTCACCCGGAAAATGTTCATCATCCGGGGATTTCCAGCTGTAACTGATCTGGTTATCCTGATACACTGACGATGATGCTCCTTGTCCGCGTACTTCTCACGTCAAGTTCGAGGAGAACGACCTGCTGCCAGGTGCCGAGGGCAGGTTGGCCGCCTATCACAGGTACTGACAGCGACGGCCCTACAAGGGATGCTTTCACGTGGGAACGGCCGTTTCCATCGCCCCAGCGGTTGTCATGTGCATAGGTGATATCGTCCGGAGCCAGCACCGATAAGGCCCTTCTGAGATCGGTCAGTACTCCTGGCTCGTACTCGATCGTTGTGACTGCGGCGGTTGAACCGTTCACGAAAACGGTCGCCATACCTTCTTTTATTCCGCTCTCATCAACGGCGGCCTTTACCTGGGGCGTGATATCGATGATGTCCCCCTCACCTCTCGTCTCGAACTGGATCTTCTTATGGTACATCGAAAACTATGAGGGAAAAAGAGGAGATGAAAGTAACGGGAAGGTGCGACGGCGGAGGAAAGTGCGAGGTCACCCTTCCAAAGAAAGGCAGCAGCCACACTGTCTTCATGAAACATAAAGACACTCCAGGGGGGATCCGGACATGTGTACTATCGTAGCGGCGTCACCTGGAAGGCAATATGAACTAGAATGGGGAGATGTATTGATTGCGCCCCCTATCGTATCATAATTCTAAGACACTCCCGGGATCTTCGCTTCGCTTGATCCCGCCGTTGTGGCGTCCCCCTCAATGCGATAGGGATTATGTTAGAGGGGAGCGTGTCCGTTTAAAAAATCCCAGTCTACCCTGCCCGATGGCTATCCTCTGCGGGGAACAAGGGGATGCAATCCCCCATATATACACCCAGACTGCGTACTATCGTTGTGGCGTCCCCCTCAATGCGATAAGGATTATATTAGAGAGGAGTAAGTCTGATTAACAAATCCCAATACACCCTGCCCGATGGCTATCCTCTGCGGGGGTTGGCAGACCCCCTCCCATCATAGTAATTATTTCCAGACGCTTCCTGGAGCTTTGTGCCGTAAATCTCTCTTCTTCGAAGCAATTGGCTTAAATCTTTCGATGAAACGTCCAAAAAAAGCGATACTAACAAAAAAAGCAGGAAAGAATCAGATATCCCCGTTTTCCTGCAGTTCCGGGACCAGGACAGCCACGCCGACAACCCGGTCACCGTCCTCCATCTTCATGATCCGAACTCCCCGGGTGCTCCGTTTCTGTATGGAGATACCGGATACCCTGGTCCTGATGACAATCCCGGAGGCACTCATGAGGATGACCTCGTCGTCGGACGAGACCGACTTGGCTGCAACCACTCCCCCATGGTGCTCTGTAAGGATGTTTCTGACACCCATTGTCCCCCGGCCGTGACCGCGGAATTCATCAAAATCCGTCCTCTTTCCATAGCCGGCTTCGGTGACGGTGAGCAGGTGGTCCTTTTCTACAAGTGTGATCGCTCTCAATTCGTCGTTTGGCTTCATCCTGATGCCTATCACTCCCATCGCATTCCTGTGCCTCTGGGATACCGCTTCTTCGTGGAAGCGGAGACTCTGGCCCTTTCGTGTTGTCAGGATGACCTCCCGTGAACCGTCCGTTATCTTCACGTCGACCAGTTCGTCGTTCTCTCTAAGGTTGATGACGTTGATCCCCGTGGACCGGGGCCGGGAGAGCTCGACGACGGGCACCTTCAGCACCATGCCCCTTCTCGTTGCAAAGAAGAAGAACCGGTCCGAAGAAAATTCGCTGATAGGGATCACCGTCGTCACCTTCTCCTTGGAGAGGTTCAGGAGATTGACGATCGCCTTGCCCCTGCTGGTCCGCGACCCTTCCGGAATGTTATAGACCTTCAGCCAGTATACGCGTCCCGTATTTGTGAAACAGAGCAGGTAATCGTGGGTGTTGGCGACGAAGACGGACTCCACGTAGTCACCCTCCTTGGTGGACATCCCTATGATGCCTCTTCCGCCCCGACGCTGCTGGCGGTAGGTGTCGAGATCCATCCTCTTGATGTAATTTTCCGAGGTCAGTGATACCAGCACCTTCTTGTTCTCGATCATATCCTCGGTCTCGATGCTGGTAAACTCGTGGCTGATGCCGGTACGCCGGTTGTCGCCGTACTTATTGACGACCATGTCCAGCTCCTTCCGGATCTCGGCCCGTATATTCTTTTCATCGGAGAGGATCTCTGCAAGCCTTGCGATCTCCTGGTCTAGACCCTCTTTTTCATCGAGGATCTTCTTCTGTTCGAGCGCCGCCAGCCTCCGGAGTTGCATCTGGAGTATAGCGGAGGCCTGCACTTCGTCGAGTCCGAACCGGGCGACGAGGGTATTTTTTGCCGTCTCGGCGGTGTCGGATGCCCTGATAGCCGCGATAACTTCATCGATCCGGTCGAGGGCCATAAGGAGCCCCACCAGTATGTGGACCCGGTCTTCCGCTTTCTTCTTCTCGAACTCGCTCCGACGGCGAATGACCTCCACCCTGTGTATGACGAACTGCTCGATTATCGCAGGAAGAGAGAGATATTTCGGCTGGTTGTCCACAATAGCAAGGTTGATGATCCCAAAGGTGGACTCGAGCGACGTGTGCTTGTAGAGCTGGTTGAGGATGATCCCGCCGACAGTTCCTTTCTTGAGCTCGATGACAACACGCAGGCCATCCTTATCTGACTCGTCCCTTATGTCGGATATCCCCTCGATCTTCTTATCTTTCACGAGATTTGCGATATGCTCAATGAGGCGGGCCTTGTTGACCTGGAACGGAATCTCGGTGACGATGATCCGTTCGCCTTTCGAACCCCGCTCCTCGATCTCGGCGACGCCCCGGACTATCACTTTCCCGTGCCCCGTCTTGTAAGCAGTCCGGACACCCTCGTTGCCCATGATTATTCCGCCGGTTGGGAAATCGGGCCCGGGCATGATCTGCATCAGCTCCTCTACCGTGACATCGGGATCCTCCAGGTACCGGCATACCGCCGTGCAGACCTCGCTGATGTTATGGGGGGGCATGTTGGTTGCCATCCCCACCGCTATCCCGCTCGAGCCGTTGACCAGGAGGTTCGGCACGCGGGCGGGAAGCACGGTCGGCTCCTTGAGGGACTCGTCGAAGTTGGGGACGAATTCCACGGTCTCCTTCTCGATGTCCTCGAGCAGTTCCTCGGCTATCGGGTTTAACCTCACCTCGGTATAACGCATGGCTGCAGCAGAATCGCCGTCAATGGAGCCGAAGTTCCCCTGGCCCTCGACGAGGGGGTACCTGTACGAGAACGGCTGTGCCATCTTGACGATCGTGTCATAGATCGCAGCATCACCGTGTGGATGGAATTTACCCATCACGTCTCCGACCACTCGGGCACTCTTCTTGGTGGGCTTGTCGCTGGTGTTCCCCATCTCCCACATGGAATAGAGGGACCGGCGATGGACCGGTTTCAACCCGTCTCTCACATCGGGGATGGCTCTCCCGATGATGACGCTCATGGCATAGTCGATATACGAGGACTTCATCTCGTCCTCGATATTGACCGGGATGATCTTTGCCGCCGCTTGATATTCCGCTTGATCCGGCTGCTCAGACGTCAAGGTTGGTCACCTCCATGGAATGACGCTTGATGAAGTCCCTGCGGGCGTTCACGTCCTCGCCCATCAGTTTTTCAAAGATCTCGTTTGCGTATGTTGCATCCTCGATCGTGACCTGCTTGAGAACCCTCTGTTCGGGATCCATCGTCGTATTCCAGAGCTGTTCGGCATTCATCTCTCCAAGACCCTTGTATCGCTGGACGCTGACACCCTTCTCGCCCAACTCCTCGACAACCGTCTTCATCTCGTCTTCCCGGAAGACATACCGCTCCTGCTTGCCCTTGGAGATCCGGAATAGCGGCGGCTGGGCGATATAGACGTATCCCTCTTCTATCAGGCGTTTCATGTACCGGAAGAAGAACGTCAGGAGAAGCGTGCGGATATGGGCGCCGTCAACGTCGGCATCGGTCATCAGGATCACCTGGTGGTACCGGGCCTTATCGGGATCGAACTGTTCGCCGATGCCCGTCCCTATGGCCGATACGAGTGCCTGGATCTCTGCATTCTTCAGGATCTTGTGGGGCGTGGCCTTCTCGACATTCAGGATCTTCCCCCTCAATGGGAGGATTGCCTGGAACCTCCGGTTCCTGCCCTGTTTTGCCGATCCACCTGCAGAATCTCCTTCCACGATATATATCTCGCTCTTTACGGGGTCACGCTCGGAACAGTCCGCAAGTTTGCCGGGCAGTCCCGAACTCTCAAGCGTGCTCTTTCTCCTGGCAAGCTCCCGTGCATTCCTGGCGGCCTCCCTGGCCCTCGCCGCAGCGATTGCCTTTTCCACGATGGCGGAAAGCACTTTCGGGTTTTCCTCGAAATACTCGGAGAGCGACTGGTATACCAGCGAATCAACAATACCCCTGACATTGCTGTTCCCAAGCCTCATCTTTGTCTGGCCTTCGAACTGGGGGTTTGCGATCTTGACGCTGATGATGGCAGTCAGCCCTTCCCGTACGTCGTCTCCCCGGATCGAGAGGGAACTGTCCTTTACCAGGTTGTTTTTGCGTGCCGAGTTGTTGATGGCTCTCGTGATGGCGCTCCTGAACCCTTCCAGGTGCGTCCCACCTTCACGCGTGTTAACGCTGTTTACATATGAGAAGACCTGTTCCGAATAGCTGTTCATGTATTGGAGAGCTACCTCGACCTCTACCCGGTTCTCTTCGTCCTTCTTTTCGAGGTAGATCACGTCGGGGTGTGTCATCTGCCCCCCGGAATTGAGATATTTTACATATTCTGCGATGCCACCCTCGTACAGGAACGTTTCGGTATCGCCTGTTTTTTCATCGCAGATCTCGATGCGTATTCCGGAGTTCAAGAATGCGAGTTCACGCATCCGGTGGGCCAGCACGTCGTAATCGAACTTGCTGGTTTCGAATATCGTATCGTCGGGAGAGAACGAGATCACCGTCCCTGACAGGCGGGAGACAAACTTTTCCAAAAACTCGTTGCGGTCCCCACCCCTGTAGGGCGCCTTCTCCCTGTACCATCGGCGATAGCGGTCCAGGAGCTCCGGTAGGGTCTCCTCCCTCTTCTGGAGGGATTTTGTCATCTTTCCCCGCTCAAACCCCATCTCGTATACATACCCGTCACGGTAAACGGTGGCTCCCAGCCAGCGGGAGAGTGCATTGACAACTGATACTCCCACTCCGTGGAGACCTCCGGAGACCTGGTACGTGCTCTTGTCGAACTTTCCGCCGGCATGCAGGACCGTGAGCACGATCTCGAGGGCGCTCTTATTGTTCTTCTGCATTGCATCGACAGGTATACCCCGTCCGTTGTCGACAACGGTGACGGATCCGTCCTTATTCAGTGTCACCCAGATTGAATCGCATGCCCCGGCAAGCGCCTCGTCGATGGAGTTGTCCACTACTTCGTATACCAGGTGGTGAAGTCCGCGGGTATCGGTACTCCCGATATACATGGCAGGCCTCTCCCTGACAGGCTGAAGACCTTCCAGTACCGTGATATGGGATGCATCATACGTATCGTTCATTCAGGCCCTCCGCTAAAAAACACGCATAGGTAGACAAAACCAAATTCACACTAAGTATTGGTTTTTTATCCTCTTAATAATAATAGTCGGATACATTTACCTGCTAATGGAATTTGCCCATATCGGGGTCTTTTATACCCAGTGCCTTGTCGATCTCGACGGCGAGCCGATCGAGGATCCGGATCACCTCATGCGCTTCATCGGCATCTCCGCTTCCCGGCTGGTGCCACACGATCCTCTTCCGGAGTCTCGTCACCAGTTCATCGATCTCTGTCCCCCTGAACCGGTCGGGTACGACGAGACCGTCAAGATGATCCGCCGCCCCATAAAAAGCCTGATCAGGGGTCAGTGCAAAATGCCTGCAGATGAGAGTGAGATTGGTTATGAATCCCTTTCCGAACTTGGATTCCATACGATAAGATTGGTCCCGGGTCAAAAAAATCTGTGGTTTATAATAAATGGATGATGCCGAACCACACCAGTATGGGAGTCGCTATTACCACTGCCATCCCGCAAACGGGAAAACCCCAGTCCCTTGCAACGAGCGGCTTTTTCCTGATGAAGAGATGGAAAATAAAAATGTTATAATCTGATAATTTTGAAAAATTCACTTCGTAACAATTGCCATAAAAGGGGATAAAATTCAGGATTTTTTAATAAACGCCTGAATAAACTTCCCGGCCTGTCCATGTCCCCGTAGGCTATGATCTCCTCTTTCACCTCGTCCTTTGCGAGGAAGCGAATCAGGCGGTCGGTCTCTGCCGGGCCGAACGCACGACGTGCAGAGAAGAGCCTGAACCCGAGGGAGAGTTCTTTTCCGAAGTCCTCCTTCCATGCCCGCTCGTACCTTTGCAGGCAGGAATCTGAAAAATCTCCTGTTTCACAGGCGATACGCGCCGTATCGGCAGCATGGTTGGCGGACCGGACCCCGGTATACACTCCGCCTCCCGACGTCGGCTTGGCAAATCCTGCCGCATCCCCGATGAACAGTGTCTGCTGCCCGTATGTCCGGGGCATCACTCCGAGCGGGATGGTACCGGTAACCAGGTGAAGACATCCCCTGTCGGCTTCTCTGAAAAAAGATGAGAACCTGGACTTCACGTCGCGAAGTCCGCACAGTCCGGCCCTGGCCTTCCCCTCTCCAAGGGGAATGATCCATCCGAAAAATTCGGGTGAGGCATCGGGATACAGCTCGACAAAATTGGTATCCATCTCCCTGGGTATATCGCACTGGATACCGGCCAGAAAAACCCCTGCCCGCTCCATCCCCAGGTCGCGGGCAATAGTGCTCCTCGGCCCGTCTGCGGCAACGAGAATCCTGAAAGGTATCTTGCGGCGCCCTGACGCACCCCTCGTGATGATGGATGACCCTGATCTTTTAGCATATGCGGTCCTGACCAGCACGTCCGCTCCGGCGTCTGCGGCAGCGGTCGCCATCTCCAGGTCGAGCATGCCCCTGTCCACCACGTACGCCTTGGTCTCGCCCGAATCAAAAGAGAGTTCCGAGCCACTGGACGAGAAGACCTTTGCCCCGGTGACCGTGTTCTGGACCGGACGTTTGGATACCCTGCATTCAGAGAGAGCCCGGACCGAGAGGAGCCCTGCACACTGGACAGGATACCCTATGGTCCCGTGCTCCTCTATCAGGCATGTCGAAAGCCCTCCTTCCGCACAGGCACGGGCGCATGCACTTCCTGCAGGCCCGGCACCCACGACCACCACGTCGTAACTCCTCATCTTCCCATAACCATAAGGAATGACAGAATCATGAACCCTTGGACGACGGGCCATATCGGACACCTATTTCATGCCACGGGAGGAATAAGTAGGATAATGGCTGCCGATGCGGTTTTTGTCTGGAAACAATGCCTGGTCGTGAGGGGGGACCTGAAGATGAGCTGCGGAAAGATCTGTGCCCAGGCCGCCCACGCAGCAATCATGGCATATGAGAGAGCGGACCAGGCTGCCCGGAAGAGATGGTTTTCCGAGGGTCAGAAGAAGGTTGTACTCAAGGCGAAGGGAGAACGTGACCTCTTCGAGCTGAAGGTCCTGGCGGAAAGAGCAGGAATATCCACCGGCCTTGTCCAGGATGCCGGCCTGACCGAGATCGCACCCGGCACCGTGACGGCGCTCGGTCTCGGCCCTGCACGCTCAGAGGACCTGGACAAGATCACAAGCAGCCTCCCGCTCCTATGAAAAAGAGCATCCATCCCCTCGAGATCTCCCTCGGCATGGAGTACTATGCAACCGACACCGCAGGAACGGGTGGGAGACTCAGGACCCATCCTGAAGACTTCGTAGTGGAGGAAGCGCCCTGCGAGGTCGGAAGCGACGGCCCATATCTGATCTGCCGCCTCACCAAGAAAGACTGGGAACTGCAGAGGGCTGCAAAGGAGATATCGAAGATCCTCGGGATATCCCACCGGAGGATTGGATGGTCAGGCACAAAGGACAAGCATGCCCTGACCAGGCAGCTGATCTCGATATACGGTGCAACACCCGAAGAGGTAGAGAGGGTGGGCTTAAAGGATCTCGACCTCGAGGTGGTCGGAAGATCGAAGGCCGCCCTCTCGCTCGGGTCCCACCAGGCAAACAGGTTTCGAATCACGATCCGGGAGACCACCGGGGATGACCTGGCCGGGCAGGTCGAAGAGGTTGCTGCGGGATGCAGGGATGGGATCCCGAATTATTTCGGCATCCAGCGTTTCGGCGTGATCCGCCCTGTAACGCACCTTGTCGGGGAACACATCCTTCACGGGGATTTCGAGGGGGCGGTCTGCTGCTACGTGGGCCGTGCATGCCCGGGAGAACCCGAATCCGTGCAGGAAGCCCGAAACGATTTCCTCGAGAGCCGGGATGCTGTGCGGGGCCTTCATGCACTTCCGGTACCGCTGACATACGAACGCTCCATCCTCCACCACCTTGCGGCCAGCCCGGGTGATTACGATGGAGCGCTTCGTGTGCTCCCCCCCAAGCTCCTTTCCATGTTTGTCAGTGCATTCCAGTCTTTTCTATTCAACAAGACCCTCTCTGCCCGAATGGAGGCGGGAAGATCACTCTCTTCTCCTTCACCGGGAGACAGGCTGGTATTTGACGGCGGGAGGGAAGACCGGGTGACCGAAGGAAACATGCGGGCGGCTGCCGTCCAGCTGAAGAGGGGACGCTGCCGGATCGCAATCTTCATCCCGGGTAGCAGGGTCTTTGAGCCCGGTGGACCGGACGATGAGGTGATGGCCTCCCTGCTCAGCGATTATGCCATTACGCCGGAAGACTTTGGGCGAGCTGCAGAGTTCGTTCATGTACGGTATAACGGAGCCCTGCGACCGGCTTCTCTTTCCACAGATGTGATCACGGAAATCCGGGGAAATGATCTCGATCTCTCATTCTCACTCCCGCCCGGACACTATGCCACCACCGTGTGCAGGGAATTCATGAAGTCCGATCCCCTGCAGATGATCTGATTCATTCTTATTCCGGTATCCCGGCACTATCCCTGGAAGAAGAGTACAGAAGAGAGGGAGACGGCCGCCATAAATAGTAGAAATCTGAGCCGGTTAGCTCCGGGTTTATCTCTTCAGACCCCTGAATGCTGTCCCCCGGGCTCTCTTTCGTAACCGTAACAGACATCGTACTCGGTAACGAGGTTCGTCCCGCAGAGATAGTGATCCTTCAACTCCAGCCTGATCATCTCTTTCTCTGAATCGATATGCATTCCTCCAACGAGCGAAGGGGTGTCAGCACCGCCGACAATGAACGGGAGATGTATAAGCCGTATCTCATCCACGAGCTGGTGATGGAGCATGTGCCAGTTCAGGGTCGGTCCCCCTTCGATCATCAGTTTCTCGACGCCGTACTTGGTTTTTAGTACCTGCATAAGACGGGTCAGGTCGACATGGTCTTCACCACACATCTCGACCCTGGCACCTCTCTTCCTGATGGCGTCGATCTTCTCTTTGGGAGCATCTTCGCAAACTGCAATAACGGTCGGGGCATCAGGGCCAAGAACGTTGGAATCCAGGGGGATATCTGCCCTGCTGCTCGGTATCACCCTGAGTGGACTCTTTCCCTCCACGTACCTGACAGTCAAAAAGGAGTTGTCGATCCTGATGGTATTCGATCCGACCATTATGGCATCATATTCGGCACGGGTCCTGTGGAGCAGGAGCTCTGTCCGTTGGTCCATGTACTTCATCAGGATCTTGCTCGATGTTCCTCTCTTGAGGGTGAGCTTGCCGTCGACGGTGATCTCCGACATCATCAGTACATGGGGTTTGCAGGGTGATTCTGACAATTTACTCCCTTCTTCACCTGATAGGTTCGTGGTGATGTCATATAGAATTTCGCCCGACAGGGAACAGCCGGATTGCAGAGGAGACGGATTCCCTGTTTTTATGCCCCGGAAATGGAACCAGCCCCGATAGAGGCTCATTTCCAATCCTAATGTTATAGAACAACTATTATTCTCCCCCGGTGCCATTTTACTTAGCAATGAATATTACTGCACTGCGCCCCAAGTTCCTGGGATACTTAGAGCCGGTTGCAGAGGTATTTTCCAAATCAGGCATCACTCCAAACCAGATTTCGCTTTTATCCCTCCTTTCCGGCATACTCTGTGCATACCTCTATTACAGGCAGGATTTCATCGCAGGCAGCGTGATGCTCTTTCTCTCTGCGCTGCTGGATCTTATCGACGGCAGCGTTGCCCGGAAAACCTCGAAGGAGACCCGTTTCGGGGCGGTCTTCGACTGGATCGTGGACAAATACGTTGACGCGCTCGTCCTTCTCGGAATCGGCTTTTCAGGCGTTGCCATTCTTTCGCATATCCTTCCGGTATCCGCCATTGCCGACTTTGGGGTAGTGGCCGTGGCAATCATCGGATCACTTATGAATACATTCATAAAACCGGTGGTTTATGCCGAGACAGGTTTTGAGGAGCGGATTCACGGCAAGATAGAAGACCCGCTCGAAGGTGTCGGATTTTTCGGCAGGCCCGAAACGTTCCTGGTTCTGCTTGTCGGCGGACTGACGGGATACATATGGGTATCGGTGCTGATAATCGCAGTCTGCACCAATCTGTCCGCGATCCAGCGAATCATGTATCTTTACGGAAGACTCTCTTAATTTCGTCGATATAGAACCTGATCAAATCTCCAGCAAAATCCGCAAGCGCGGGAATTATCCGGAACAGGCCGTACGCGATCGCTATCAGGAGGAGGAGTGCCAGCAGCTCGGCAAAGACATTGTGGGCCCAGAAGAAGCTCTCGTAGCCGTATTCGCCGTTTCCGGCAATTTCGGGGATCCAGGGAAACCACTGCTCTGTATATGCGATGATAACGGCGGTATTCCTGATGAGGTTCAGGATATAGATCGTGGGGACAACGAGGAGAAATACCAGCCCTTTCTGCCGGAGCGTGGTGGGAACGGCTGCGGCTATGCCGAGCATGATTGCAATGGCCTGTATTCCGGTGCAGGCCAGGATTATCTCGACAAGAAACCCGTTTCTGCTCACCATGTTCCAGTCGGCGACTCCTGCATGGTACCCGAATGCATCCAGCAACCACATCGTCTGGCCTACCACGACCGAGATGAGCACGTCCCCGAGAGGGGTGAAGGCAAACGGCGCATAGATGAGGAACGAAACCGCTGCGGCAGTCGAGAGCTGCATCACCAGCCTTTCACGTTTCAGAAGGTACTTTGCCGTGATTGCCAGAAACGGGATAGAGAGTGCTGCAATCAGGGGATAGAGGAAATTATTGATGGAGAGGTAATAGGGAACCTCGGCCCACAGGAAGAGGACCATGCCTGCCCAACCGAGCGCTGCAAAATACTGCCTGTAGCGACCCGGAACCAGGAACAACAGAAAAAATATGCAGGAGAACAGGACAAGGAATTCCTTCATTTAATATAAATCGACATTTTTGCTAAAAAAGGATCGTGATCTGGAATGATGCAAAAATTTCCTTTGTTGCTCAATCCCAAGGCTTAATCTGGTATGCTTTCCCATAGAATAGCGATGTTTTGTCCGGAATGCAAGAGCCTGATGATCTCGTCTGGGGGCCAGTTAAAATGCAGGAAGTGCGGGTATATCAGAAATATATCTGATGATGACCAGATGCAGATCAAGAGAAGGCGCAGCGAACGGGAGATCGTGATAGTTGAGGAGGACGCGCCGGCGACCCTTCCCACCATCGCGGTAAAGTGCCCCAAGTGCGAGCATAACCTGGCGTTCTGGTGGCTCAGGCAGCTCCGGTCTGCAGATGAGAGCGAGGTCCGGTTCTTCAGGTGCTGCAAGTGCGGACATACCTGGCGCGAGTACGATTAGACGTTCTTTTTTTTGGATTCCCAGGATATTTTTTTATTCGGTGATCGCATTATGCTGCGGTGCCCTATTCTTCCCGGGACATATGCAGATATGAGATGTCAGAGTGTTAAAACCGGATTGCCTGACGCCATGGGTTTTTAAAAAAGCAACGCTCTGTCCGGTTCGCCCCTGTATGTCCCGCCCGGGCCCTTTCACCCTATCCCCTTATCATCCCCCGGCACCCTCACCTCTGTATGGCGATTGTGGTCGGTTCCGGGGCCGGAGGAGCGACTGTTGCGAAGGAGCTCGCTTCGGCCGGACATTCGGTTCTCGTCATAGAGAGGGGGCCGGAGATCGCGGAGCAGGATGCTCACCGGTACTATGCGAATGTGAACGCGGAGGTGAAGCTGATGCGGACATGCTGCCTTGGGGGGACCACGATGGTTTCCGGAGGAAATGCCCTCCGGTGCCTTGAATCGGAGCTGCAGGAACTAGGCATCGACCTCTCATCCGAGTTTGCGGAGGCGGAGCGGGAACTCGGTGTGCAGGAGCTTTCCGACGACCTGATCGGCGAGGGGACACGCCGCCTGATGGATGCTGCATCCGGGCTCGGACTTCCAGTCAGGAAGATGCCCAAGTTTATCGATCCCGGACGGTGCTGCATGGACGGTCGCTGCAGTCTCGGCTGCCCTGCATCGGCACGGTGGAATGCGGTCCGTTTCATTAAAAAAGCGCAGGAGAACGGGGCACGTGTGATCACCGGACAGGGTGTTTCCGAAGTGCTTGCACGACATGGCGAGGTCGCGGGTGTCCGATGCGGGACACGGATCTATTCGGACGAACTCGTGGTCATCGCAGCAGGAGCGCTCGAAACGCCGCGGTTGATCCGACCACTCGGTATCCCCACCTCTCCACTCTTCTGCGATACGTTTGCGACGATTGGAGGCATCTACCCGGATATACTGTTTGACCGGGATGTCCCTATGGGCACCTACCTTGCACACGGCAGGTGCCTCATCATGTCCCATTATTCAAGACAGCTCGTGACTCTCCTGCAGGGAACAGGACGGATCGTGGGAGAAGGGGATATCCTCTCCATGATGGTTAAGATTGCAGACGAGGACTCCGGGTCTGTCGGTGAGACGATTGAGAAAGGAGTGACAGCTGCAGATGCCCGGGTGTTGTCAGACGGAGCCTCGGTAGCAGGGGCCATACTCGCCGAGGCAGGTGTCGATCCCGGAACCTTTGTGACGGCTCCTCTCCGGGGTCCCCACCCGGGAGGGACTGCACGGATCGGTGTCTCGGTCGACAACACCCTCATGACAGGAATCGCCGGGCTCTACGTCGCAGATGCTTCGGTCCTCCCTTCCACGCCGGGTGCTCCCCCAATCCTGACAATTATATCGCTCGCCAAGTACGCTGCAAAGAGGATGTAGAAGCACTGCAAACGATTTCCTTGCCGGTTTGAGGGAACAGGCCCGGCAGGAGGGGAACCTGCAGGAAAGAGTGGGGCACCGATGGTTGATCGAGGCCATTGCAGCAGAACAGGAATGCAGGCGCACCAAAGGAGGTGTTTCTCTATCGAGCACGGTTCCCATGGAGGAAACACCCACCCAACTGTTTATATACTGTCCTGTGGCATTTATAAATATGAAAGTCAAGCCAGAGGATTCTCTCAAGATTGAAAATATCGTCGCCTCCGCAAAGGTGACCGATTATCTGGATCTTCCCGCGCTTGCGTCACAGATCAAGGATGCTGAATACAATAAGAAGAGATTTCCAGGCGTCGTCATTCGGATGCAGGACCCAAAAATTGCGGCGTTGGTCTTCGGTTCAGGGAAAGTGGTCCTGACGGGGGCTAAAAGTATCGAGAGCCTCTCCGAAGGTCTCGAGATACTGGGAAACCTGCTGCGTGATCTGCAGATCGATATTCCCCATGAGCTTACATACAAGATCCAGAACATAGTCACTTCCGCCGATCTCGGGTCAGGTATTAACCTCAACAAGATCGCAGTCGGTTTCAACCTTGATCGGATCGAATATGAACCTGAACAGTTTCCAGGACTCGTCTACCGTCTGGAAAATCCAAAAGTTGTGGTGCTCCTCTTCGGATCCGGTAAACTAATAATTACCGGTGGAAAAGAACCTGAGGATGCGAAAAAAGCCGTCCAGAAGATCCTCAACGACCTGAAGAATCTTGGTCTCCTCTAATAATCTTATATATCTTTTTTGTATTTGGAATCCGCATGTATTATAAAAAGATGTAAAATAATGAATAATTATATTTTTATATATTGATTTCTCATATAATGGGTTATACGGGTGGATGTTCCATGAGATCAAAAAATGTGATGTATTTTACTCCCCGGGAAGAAGAATTTGCTACTTTGCTTATTAAAGTTGGAATGAAGAGAAATGTTGCCAAAGTCCTCGTATACCTGGCCCATACACCGGAAGCCACTTCGAGGGATATCGAGCGCGGCACTGATCTCCGGCAACCTGAGGTAAGCATCGCCATGGCTGCGCTGATGGAGCAGAAATGGGTGGAAAACAGGGAGAGCAAGGCGGAGAATAAGGGGAGACCTGTCAAGATATACCACCTTTCCCAGCCTATCGGCGATATTATGGACAGCATCGAGAAAGAGAAGCGGGAGGAGGCCAACAACCAGTTGACCATGATCCAGCAGCTCAGGGATTATATATCCTGATATAATCATCTGTAACAAACATATCGGACGGGCCCCGCCTGAAATAACCGGGAACCGGACCCGGAATCCCACCTCCTGAAAACGGCCGGGCATCAGTCCTGCTGGAGGGAGAGGGTTCGATTCTTTCAGAACCCGGATTCTACGCTTCTTCTTCTCGCCAAAAAAGAGATTTTTTCTATTTATCCGGAGGCCCTGACGACCCGGCACCCTTCCGCATCGCCTATAAGGACCGTGGTCTTTTGAGTAAACTCGGTAAAGAGTCCGCTGTCAAGGACGCCGATCATCACCGAGAGTAGGGCCTCAAGCCTTTCCGGCTCTTCAACAGGCCCAAAATTGCAATCAAGGATAAAATTACCGTTATCAGTGATTACAGGGCCGTCCTTCTTGATCCCTTCCCTGAGTACGGGATCGCCACCGATCTCCTGGATTGCCAGCCTGACGGGAGCAAGGGCAAACGGTATTACCTCTACCGGAACAGGGGCATCAAGGATTGACGCGACTTTGTCGGGGTCCACGACTACGAATAACTCGTCAGCCGCAGCAGCAACGCATTTCTCCCTGAAAAGGGCAGCACCTCTCCCCTTGATAAGACGGAGGGCGCCGTCGACCTGGTCAGCACCGTCGATTGCCATGTCCAGCACCGGATAATCGTCCAGGGTAGTGACAGGTATCCCGAGGTGGCGGGCACGCATGGCCGCCTGGTGGGAGGTGGGGACACCCTGTACCGCGAGTCCCTCGGTGATCCGCTCCGATAGTCTCTCCATGGCATAAAAGACGGTTGATCCAGTACCGAGACCGATCACCATACCGTCTTCAACGAGATCTGCTGCATAATTTCCTGCTTTCCGTTTCGCATTCTGTGCTGCTGCCGTGCTCATGAACCTGTCCCTCTCTTCATAGTTTTCATACCCACTCACCACGGAAGAGCTGCGTCAACTCGTCGGTTGCAGCCACTGCGGTGCAGTCAAGGGTGATCGGGGTGATCGATATGTTGCCCTTCCGGATGGCATGCACATCGGTCCCCTCCTCGGCGTCCTCGATCAGGGGTCCGTCGATCCAGAAGTACGGCCTTCCCCTTGGATCAAGACGCCTCTTCACGCCTGTTTCGAAGAGCTTGCCGGCCAGTCGGGTCACTTCATACTCCCCGCGGAGGACCGAGGGTATATTCACATTGATAACATCTGCACCGGCGGGGAAAGGCCGGTTGAAGAAGAGGCTGCAGACCTCCTTAACCACCCGTTTGGCCCCCTCGAAGCTCTGCCCGTAAAACCGTGGATCATCGAACTTGTCACCCTGGTCCTCGACCTGGAGCGAGAATGCGATAGCAGGCGTTCCCTGGTTTGAGGCTTCCAGTGCTGCACCGACGGTTCCCGATGTCATGATCGACTCAAACGAGAGATTCTCCCCGATATTTATTCCGCTCACTACCAGGTCTGGGCAGATATTGAGCGAATACAGGCCTATTATCACCGAATCTGTCGGTTTTCCCCCGACTGCATATGCCCGGATGCCGTTTAACTCCACTTCATTCGCCCGTATCGGCTCGAATATGGAGATGGATCTTCCAACAGCGCTCTGCTGTGTTGCCGGGGCCACAACTGTAACATCGGCCACGGGGGCCAGGGCCTCGTACGCGGCCCATAGACCTGCAGAATTGATGCCGTCGTCATTGGTAAGCAGAATGGAAGGTCTCATTCATTATGGACTTGGTCGAGGAGGCAAAAAATATGACTGATCGTCAGAGTAATGTCCCCGGCCTTCCAACAGATGAGGGATGAAAGCCCTCCTGGCTGAATATACCGTATTCCACGACCCTGAACTGGCTCCCGAGGGTGCAGCCATGCTCGATGCCCTTCGCCGGAGTTTTGAACGATGCGGATACAACGTGATCTCGCCCGACGGTGCGGACTTCATGGGTGAGATCATACGAATAGCACCGGAATGTGATTTTGGACTCGTAATTGCCCCTGATCACCTCCTTTCAGGCTTTACCGCAGCGATTGAGAAGCGTACCCATAACCTGGGCTGCGGGAGCATGAACGTTGCAATCTGTGCAAATAAGAGACAGACCGCACGAATACTGGCCGGCAATGGAATACCCGTACCGGAAGAGATAGAGGAGGGTGAGAGGGTCATCAAGCCGGCCACGGGATGCGGCTCGATCGGCGTCCGGCTGGATAGTGGACCTTCCGGAGACGGCGAATTCGGACAGCGGTTCATCGAGGGCGAGCACCTCAGCGTGAGCCTGGTGGGAAGCAGGGTTGTGGGTGAGGCCTGCCTCTATTTTTCTGGAAAGCCCCCCCTTGTACTCGCCTTAAACCGCCAGGAGATCTCAATCGATCCAGGCGGGAGGTTCTCTTATTCGGGCGGCATGACCCCGGTGGATCACGAACGCTTCGATGAGATTATCGATGTTGCCACAAGGACGGTCAATACCCTCGGCTGCCAGGGGTATACCGGTGTCGATATCGTGCTCTCCGACCGCCCCTATGTGGTGGATGTCAATCCACGCATCACAACGAGCATCGTCGGGATAGCCGCATGCATGACAGAAGAGATTGCAGATGTCCTTGTCCGGGCCTCACAGGGGGATGCACCCGAATCCGTGCATTTCAAAGGAAGGGCCAGGTACGACAGCTCGGGGAGGGTCTATCCCGAATGATTGGAATCGATGTCGGAGGAGCCAATTTAAAGGTCGTCGATTCGAATGGAGTTCATATCCATTATTGCCCCATGTGGGAGGAAGCGCCACTTGAGACCCTGCTGGCCGGTTACCGGTCGCCGGATGATGAAGATGCCGCTGTGGTGATGTCAGGCGAGCTCGCAGACTGCTTTGACTCGAAGATCGAGGGTATCCGGTTTATAGTGGAAGCGGTAAAATCGGTCTTTCCGAAGGCAATCTTTTACGGGACCGATGGGCGTTTTCACCACGAACCGGTACCCGGCCTTGCTGCCGCCAACTGGCTGGCATCTGCCGACCTCCTGCGGAAAGACTGGCCTGACCGGGTTTTGGTCGATATGGGAAGCACCACCACCGACATCATACCACTCACCGATTTTCCCTCTCTGCTCGGAATGACCGATCTTGTACGGCTGCAGAAGGGATACCTGGTCTATTGCGGCCTGCTCAGGACAAGTGTTCCGACCGTGATACACCATGCTTCTTTGGGGGGGATCCAGACACCGGTGAGTCCCGAATATTTCGCCTGCAGCGGGGATGTTCACCTCGCCCTCGGCCATATCACACCCACAGAGTATACGTCTGATACGCCGGACGGGAAAAGCCGGGAACCGGAGGCCGCATACCGGAGACTTGCAAGGGTCGTATGCGCAGACCTATCAGAGATCGGGATTGAGGGCGCCATGACCATCGCACGGACCTTCTGGGAGGCGCAGAGATCTCTTCTCAAAAATACTATTGAAGAGGTGATGTCAGGAAGCGGCGCCACAGGCGTCATTACCGCAGGCGTGGGATCACGCCTCATGGCCGGTGTCACCGGGGGAACCGACATCTCCGGCCGTCTGGGCCCTTTCTCAGATGCCCTGCCTGCTTTCGCCGTCAGGGAGGTGGCATTACGAAACGCTGGATGCTCGGATTGATCCTGCTTGCCGGATCCCTGCTTGCCAGCGCGACTCTCTTCTCCCTGGGAATACCGTTCTTCTTTCTGTTGCTGTTTATTCCGCTCATCCCGTTTCTTGGTCCTGAAAGGGAGGCAAAACGGTGCCCTGTATGCGGTTGGGAGACAGAATCACCGCACATCAAGTTCTGTCCATATGACGGCACGGCCCTATCTGCCCCGTGTTCAGATGGAGAGGGTGATGACTGACATGGGAATCCTGAACCCATAGATTTCGGTGCAGGGGATCGGGCCGAAATTTCGGTTTGCATAATTTCTCACGCTCCCCCGGTCAATTGAGAGACCCATCTGCTCAAGGATTCGTGCCGTCCGGTGATATGGCATCTTTTCAGAGAGCGCAATACAGAGATCGACAATCGGCTTTCCGACCCGGGTATCTGGATAGAATGGTGCCTCCGCATACGAGATCCGCCCGCATTGACGGCAGCAGAACCGTTTTACGTACACATCTATCCTCCTGGTCTTGCCAGCTTCAATAATTCGTGCAAAATGCTTTTTCTTGTAGTCGTAGCCTGTAACATTCCCACGGCAGAAGGGACATGCGGCGAGGTTTTCGTATCTTTTCCCGTCATACTCCGATATTGCAGATTGAATAATATCCACAAGCATATTTGGGACAAGATATTTTCGTGCTATTCTGCGCGGCTCGCTTTTAGCCTTCTTTTTATGATTACCTATCGATTTACTTGGTGCCGGAGTAAAATTATTCTTCATCATAACCCCCCATTATTCATCAATAAATTGATTTTAGAATACAAATATTAAAAAATTGCTCTGATAGAGCATCCATTGTAAACGAGGTATACATAATGGATGTTAAGTACGTTCAGACAACCTGCCCCTACTGTGGGACAGGCTGTACATTCAATCTCGTGGTAAAAGACGGCAAGGTGGTTGGGGTTTCGCCATACCAGCGCTCACCCGTCAATGAAGGCAAAGTGTGCCCCAAGGGTACCTATGCCCACGAGTTTGTAAACAGTGAGGATCGTCTCACCAAGCCCCTGATCAAGAAGGACGGCAAGTTCGTGGAAGCGAGCTGGGATGAGGCATACGACCTGATTGCAAAGAAGTTCAAGGGATACAAGCCCGATGAAATTGCCGTGCTCTCCTCGGCCCGTGTATCTAACGAGGAGAACTACCTGCTGATGAAACTGGCACGTGGCGTGTTCAAGACGCGGCATATCGATCACTGCGCACGTCTCTGCCACTCCTCGACCGTCGCAGGGCTGGCAGCATCGTTCGGTTCCGGTGCAATGACCAACTCCATCGGAGACATTGCCGAATCGAAGTGCGTCTTCGTCATCGGCAGCAACACATTCGAGCAGCACCCGCTCATCGGCCGGAAGATTATGCAGGCGAAGGCGAACGGCGCGAAGTTGATCGTGTTCGACCCGCGATTTACACCGACTGCAAAACAGGCCGACCTGTATGGAGCCTTCTACTCCGGAACGGATGTGGCCATCTTCAACTGCCTGATGGGCGAGATCATCAGGAACGGCTGGGAAGACAAGGAATGGGTCTCGACCAGGGCGAAGGGATACGACGAACTCAAAGCCATGGTCACGAAGGAAGCGTACCTTCCCGAGAACGTGGAGAAGATCTGCGGGATCCCTGCAGCCGACTTAAAGACCGCCGCTGAATGGATTGGAAAAGCGGAATCATCTGCGCTCCTCTACTCGATGGGTATCACCCAGCACACCGTCGGCGTGGACAATGTCAAGTCGACCGCAAACATCCAGATGCTCACCGGCAACATCGGAAGGAGAGGCGGAGGCGTCAACGCTCTCCGTGGCCAGAACAACGTGCAGGGCGCCTGCGACATGGGCGCACTCCCAGTGGTCTTCACCGGCTACCAGAAGGTCATCGACCCCGCGGCCCACAAGAAGTTCGCGGATGCGTGGGGATTCCCGGACGGTATCTGTGCTCCTGAAAACGGCTACGAGGTCACCACCATGATCAACGTCCTTACCGACAAACCCGGCGAGCTCAAGGCCATGTACATCATGGGCGAGAACCCGATGCTCTCGGATCCGGACCTCACACATGTCAAAGAGGCCTTGGAGAAGCTGGAGTTCATGGTCGTCCAGGATATATTCCTGACTGAGACCGCCGCACTCGCCGATGTCGTCCTGCCGGCTTCCTGCTATGCCGAGAAGTCCGGGACCCAGACCAGCACGGAACGCCGTGTCCAGCTCTGGAGACCCGCACAGGACCCGCCGGGTGAAGCAAGACTCGACTGGAAGATCCTCTGCGAGGTTGGAGCCGCGATGGGATATGAGAAGCAGTTCGCGTTCAAGAGTGCAGAAGATGTATTCACCGAGATTGCCGAACTCACTCCTTCGTACCATGGAATGAACTACGAGCGGCTCAACAGGCCCGAAGCACTACACTGGCCCTGCCCGGCACTCGACCACCCGGGAACCCCGATCCTCCACATCGGCAAGTGCGCCCACCCCGACGGCATGGGTGTCATGCACGCTCTCGAGTGGAAACCCCCGGCAGAAGTGCCCGACGCAGAATACCCGTACATCCTCACCACCGGCAGGTGCATCTGGCACTGGCACACCGGGTCAATGACAAGGAGGTCCCAGCATCTGGATGAGGAAGTCCCGACCGGATGGATCGAGATCAACCCGGAGGATGCAAAGGATCTCGGTATTGCGAACAAGGAGCTGGTAAAGGCAATCACGCGCCGCGGCGAGGTCGAGGTTCCCGCAAGGGTGACACCCGATATCAAGAAGGGCGAGATGTTCATGCCGTTCCACTTCGCCGAGTGTGCCGCAAATGTCCTCACGAACAACGCGCTCGACCCCATATGCAAGATCCCGGAGTACAAGGCCTGTGCTGTGAAGGTTGAGAAGATCAAGGAGGCCTGATTGAAATGGTAAAGAAAGGCGATATGCTCTATGCATGGACAAGCGACGCAGACCTTGCAGCTAAGGCCGAATGCGGCGGTGCGGTGACAAGCCTCCTCAAGTATGCCCTGGAGAAGAAGATGGTCGATGCAGTCTTTGCGGTCAAGAAGGGACAGGACATCTACGACGCCGTCCCGACCCTGATCACGGATCCTGCGGAACTGAACGACACCGCAGGGTCGCTGCATTGCGGAACCCTGCTGCTCTCCAAGCTGGTCAAGAAGTACCTCGACGGTGCGAACAACTTAAAGATCGCGATGCCCGTCAAGGGATGCGACATGATGGGGCTCTACGAGCTGGCCAAGCGCCAGCAGGTCAACCTGGACAACATCATCATGATCGGTGTGAACTGCGGTGGAACGGTCAGTCCGGTCACCGCACGGACGATGATCAAGGAGAAGTTCGAGGTCGACCCGGATGTTGTGACCAAGGAAGAGATCGACAAGGGCCAGTTCATCATCGAGTACGAAGGCGGACACAAGGGTATCTCCATCGACGAACTCGAGGATGAGGGATTCGGCCGGAGGAGTAACTGCCGCCGGTGCAAAGTAAAAGTCCCGCGACAGGCTGATCTCGCCTGTGGTAACTGGGGTGTAATCGGTGATAAGGCAGGGAAGGCCACGTTCATCGAGGTCTGCAGCGAGAAGGGTGCCAAGCTCCTCGACGAGGCGACCAAGGCCGGTGTCATCAAGACCGAACCCGCCAACCCCAAGGGTATCGAGATCCGGAAGAAGGTCGAGGGCGCCATGTTCAAGCTCGGCGACAAGTGGCGCAGGAAGGACTTTACGGACCTTTCACCGGCCCTCTGGGATACAATACAGAAGGAGACGTCCCGGTGTATCAAGTGCTATTCATGCATTGAGAATTGCCCGGTTTGTTTCCCCGTTAAAGATGAATTGACCGGAAAATCCCTTATGGTGGAAAGTGGCGAGATTCCGCCGAATCCCATGTTCCACATGAGGAGATTTGCACATATCTCAGATTCCTGCATCAACTGCGGCCAGTGCGAAGAGCTGTGCCCGATGGATATCCCGCTGGCCAAGTTCTCCCACGCCATAAGGGTCGAAGGTGACAATGTCTTCGAACCAAAACTCGGGGAGTCGGCATACAAGAACTAATTCCATAATATCCGTTTTATCGGAAATTGGGAAAAATCCACACAAAAAAATCTCATTTTTTTTTAGTCCTGTTCCAGGGATTGCGCGCAGAATTGCTAAATAGACTTTTAAAATACTTGAATCACATCTAAATCTATAAAATGCGCTTTAATAAAGATCTACTCTCAAGATAAAATGGCTGAAGTTTGCTATGATAACCGGGTTTATTTAACCCAAATCTGTCATTACTCACGAAAATGCCCAAAATGGTCTCTCCCACGCTCCTCAACCGGATACCCACCAAAATTCATCATTTTATTGGAGAGAATGGCTATCAATATATACTAAAAAAATGTGAGATCTCTTTGTTAGAGGTAACAGAATGGATGTAAAGTACGTTCAAACAACCTGCCCCTACTGTGGGACAGGCTGTACATTCAACCTCGTGGTAAAAGACGGCAAGGTGGTTGGGGTTTCGCCATACCAGCGCTCACCCGTCAATGAAGGCAAAGTGTGCCCCAAGGGTACCTATGCCCACGAGTTTGTAAACAGTGAGGATCGTCTCACCAAGCCCCTGATCAAGAAGGACGGCAAGTTCGTGGAAGCGAGCTGGGATGAGGCATACGACCTGATTGCAAAGAAGTTCAAGGGATACAAGCCCGATGAAATTGCCGTGCTCTCCTCGGCCCGTGTATCTAACGAGGAGAACTACCTGCTGATGAAACTGGCACGCGGTGTCTTCAAGACGCGGCATATCGATCACTGCGCACGTCTCTGCCACTCCTCGACCGTCGCAGGGCTGGCAGCATCGTTCGGTTCCGGTGCGATGACCAACTCCATCGGCGATATCGGCGAGTCGAAGTGCGTCTTCGTCATAGGCAGCAACACATTCGAGCAGCACCCGCTCATCGGTCGTAAGATTATGCAGGCGAAGGCAAACGGTGGAAAACTCATCGTATTCGACCCGCGGTTTACCCCGACTGCAAAACAGGCCGACCTGTACGGAGCATTCTACTCCGGAACGGACGTGGCCATCCTCAACTGCCTGATGGGTGAGATCATCAGGAACGGTTGGGAAGACAAGGAATGGGTCAAAAACAGGGCGAAGGGATACGAGGAACTCAAGGCCATGGTCACGAAGGAAGCGTACCTTCCCGAGAACGTGGAGAAGATCTGCGGGATCCCTGCAGCCGACTTAAAGACTGCAGCCGAGTGGATCGGAAAAGCGGAATCATCTGCGCTCCTTTACTCGATGGGTATCACCCAGCACACCGTCGGCGTGGACAATGTCAAGTCGACCGCAAACATCCAGATGCTCACCGGAAACATCGGAAGGAGAGGCGGAGGCGTCAACGCTCTCCGTGGCCAGAACAACGTGCAGGGCGCCTGCGACATGGGCGCACTCCCAGTGGTCTTCACCGGCTACCAGAAGGTCATCGACCCCGCGGCCCACAAGAAGTTCGCGGATGCGTGGGGATTCCCGGACGGTATCTGTGCTCCTGAAAACGGCTACGAGGTCACCACCATGATCAACGTCCTCGCAGACAACCCTGGCGAACTCAAGGCCATGTACATCATGGGCGAGAACCCGATGCTCTCGGATCCGGATCTCACACATGCTAAACACGCCCTGGAGCAACTCGAATTCCTGGTCGTACAGGATATATTCCTGACCGAGACCGCCGAGCTTGCCGATGTCGTCCTGCCGGCTTCCTGCTATGCCGAGAAGTCCGGGACCCAGACCAGCACCGAACGACGTGTCCAGCTCTGGAGACCTGCGCAGGACCCGCCGGGTGAAGCGAGACTCGACTGGAAGATCCTCTGCGAGGTTGGAGCCGCGATGGGATACGAGAAGCAGTTCGCGTTCAAGAGTGCAGAAGAGGTATTCACCGAGATCGCCGAACTCACTCCATCATACCATGGGATGAACTACGAGCGGCTCAGCAGGCCCGAAGCACTACACTGGCCCTGCCCGGCAACCGACCACCCGGGAACTCCAATCCTCCACATCGGCAAGTGCGCCCACCCCGACGGTATGGGTGTCATGCACGCTCTCGAGTGGAAACCCCCGGCAGAAGTCCCCGACGCAGAATACCCATACATCCTCACAACCGGCAGGTGCATCTGGCACTGGCATACGGGTTCCATGACAAGGAGGTCCCAGCATCTGGATGAGGAAGTCCCGACCGGATGGATCGAGATCAACCCGGAGGATGCAAAGGATCTCGGTGTCAAGGACAAGGAAATGGTAAAAGCTATCACGCGCCGCGGCGAGGTCGAGGTTCCCGCAAAGGTAACTCCCGACATCAAGAAGGGCGAGATGTTCATGCCGTTCCACTTCGCCGAGTGCGCGGCTAACATCCTCACGAACAACGCGCTCGACCCCGTATGCAAGATCCCGGAGTTCAAGGCCTGTGCTGTGAAGGTTGAGAAGATCAAGGAGGCCTGATTGAAATGGTAAAGAAAGGCGATATGCTCTATGCATGGACAAGCGACGCAGACCTTGCAGCTAAGGCCGAATGCGGCGGTGCGG
>Ga0272442_10002754_pt1 | contig 25150 bp, 26 predicted proteins | sample SSMForm2O_FD_200262 | JGI IMG/M metagenome (GOLD analysis project Ga0272442, IMG submission 200262) | Marine sediment archaeal communities from Little Sippewissett salt marsh, Falmouth, MA, United States - SSM-Form-2O | ecosystem: Environmental > Aquatic > Marine > Wetlands > Sediment ... | reverse complement strand
GCAGGAAATATTAAAAATTAATTCTTATTCTCATCTTCAGTTTATGTATTATATCCACAACTTACCCGTATACACAACTTTCCTTACATCCACAACTTGCCCGTATACACAACCTTCCTTACATCCGCAACTTACCTGTATCAGCAACTTACCTGTATCAGCAACTTACCTGTATCAGCAACTTACCTGTATCCACAACTTACCTTACATCCGCAACTTACCTGTATCCACAACTTACCTGTATCCACAACTTACCGGATCTTTTTGTAAAAATTGCTCAGGCTTTGAGGAAAACTGTTCAGAAATTTTGATTCCAAACGCATATCATTTCCCAGAGCAATTAAAAAATACAACTTTATTCTCAAAGTTGGATAATAGGCTGACAAGGGAATCAACATAGGGGAATATGGAAATGGGTATTAGAAAGAATAACTCATCGTTTTTGATTTTATTGCTGATAACACTTACAATCGGAGTAAGCTTCCCGGCTGCTGCCGAAACGTTAATGGTAGACCCCGAAGGGGAAGGAGACTACACCGAAATCCAGGCTGCAATAGATGCCTCAAACCCCGGGGACACCATACTGGTAAAGAGTGGGACATACGAGGAAAACCTGCAGGTAGACAGGGAACTCAAAATATGGTCAGACTCCAGGAACCCAGCCAACACCATAATCCAGGCTGAAGACCCGGCTGAAAACGTTGTTGAAATAAATACGGACAGAGTAACATTCAGCGGATTCGGCATTATCGGCTCTGAAAATGCGGGAGTATATCTTGAGGAGGCAGGAAACTGCCTTATCAGCAACAATGAAGTTTCAAACACAGGGCAGGGCATTTTCCTGAAAGGTTCTGACAGGAACACCGTGAGCAACAATGTCCTGTCCTTAAACGAACAGGGAATAAAGCTTGAGTCCTCAAGCAAAAATATCATACAGACCAACACGATCGCCTACAACTACGGGTACGGGATCTCCCTGGAAGAAAGCAGCGAAAACCGGATCTACGACAATTATTTCAAGAACGCCGAAAACGTCGAAGATAAGCCCGTAAACCAGGAAAATTTCTGGAACATAGCCCTCACAAGCAAAAAGAACGTTGTCAGGGGCCCGTACATTGCCGGGAACTTCTGGGCAGACCTGGAAGGCACGGGTTTCAGTGAGACATGCAGCGATGAAAACAGCAACGGGATTTGTGACTCCCCGTATTCCGTAAACGGCGGAGCAAACGATGCGTCCCCACTTTACCCGAAAGTCCCTGAAGCAATCCCGGTCCTCGAAGAAAGGCTGGACCCCGAAGCTTACGAGGAGGGCCTTGCAGAAAGGGGAGAGGCAGTGCCCGAAGCAGAAACTGAAGAATCTGCCGCGGAAGAGGGAATGCCCGAAGAGGAAATGATTGAGGAAGAAATAACTGTTGAAGAAGGAGTTGAAGAGGCAGAACCCGAAGCAGAAGAAGGGGAAGCTGACGCAGAAGAGGAAGGAAACGGAGCTCCCGGATTTGGTTTCGGAGCAGCCGGGCTTGCTGCGGGAGCGGCTTACCTGCTGAAAAAGAGAAGGTAATGCGGAAATCCTGGAAATGATAAAAAAGTGAAGAAAAAAACGAAGAAAAAAAGTGAAGAAAAAAACGAAGAAAAAAGTGAAGAAAAAAACGAAGAAAAAAGTGAAGAAAAAAAGGAAAAACAAAGAAATTAGGGGCATTTTGCCCCTGATTACTCACTTATGGGAGAAGTATGCCACAACCTCTTCTTCATCTACTGCGTCGATCCTGCAGAAACCAAAACGTTCGAACTGGACGATTTTATCTAGCTCTGTCCTGATCCCGCGCTCTCCTATTCCTTCAATGTCGCCTTCGGGGCTACGGACTTTTACGGGGATACCGTCAACAGGTGCCCAGTGGATGATCTTTCCTTTTGCTTTTTTGAGGGCTTCGATGGATTCCCCTGCAAATTTGCCCTGCAGCGGGGCAAGGTACGTGATCTCGACGTTGTAGAGGTCTTTCAGGCGGACCATGCTTCCGACTTCCATTTTCTCGACGTCGTCCCCGGCAAGCAGGACCTTGTTTTCGACTTCAATTTCCCTTGTGCCCCTTCCGGAATCAGTGGGGTGGAGCGGGGGCTTTGCAACGGTTGCTTCGGCACCTTCGATCTCCAGTTCCACAGGGTCCCGGACAAAGAAGTAGCGGTTTGCAATCGGGTCCACGATTTTACGGTTTTCGGCATAGAGGGACTCCATGCTGATGCTTACGTCAGTGGTCCCGACCCCCATCTCGATCATGAACTTCTTGAGGGCTTCTGCCCGGATCCCGCGGCGGCGGATGGCTCGGATGGTTGGCAGGCGAGGGTCGTCCCAGCCGGAGTATTTCCCTTCCTCAATGTCCTTTCGAAGGGTACTGGTACTGAATTTTCCGAACTCGTGGATTTTTACACGGCCCCAGTGCAGGGTTTTCGGGTACTCCCAACCCAGGTATTTGTAAATGTAGCCCTGGCGCTTCTCACTGTCCTGCAGGTCTTTTCCCCGGATGATGTGGGTCATACCGAGTTCGTGGTCCTCGATTGCCCCTGCAAAGTCCAGGAGAGGCCAGACAATATACTTTTCCCCGATTTCCGAACGGGGGTGGGACATCTTCCGGATCCTGAAAGCTCCCCAGTCCCGAAGCGCAGGGTCCTTGTGTTCGATATCGGTCTTGATCCGGAGCACAGCCTGCTGGTCCTCATACTCCCCGGCAAGCATCTTTTCCCAGTGCTCCAGGTTAACTTCAGGAGTCTGGTCCCTGTGCGGGCAGGGCTGTTTTGAGTCCTTGAACTTCTTGAAATCTCCTCCTTCACAGAAGCAGACATAAGCCTTGCCCATCTCGATAAGCTTTCTTGCGTAATCATAATAGACAGGGAAGCGGTCCGAAGCGTAGACCACCCGGTCAGGTTCTACCCCGAGCCACTTAAAGTCGTCAAGGTACCAGTCGTAGGCTTTGAGCAGGGGGCGTTTCTTGTCAGGGTCGGTATCGTCAAAGCGCAGGATGAACTTTCCCTTATACATTTTCACGTACTCGGAATTGACGACCATACCCCGGGAACTTCCGAGAGTCGCAGGCCCGTTGGGGTTAGGTGCAAAGCGCATGACAACCTTGCCTTCCACGGCTCCTTCCAGGGGCTTCAGGCCTTTATCCGGTTCCTTTTTAACACTCAGGGCTTCGATAAGCTCGGGAGCGATTTCCGATAACCGGGCTTCCCAGGCTTTGGCGTCCCCTTTTGCAATTTCCCCTACAATCTCCGCAAGGGCGGAAGAAATGGCTTTAGGGTCACTCCTGAGGTGAGGGCACTCCCCCATCACCTTGCCCATCACGGCTTTGGGCTGGGGGGCTTTTCCGTATTTCACGGCATTCTGAAGGGCGTATTTTTCTATTGTTTTCAGGTCTTCAGGACTTAAGGTCATAAAGGATTCTCCAAAATAAACGTGGATTGATGAGGGTGAAAACTTCAGTTGAGAGAGAAGAACCGCCAAAATTTGACGGGTCAGCTAAGTTCGGTAAAACATGGAAATAGGATTATAAAAAGTCACCGAAGCCGGTAAAATGTGCACAGAAAAAAAACCTGAGAAAAGAGAAGCATGCCAACCGGAATATGAGAGAAATCAGTAAGAGAACTGCAAGAAAATCAGCAAAAGCAGCCAGAGCAAATGGTAGCAATATCGGCAGGAGTGAAGCTTATTTAGCAGAGGTAAAGCTCACTTCGCAGGAGTAAAGATCATTTCGGTATGGAGGCCTCAATCTCCCGGATTCGGTTTATTTTTTCATTGATCCTGCCTATCTCCCCTTCGAACTCTTTAAGGAATTTTGGGACCGCATCCCCGGGCACCGCTCCCTGGGCTGAGGGCTTGATAAGGCTAGCCTGTTCAAGGACCCTGAGGGAGTAACGGACCTTATGGTTCTGCATGCCGGTAACTTCGGCGAGTTTCAAAATTCCGATTGGGCCTTCTTCGATTACTTTCTTCAGCACGATCAGGTGGCGCTCGGCAAGCTCAAGTTCCGTATCAATATGATCAAGCAGCATCAGACAACCTCGTTTCTCAGGGTTCCTATCCCCTGAATTTCCACTTCCACACAGTCTCCCCTTTGCATTTCCCCGACCCCAGGGGGTGTTCCCGTGGCGATCACGTCCCCTACTTCGAGGGTCATGATCTCGGAGATGAACTCGATAAGGTACGGGATGTCAAAGATAAGGTTAGAAGTACTTGACTCCTGCCGGACTTCCCCGTTTACCCTGCAGGAAAGCTTAACATCCGAAACATCAACTTCGTCGGTGCAGGCGATGAAAGGCCCTAGAGCCGCAAAGGTATCAAAACTTTTTGCCCGGGTCCACTGCCCGTCCTTTTGCTGGAGGTCCCGGGCGGTCACGTCGTTGAAACAGGTATAGCCGGCAATCACGTCCTCGGCCCTGTCATCCTTGATGTTCTTGCAACGTTTCCCTATCACGACTGCAAGTTCGGCTTCATAGTCCACTCTCGAACTGCAGGAAGGATAGAGAATCTTGTCTTCATGTCCGACAACAGCAGAAGGGGGTTTTAAAAAAAGGATAGGAGTTTCCGGGACTTCCATGGACAGTTCTTCGGCATGGTCCCGGTAATTCAGGCCGACGCAGATAATTTTAGAAGGGCATGACGGGGGAAGGATACGAAGTTCGGAAAGCTCATACGTACCGGAATTCCCCTTCGGATACACGCGATTGTCATCGATTTCCCCGTAGAAGACCTCGTCTCCTGCCCTGAACCTTCCTATCATAGCTCTCACTTTCCTTTTTAAAAGCCTCAATACTTTGCTTCGGCCTTCTGTCTTCAGGTCCTTTTTTTCTGATTAAGGTTCATTACCTTTAGGTTCATGACTTTCAGTTCATTACCTTTAGGTTCACGACGTTCACTTATTTACCTTTAGGTTCATGACTTTCAGTTCATTACCTTTAAGTTCACGACGTTCACTTATTTACATTCCAGCCTTTTCTTACGACCTTTTCTTACGACCTTCTCTTCCAGCCTTTTCTTCCAGCCTTTTCTTCCGGCCCCTAAATCATCCTGCTTTCTTTTCTATTTTTTTAAAACATATATCGAAACTTAAATTTTAATTCTTCGCCCGCTGGCATCCCGCGCATATTTCCCGAGTTCCGAATCCACGAGCTGCATTCCGGAAAAAACAGGCCCGTCCTTGCAGACCCTGAGCCCGGATTTATCAATGCAGCAGGCGCCGCAGACCCCGATCCCACACTTGAAATAGCGGTGAAGGCTGAACTCCGATTTAGCAAGCACCCCTTTTTCCTGCAGGATCTTGAAGACAAAAGCCATCATGATTTCGGGACCGCAAACGGCTATATTGTCATAAGCGGAAACATCAAGCTCCTTAAGGACATCGGTTACGAACCCTTTCGTTCCCTTTGAGCCGTCATCAGTGGTAACGTCAAGGTCCCCGGCTGCCGCAAAGCGTTCTTCGAAAAGCAGGTCTCCGCCGCTCCGGGCTCCGAGAATACTGTGCACCTTTGCCCCGGCGGCACTGGCTGCCTCAGCATAGGGAGCAAGGGGGGCTGCCCCGACTCCACCGGCAATGACCAGGATCTTTTCCCCGGATGCAGGAGAGGAAAAACCTTTACCCAGAGACCCCCTGAGCCCGAAGGAATCGCCCTCCTTCAACTCAAAGAGCTTCTCTGTCGCTTCCCCGACCTTCTGAACAGTAATCGAATTTTTCCGGGAAAGCCCCATTGGGATCTCATCCACGCCCCGGACCCAGACCATCACAAACTGCCCGGGTACCATTTCCTCAAAACTGTGATCGAAAACAAATGTCCTGACCGAAGGGGACTCTTCTATTATCTTTTTTATAGTAGCATTAAGAGGAAGCATCAGACCACCTCAACATCATATTCGCAAATTATCGGCACATGGAAAGCTAACAAGTTGCCCGTCAGCACATTGCCCATCAACACGCAATCCGTCAACATGCCATTAGTCAACATGCCATTAGTCAACATGCCATTAGTCAACATACCAGTAGTCAACATACCAGTAGTCAACATACCATCAGTCAACATGCCATCAGTCAACATGCCATTAGTCAACATACCAGTAGTCAACATACCAGTAGTCAACATGCCATCAGTCAACATACCATCAGTCAGCATACTCATCATCATACTGCCTCGTGGGCAAGACCTACAAGGTCCCTTGCATCCGAATAACCCTTCCGCTGAAGGAAGGCTTCTATCCCGGAACTGATTTCGGAAAAGACATCCAGGCGGTCGTACACTGCGGACCCGACCTGGACAGCTGCCGCCCCTGCCATTATCATTTCTACGGCATCTTCCCAGGAAGCTACTCCTCCTACCCCGACCACAGGGACTTCGAGGGCAGCATAGAGGTCATATACGCATTTGACTGCAACCGGCTTGACCGCAGCCCCTGAAAGCCCTCCTGACCTGTTCCCGAGCACGGGGTAGCCTGACTCAATATCGATAGCCATCCCTTTCACGGTATTGATAGCAACGACAGCGTCCGCACCCCCGGCTTCGGCAGCTTTTCCGATAGCCGTGATGTCAGCAACGTTGGGGGTGAGCTTGACCCAGACAGGCAGGTCAGTTACCTCTTTTACGGCTGCTGTGACCGCTTCTACCAGGCAGGGGTCCGAACCGATGGCAGCCCCGTACCCTTCGGCATGGGGGCAGCTAACATTGAGCTCGAAAGCATCGGGAAAACCCGGGAGAAGCCCTTCTGCAACTTCAGCAAACTCCCCGGGGTTCCCGCCAAAGATGCTTGCGATTACCGGGACCCCGGAATCTTTCTTTGCAATCTCAAGTTCCTGCACGAATTCGGCGTAGGAGGGGTTGGGAAGCCCCATGGCATTTAAAAAACCGCAGCCAAGTTTGACCATGCTCGGGTTCGGGTGCCCGTATTTCGGCTCAGGGCCGATTGACTTGGTCACGACTGCTCCTGCCCCGCCTTCCCGGGCAACCCTGCAAAGAGATGCCCCGGTGGTTCCCAGCACGCCGGCGGCAAGGATTGTCGGGTTTTTCAGTTCAAGGCCGGTGAGGGTATACATTTCAGCTTAACTCCGTATAATAACTCCGTATAATGTTTGAACAGCTTAATTCTCAACAGTTACACGAGTCCCTGGAAAGCTGGGAAAGCGCCTGTTCGGCCAGCCTTCTTCCGCCCAGTTCCACGAGTTTGTGCCCGAGTTCCCGGGCTTTTTCGATGCAGCCGAGGAGAGGGATAAACTCATTGATCCGAGCGGTTTCCTTTCCGTCCAGGGAGAGGACCTCTGCCCTTATATGGATCTCTTCCCCGTCGGGGGTCAGCTCGGCGTAAGAACCAACGGGAGTGGTACAGCCGCCTCCGAGCTCCTCGATCAGGATACGTTCAACCTCGGTGACGATCCGGCTCTGCGAGTGGTCCAGTTCGGAAACCGCCTTTTCAGCTTCCGTGCCTGCCCTGGTGACCACGGCAATGGTTCCCTGGTTAGGAGAGGGGCAGAAAAAGTCCGGGCTCAGGATTTCTCCTTCAATTTCCCAGCCCATGCGTTCGAGCCCCGCCTTGGCAAGCAGGATTCCGTCGTATTGCCCTTCCCTGAGTTTTCGAAGCCTTGTGTCAATGTTTCCCCTGAGTTCCTGGACCACCAGGTCAGGCCTGTAGCGGCGGACCTGGGCAGCCCTCCGGAGGGAACTTGTCCCGATAATTGCCTGCTCGGGCAGTTCGTCCAGGGGAGTCCCGTCATAGGTGAGCAGGATATCGAAAGGAGTGTCCCTTTCCAGGACAGCCGCGGTCGGAAGTTCGGGCGGGCGGATAGTGGGCATGTCTTTCATGGAATGGACTGCGATGTCAACTTCCCCTGCAAGCATCACATCGTCCAGTTCCCGGACAAAAGCCCCGACCCCGGCAACGGCGTGCAGGGGGCGGTCCGTAAACCTGTCTCCGCTTGTTTTTATGATATTCTGGCTGGTTTCGACCCCGTTCTCTTTCATGAGACGGGAAACGAGTTCGGTCTGGGCAAGCGCAAGGTTGCTGCCCCGGGTCCCTATGATCATGATGAAATCCTCAAACGTTATCAGCTATTTTATAGGGCATTTAGTTTTTCGGGCGTCTTGAGATTGTTTTTGAGCTGGCCTTTTAGAGGTTGTTCTTATAGGCCTCGAGGGTCTTTTCTATATCTTCTTCGGAATGGGCTTCCGAGAGGAAGTTTGTCTCGAACTGGGAGGGAGGCAGGAAAATCCCGTCGGAAAGCATCCTGTGGAAGAAGGCAAGGTAACCCTCCTTGTCACATTTCAGGACGTCCTGGTAGCTTGCAGGCTCTGCCCCGAAGAAAATCTTGAACATGGAAGCAATTCCGCATACGCTGTAATCAAGCCCTTCATCAGCAACGATCTCGGAAAGCGCAGTCCTGAAGGCGTCTCCTTTTGCATTCAGTTTCTCATGCAGGTTTTCCCTCTTGAAGTAGTCGAGCACGGCGATTCCCGCTGCCATGGAACAGGGGCTTCCGCTGAAGGTTCCTGCCTGGTAAACCGGCCCGGAGGGAGAAATCATCTCCATGATCTCCTTTCGTCCGCCGAAAACACCAACAGGCATCCCGCCTCCCACAATCTTTCCGAGGGTGGTCATGTCGGGCACGATCCCGTAGTACTCCTGAGCCCCACCCATCGCGAGCCTGAAACCGGTAATTACTTCATCGAAAATCAGGAGGACATCATTTTCCTGTGTGAGTTTGCGCACTTCTTCCAGGTAGCCGGGCTTCGGAAGGATCGGACCAACGTTTCCCTGTACAGGTTCAAGGATGACGGCTGCAAGGTCGTCTTTGTTCTTCTCCACAAGCTCGGTCATGCCCTCGATATCGTTGAACCGGGCCTGCAGGGTATACTTCGTGAAATCACCAGGGATGCCCAGGGAATCGGGCTCCCCGTGGGTGCTTGCCCCGGAGCCTGCCTTTACCAGCACGGCGTCGTGAGCCCCGTGGAAACCGCCTTCGATCTTGACGAACTTCTTCCTGCCCGTAAACCCGCGGGCCAGGCGGATTGCACTCATGGTGGCTTCGGTCCCTGTGGAAACAAAACGGAGCATGTCGATGCTCGGGTAATACCCCGCAATTTTCTCTGCCAGGGTCACCTCGAGTTCCGAGGGGGTGCCGTAAAGCCAGCCCTTATCGAGTTGGGCTTTGATCGCTTCCTTTATCACAGGCTGGTTGTGACCCAGGATTTCGGGTCCGTAAGCCAGGCAGTAGTCGATATACTCGTTTCCGTCAAGGTCCCGGATCTTCGAACCGTCGGCTGATGCCGTGTAGAAGGGGTATGGTTTGATTGCACGTACGGGACTGCTCACCCCGCCGGGGAGCAGGGACTTTGCCTTTTCAAACATTTCTCTGGACTTTTCAAGCGTCATGGGAATTTCACCGATCAGACTGAAAGAGAATCGATCCGGAATCAATGTCCTGATTTTTCGTAAATATTCCGGATTTTTCTTAAATTTTTGTTAGTTCCGTATTCTTATCTGTATTACAGCCTCTTCCCCTATTAAGCAGTTTTTGATGATTTTTGGAATAGATGCCTGAGATCGTTTAACATTATAAAAAGACAAGAGAAAAAAGGACTGGAAAAAGTAAAAGAAGAAATGAAAGAAAAAATTCAGGCCTGAATAATACAGCGCCTGAAAATCATGTCATTCACTTTAGCATGCGGGCGATTTCCTTTGCCGAATAGGTAATGATTATGTCCGCACCCGCCCTCTTGATTGAGAGGAGGGATTCGTAGACTACCTTTTCATCATCGAGCCAGCCGTTTGCTGCCGCTGCCTTGAGCATGGAATACTCTCCACTCACGTTATATGCGGCGGTGGGCATTCCGAACTCGGTCTTGACCCGGTACACGATGTCCAGGTAGGGAAGGGCAGGCTTTACCATGAGGATATCCGCGCCTTCGGCAACGTCAAGAGTGACTTCCCGGAGAGCTTCGTCGCTGTTGGCAGGGTCCATCTGGTAGCTTGAGCGATCCCCGAAAGAGTAGCCGGATTCGGCAGCTTCCCTGAAGGGGCCGTAAAAGGCAGAGTGGAACTTTGCGGCATAGGACATGATCGGGATATTTTCAAAGCCGTGCTCGTCAAGCGCCCTCCGGATAGCTACTACCATCCCGTCCATCATCCCGGAAGGAGCAACCATGTCAGCCCCGGCTTTTGCATGGCTGACCGCGATTTTCCCGAGGATTTCAAGGGTAGGGTCATTCAGGACCTCCTTTGTCTTGAAGTCCACAATCCCGCAGTGCCCGTGGTCGGTGTACTCGCACATGCAGATGTCCGTGATCACCACCAGGTCGTCTCCGACTTCGGCCTTGATCCTCCGGACAGCTTCCTGGATAACGTCCCTTTCCCCGTAGGCAGAACTGCCCTCGGCATCTTTGTGCCCCGGTACGCCGAAAAGGATAACGGCAGGAATCCCGAGTGCTGCAATCTCTTTTGCCTCTTTTGCAACCTCTGAGAGGGGAAAGCCATAAACCCCTGGCATGGAAGAAAACTCGATAGGTGAGTCAATGGTCTCATTCACAAAAATTGGTTGGACCAGGTCGTCAACCGTGAGAACGGTCTCCCTCACAAGATTCTTTATCTTTCCTTTTCTCAACCTTCTCAACCTGATATCTGGAAACATGGGATTACTCCTGTAACTTAAAATTAACTCTGCAAGTAGAAAATATTAACCATGTAAATTATATTGAACAGGGGATTGGAATTATATTAAGGAATGGTGAAAATATAACTTCAGATTTTCAGATCGGGAGTGCTCTATGGGTTTCCCGTTAAAGAACCACGGATGGACACGGATAGACACAGATTTTAAGCCATCCGTGTTCATCTGTGTTCATCCGTGGTTTATTCTCAAATTTTGAAATCCTTGATATTATATGTGACTCATTCCTAAGCACATGAACCAAATGTAAATCATAAGAATTGGAGATTATAGTCCAGAAAGTAAATATTTACTACATCATAACCACGGAAGACACGGAAAGCACGGAAAGATTGTGACCCTTTTCCTTTATTCCGTGTTTACCGTGCTTTTTGGTAAAACTTTCACCAAAGATAGGTGAAAGAATTTGTGACCTTGACTATAGACGTAGAACTTAATTAATCCTGTAAGCCAGGATATAACCGGCATTGGGTATTGCCGGCATAGGGTATTGCCGGCATAGGGTATTGCCGGCATTGGGTATTGCCGGCATCGGTTATTGACATCTATGGCGTTTATTGCCGGAATTAGTCTTCCTCGCATCCAGGCTTTGCTATTTTAACCCGGGACTTATCCTTATCCAGGCAGAAAACCCTGGAAACGACGTCAAGGAACTCTTCATTCCCGAGTTCAGCAGCCTGCCTGAGGACTTTAGTAGGTTCGCCAAGGATCTTGTTGACTATGGAATGGGTAAGGTCATCGAGGACCTGGGTTTCGATTTCCCCGATCGTATGATAAGCTTTGAGACGGTTTACAGCTTTTTCCCGCTCCTGCATCCGGACATCATAGACCTGTTTGTAAAGCTCGGAAATCAGGCGGTCGGCTTTCTGGCGTTTGTACTGGATGTTCAGGAGCCTGAGTTCTTCCTGGATCATCTCTTCAGCTTTCCTGGCCTCTTCCTTTCGCATCTTCAAGGTCTTTTCACTGATGACCCGGAGGTTATCAATGTTGCAGAGCTCAACGTTCTCAAGTTCCGCTACAGACTCCTCAATATCCCGGGGGTTTGCGATATCGACCAGAAGGAGTTTGCTGTCCCGTTCCCTGACGGCATCCTCAACCATATCCCGGGTAAGAATATAGTGAGGAGCCCCGGTACCGCTGATCACAACGTCGGCATCATGGAGGAAATTCATAACATCGTCAAGTTTTACGGCATGTCCTCCGAGTTCGTAGGCAAGTTCCTCAGCCCGCTGGTAAGTCCGGTTTGCGATGTAGATACCTTCGATGTCCTTTTCTGCCAGAGCTTTTGCGACCAGGACCCCAATTTCCCCCGCCCCTATCACAAGCACGTTCTTGCCTTCCAGGCCCCCGAAGATATCTTCGGCAAGGTCCACAGCAGCCGAACCGATAGAAACGGAACCTTTATTGATACGGGTTTCATTCCGGATTCTCTTACCGACCTGGATTGCCTTGTCAAAAGCCGTGTCCAGGATTTTTCCCGTGGTCCCGGACTTCTTGGCATAGGCATATAGCTCCTTGATCTGGCCCAGGATCTGGTCTTCTCCCACAATCATGGACTCCAGGCCTCCCGAGAGCCGGAGCAGGTGTTCCAGGGACTCATCATGACCAAAGAATTCGATTATGTGGGTAGAAGCCCCCATTTCCTTTGCAAAAGAGAAAAGCACACTGCTGCTTTTGGGAGAAACTACATAGATTTCAACCCTGTTGCAGGTTTTTAAGACGACACACTCATACACATATTCATGGTTGTACAGTTTATGGAGCAAACCGTCAAGGTCCCCGTGCCAGGCGGACTCCATTTCATCAACCTTTGCTTTTTTGTGGGATATAACCATGCTTGAGATTTCTGTCACAGAGAGCCTCCGGATAGGATGATTATAGGGATTCTTACATTAAATTGTCCATAAGGGTTAGCATTAAATTGTCCAGATATGTCCCGGAAATCACCAGCCTGTAATCAATTCTGCAGAACGAATTTATATTTACAGGTAACAGGCAGGGCCCGGATTTGCTATTCGAGATTATATGGATGATTTATTATAACGATTATTTTCACGAGGTAGTTGCATAGAGACTATTTTTTATGAGACAATTTGCATGAGATGATTGTATAGAACGATTTTTCTTGAGACAATTTGCATGAGATGATTGTATAGAACGATTTTTCATGAGACAATTTGCATGAGATGATTGTATAAAACGATTTTTCATGAGATTATTTCTTATCGGAATCCTCATCGGAATAGTCCGAAACTATCGAATATGCAAGTTCTGCCGCCTTTTCATAAGACTCGGCAAGGTATTTCCAGATGGCTTCGCTTTCAAGGACCTTCCAGAGGAGTTCTTTCCTCTTTTTCTGCTCGCCAACATGTTCTTTGAGGTAGCTCCTGAGCTCGTCCTGAAGCCGGATCATATCGGAATACTGAGGGGTGATAAGGCTTTCGATCTTCCTGCGGGAATATTTCGAAACAGCAGGGCTTCTGCCCAGTGTGGAAATCCCGATAACCAGGTCTCCTCTTTTTATCACCGAAGGGATAACAACACTACCTAAAGCGTCCACCTGATTAATCAAAATATCGCTTTCCCCGGCAATGTCCGTAATTTTCCTGTTAAGCGAAGAATCGCTGGTTGCGGGGATAACGAGAAAAGCCCCGGTGACAAGCTCCCGGAGTTCGGAGTCCGTTGCTCCCGAAAGGTCCAGCCTGACCAGCCTCACCTTCCCGCAAGCTTCCATTTCCTGCAGCCTTTCGGAAAAACCCAGGCTCACAACAGTGGTCTTTGCACAACTGCGGAAGAGTTCGGCTTTTCGCTCGCCTACGGAGCCTCCACCAAAAATCACAACCTTCCGGCCCGAGAGGTCAAGCATCAAAGGAAGGTAATTGTTTGTCCCGGTCATCTTTCGGAGCACCTCACAAAGTAGAAAAAATAATCACTGATAAATTATAAAAATCCGATCCTTTAGAGCCTGACCCCGGTTTTCTTGAATTCCCGGTCGCTGAAGAAAAGGGTATAGTCCTTAATTCCGGTAGCTTCCGAAATTTTCTCCGCCACATTTACACAGTCTTCGGGGTTATAGGAATGGACCATTGTAAACAGGTTATACTGCCAGTCAGGATAGCGGGGGCGTTCATAACAGTGAGTAACTTCGGGAAATTCAGCCATGATATTCCCTACCGTTTCGATCTCCTCATCAGGCACGTTCCAGACGCACATTGCATTGGCTTTTATGCCTATGGCTCTGTGCCCGATTGAAGCCGCAAAGCGACGGATCTTCCCAGCTTCCTGGAGCTTTTTAAGCCTGTCAACAACCTCCTGTTCACTGATTCCAAGTTCGGAAGCAAACCCTTTGAAAGGAGAATGAGTGATTGGAATTCCGTCCTGCACGAGTTTTAGCAGTTTTACATCCGTTTTATCCATAATTTCACCTGATATCAAACTTTACCTGAATCTTAAACAGGTGCTTTGTAGGAAGATCAAGAAGAGGACAGCCTGTTTTCTCCCGAATTTCGCTGAGAATCTTCTCAAGCCTGTTTTTATTTGGAGCAGAAAGCGTAAACCAGAGATTATATTGTGCAGCACTTCTGAGGTAATTATGGGAAACTTCGGGATACTCGTTAATAATAATAGCAATTTCCTCTATGCGGGACTCGGGCACTTTCAGGGCTACAAGAGTACTTACTCCTCCCATATTTCTCGTACTGAGGACAGGACCTACCCTTCTTACTGCCCCTTTCCTGTTGAGTTCACGCAACCTTTCAATTACCTCAATTTCCGGAATCCTGAGAATCTCGCCTAACCTTGCAAAAGGTTCGACTTCGAGGGGGACTTCCTGCTGGATAAGGTTGAGGATTCTTTTGTCTGTCTCATCAAGTTCTATTACCGGAACTTCCCCGTCATAAGGATCCATTTCACAGGAAAAAGTGGCAGCCTCTTTCCGGAGCCGGTCTTTATAATTTTCAATGTCAATCATCCTGATCACATATCATTTTTCCTGGGCCTGTAGATGCAGTAGGGCTCTTCTTCAAGATAGTCACCTGTTGCGGCATATGCCCTTGCCCTGCAGCCTCCGCAGACCTTTTTGTATTCACAGTCCCCGCACTTGCCCTTGAGCTCGTCCGGATCCCTTAGTTTTTTGAATACTTCGGCGTCTTCCCAGATCTCCCTGAAAGGCTGTTCTTTAATATTCCCGGCAAGGACGGGCAGGTAGCCGCAGGGGTAGACCTCACCCACACTTGACACAAAACAAAAGCCTGTGCCTCCGAGACAGCCCTTTGTCATGGCCTCGTAACCGTGGGTCTTCACTGAAATCTCGATGCCCTCTTTTTTCGCCCGCTGGCGCATGATCCTGAAATAATGAGGTGCACAGGTTGCTTTCAGCTGGATTTCCGCCTCTTTTTGCATGTCATAGAACCAGTTCAGGACGCGCTCGTAGTCAGCAGGAGACACCTCGTCGGAATCGCTTCCCCGGCCTGTCGGCACAAGGAAAAAGACGTGGTATGCAGCAGCTCCGAGCTCTTTTGCAAGCTCGTAGGTATCGGGAATCTCCTCAAGGTTGCGCTTTGAAACCGTCGTGTTGACCTGGAAGGGAAGACCTCCCTCCCTGAGGATGGCTATGCCTGCAAGAGCCCTGTCAAAAGCCCCGGGCACTCCCCGAAACTCGTCATGGGTCTTTGCATTCGCCCCGTCAAGACTGATACTAACCCTCTGGACTCCGGCTGCTTTTAACTTTTCAACTATTTCCGGGGTAAGGAGCGTGCCGTTCGTGGCAAGCACTACCCTGAAGCCCGAATCCGTCCCGTAGCGGGCAATTTCAAAAACGTCCGGCCTTGTAAGAGGCTCACCCCCGCTCAGGATAAGGATTGGTTTTCCGAATTCCGCCACCTCATCAATGAAGTGTTTTGCTTCCTCGGTCGTAAGTTCGCCTGCTGGAACTTCGGAGGTTGAAGAGCCCCTGCAGTGTACGCAGTTCAGGTTACAGCCCGCCGTAAGTTCCCATGCAATAAGCCTTGGTGCTTTCGTCATGGTAATCATAAGTTTTTAGAAACTGGAACTTTGGATCTGATCAAATTTAGGATAATTGAGAGGTATACCTGAGAGGTCATATTAATATCCTGCCATTTCAGGTGAAAACCAGCAAAAAATCATTAGAATATTTACCTTTAAATTATACAGAGACAGGTCCTATTAATATTCTTTCATTTCATATAAATTATGAAGCTGGAATTTCCGGAATATCAGGAGAAAAAGGGGAAAATCGAGAGAAGAGAAGGAAAAACAGAAAAAAGCGGGAAGAAGAACAAAAGAAGAACAAAAGAAAAACAAGAGAAAAACAAAAGAAAAACAAGAGAAAAAAGAAGGAAGAAGAACAGAAAAAAGAAGGAAGAAGAACAGGAAAAAGAAGGAAGAAGAACAGGAAAAAGAAGGAAGAAGAACAAGAAAAAAAGAAGGAAAAATCCGCAGGAAAATAAAAAAATACAGGGGACCCGGGGGAGAAAACGGGAAAAAGCGTGAACCTGAGAAGGAAAAAATTACTCAAGCAAAGTCCTGGGATTGATAAAGCCGCTCCTGAGCATGTGGTCGGCAAGCACCAGGGCAAGCATGGCTTCTCCCACAGGCACCATGCGCGGAGGAATGGTCGGATCGTGCCGGCCTTTGATTACTATTTCCGTATCTTCTCCTGTTTCAAGGTCCACGGTCTGCTGGGGTTTTCCTATAGAGGGAGTGGGTTTTACGGCAGCCCGGCAGACTATATCCAGGCCGGTGGAGATTCCTCCGAGGACTCCGCCTGCATTGTTGCTCCTGCAGCCAACCGTCCCTTCCTGCATGCAGAAGGGGTCGTTCATCTCACTGCCTCTCAAACGGGCAGCCTCGAACCCAGCACCGAGTTCAAAGCCCTTGACTGCAGGGATGCTCATAAGCGCTTTTGCAATGTCCGCATCCAGCCTGTCAAAAACCGGTTCCCCGAGGCCAGCGGGCACACCTCTTGCGACAAGTTCGACAATGCCCCCGATGCTGTCATGTTCCTGCTTTGCAGTTTCGGCGGTTTCAAGCATCTTTTCCGCGGCTTCAAGGTCGGCACAGCGAACCGGCGTTTTTTCGACATTTTCGACGATTTCTTCAAAGGAAAGGGCTTTTGCCCGGACACTCCCGAGTTCCAGCACGTGCCCTGCAACCCGGATTCCGAAACGGGCAAGGAGGAGTTTGGCAAGGGCTCCGCCTGCAACCCTGCCTATGGTCTCCCGGGCAGAAGACCTTCCCCCGCCGCGGTAGTCCCTGATTCCGTAGCGCGCCATGTAGCAAAAATCGGCATGTCCCGGGCGCGGGGTATTTTTGATTGCTTCGTAAGCCGAAGACCGGGCGTCCGCATTCCAGACCAGCATGGAAATAGGAGTGCCCGTACTCGTACCTTCGAAAATCCCGGAAAGGATCTCCACCTTATCCTGTTCTTTCCTCGGAGTGGAAAGTGCGCTCTGTCCCGGGCGCCTCCGGTCCAGTTCCTTCTGGATGTCGGCTTCGGAGAAGGGAAGCCCTGCAGGCACCCCGTCAACCACGACGCCCACTGCCCTGCCGTGGGACTCACCCCAGGTAGTAATTCGAAACATCTGCCCGAAAACGTTTCCTGCCATGCATCTTAACTGGTTTTTTTGCTATTTGATTCTTGGGGTAAGGGGATAGCAGGCTCGATGTGCACAACCACGTCGGAAACCCCTTCATATTCGGCCTTCAAAAGCTTGCTTACGCTGTGGGAGATCAGGTGGGCTTCCTCGATAGGCATCTCGGGCCGGACGAGCAGGTGCATGTCAATCCGGATGTCCCCCATGCCCCCACGAGTACGGATCTTATGGCAGCCGAGCACTCCTTCAACCCCCATTACAACATCACATATCTCGTCCTCATCGAGCTGGGACATATCAAGAAGGGTCGCCGAACTCTGTTTGATAATTCTAAACCCTGCGCGGAGGATGAGGAAAGATATCACGAGGGCGATTAACGGGTCGAGAAGAGGGTAACCGAGCTTTACAGCAACAAGGCCAACAATCACCGAAAGAGAGACGTAGATATCACTTTTCGTATGCATGGAATCCGCAATAAGGACCTGGCTTTGCAGGGAAACCCCCTGCCTGTGCTCGTAGCGCGTGACCAGGTAATTTATGCCCATGGTCCCCAGCATCACAAGGAAACTAACTGAAGTGACATAGGGCACATCCCGGGAAAAAAAACGTCCCAGAGAAGACTGAAAAATCTCAAAAGCCACATAAATCAGGAGAATGGCTATAAAAACCGAAGCAAGAGTTTCGTACTTCTGGTGCCCGTAAGGATGGTCCTTATCAGGAGGGCGGGAAGCAATGTAGATTCCGGCCAGCCCCACAATGTTGGAGATTCCGTCAAAAAGCGAATGGTATCCGTCCGCAGTCATGCTCAGGGTGCTGGTAAAAGTTCCGTAGGCGATTTTAGCAAAAGCTACGGCAAGGTTCAGGAAGAGGACGTAAAGAAGGACCTGACGGATTTTTTTGAACCTGTGCATCATTGCTGAAAATCCTCCGGGGTGCGGAACTGCCCTGAGCCCGAAAAAGGAGCTGGATAAGAACCGAAAAATATCATTCCAAGCCTTTGCTAACTATTCCTTTACTAACTATTGTACCTGCAATTATAAAAAGAAAAAGTAGAACAAAAATGATTGAAAAGAAATTTGAGAAAAAAAGGTTTTAAAAAGTTATTAAAGAGAAAAGGATTTTAGAGTTTAACACTCCGTGCCTGCCCACAACATGTAAGCATCCACTATTTCCTTTCCTTCCAGGAAAACGAGCCCGTGTTTTTGCCCGTACTCTTTTGCGTCTTCTTTGGAAAGGGCCTTTCCATTATAATCGTCCAGCATTTCGCAGACGACCATCACCGGGTTAACCCCTGCAATCCGGGCAAGGGCAACGGAAAGTTCGGTCTGGCCCCTTCTATCCTCCAGCAGCCCGTCAGCAGCCCTGAGGAGCGCAACATGTCCGGGTGTGCGGAATTCGTTTCCGAAACGCACTTCGTTCCCCGAAAGGGCACTTTCCGCAACTTCCCCGATCTTCCGGATGGTGAGAGCCCTTTCATTATCGGGGATCCCGGTCCTGGTGTCCCTGTGGTTGACCCAGAGGGAAAAAGATGAGTGGGAATCGTACTGGAGGTCTCCTTCCTTTTCTACGACTTCTCCGAGTTCTCCGTTAAATTTCCCTGCGTCCCGGACAAGCTCTGCCATGAATGGAAGCCTCAGCTGTCTTGAAGCCACAGGGTCCACAGCCACACAGATCAGGCCTCCGGCATCCTTTCGCATCCACTGGACGTCCCTGTAGCTGACTACCCCTGCGGGAATTACGAAATCAGTCTCCCCTTCCCGGGAATCCGAATCATAGATCAAAACCATTTTTCCGGCCCTGATATCTTCCAGAGCCCTGTTTATATTGCCATTCTCGTATTGCAGGCAGTCGTAGATTGCAGTTTCAGTCATTTTCGGCCCTCGTACCCTTTTTTTCTATTCCCTGTTTTCCGATTATTATCTTAACGTGGTCTCCGTCTTTCAAGTCCAGGGCGTCCCTGAGCTTTACCGGAGCAATGACTTCAATCAAATCATCAGGATAGTGAGTCCTCTCCGGGACGATAACCGCAGCCCCTGTCCCGTCGATCTTCACAGGATAACATTTACCTCCACCGTAGGTCCGTTCCCCATCACTGAAACCGTGGATAGGAAGGGAAGGCAGGCCACCCAGCTTTTCCCTGAGCCCCGAACTTTCCTCGGAAAGCTGCACGTTCAGGGTCCCGGGGAAAGGCACAAAATGCAGCTGTTCCTCGAACTGCATCCTGTATCCCGGGATATTGATGTAATACTGTCCTTCACCCAGGCCCGTGAGCACCCTTCCTTCAAGTTCGAAGGCAGTAGTTTCGCCAATGGCATTATTCTCAGAGGAAAAGATCTGTTTGTATTCGGAGTATTCATTTTTGAGGATTTCAAGCCCTTTTTCTGTCATTTTTATCAACTGGCCACCAGGGACAATCGTTCTTTCGATCAACCGATCTTCTTCTAGCCTTTTTAGTTTCCTTGCCGCTGTTTTGGAGCTGGCACCCACATATCTCTGGAACTCACTTGAAGAGATCTTGATAGTTTTATTTACTGCCCCCATAAGGGCAAGCTTCTTCAGGTACTCAATGTCCAGCACTCTCGGCACCCTATTAACTTAATTTTGAGATGCATCTCAATAATGAGATGTGAAACTACGCACTCCCCTATAATAAAACTTTTGATAACCCCCTCAAAGAAGGAAAAAGGAAATATCTTTCCTAATAATATATAAAAAGGCTTACGGTGTTTTTAAATAATAATAAATTTATTTAATGTATTGATTTGACATGACCCAGGAAACCAGAATAGAATGCCCCTCATGCTCCCCGGAGGAAAAAGTCCAGCATGAGATCCTGAAATTAGGAAAAAACCCACTGGTGCTCTGCCAGGAATGCGGACTTGTGTATGTCCCACAGAACATAGAAACACCGGAAAAAATAAGCGTAAAAGTCTTTGTCAACAGGATAGAACGCCCCTTCCGACGCTGGATAAAACTTGATGCAGGAGAAGTTCTCTACGAAAATGACGAGATAGTCCTGAATCCAGCCACAGGAGACCAGGAAAACCCGATAGTCATAACCTCCCTCCAGGTAGGAGTAAAGCGCGTCCCTTCGGCAAAGGCGGAAGAAATCGACACAATCTGGGCCAGGCCCCTGGATGAGATTCCCTTTGCAAAGAACAGGAAAGTCGGGCAAAAACACCCCGTGAACCTGGCAAAACCAAAAACAATGATAGGCATTTCAGGGCCTTCAAAAGGGATCGAGACAGCCCAGGAGAGTTGATTTTTCAAGAAATACCATTTCAACTTTCGAAATTAGTATTCCCGAAACTTTCACCATCAATTAATTTTTATTCCCGAAACTTTCAACCATCAATTAATTTATATCGAAATTCTTAAATCAAAGATTTATTCCTAAAAACCATTCTACAAATTATTTTCCCTGAAATCTCCATTTCCTGATCCTTTTTTTCAAAATCCCTGTCATCTAAATTCCTTTTGCGGGAAACCTCCCGAAAAAACGCCACCAGAGGAGTTAAATATTTAGCGTTTTGAATGCAAGTACTGATTTGAACATGACAAGAGAAGTAGAAGTTGAATGTCCCTCATGCTCCCCGAAAGAAGAAGTCCCGCATGAGGTTTTGAAAGAGGGCCAGAGCCCGGTTGTACGCTGTCTGGAATGTGGGCAGGTACATTCAGCAAAGCTTGAAAAAAAGAGAACAGTAAACGTAAGGGCCATTGTCAGCAGGAAGGACGAATCTGTCACCTGCAAAACAGAGCTTGATTCCGGAACCGTCATCTACATAGATGACGAGATGGTTGTCGATGACGAAGAAACAGGCATGGTCTGCCCTATCCTCATAACTTCTATAGAAGTTGGGGAAAAGCGCGTGAACTCGGCCCGGACAGAAGAGATCGATACGGTCTGGGGGAGAGCAATTGATGAAATAACAATAAAGTTTTCCGTTCAGTCGGGAATCGAAAAGACAGAAGCCCTGCAAAAAACCGTTCAGGGAGACAGGGAATTCACCGTAGGGGAAGAAGAAAAAGTAGGAGATACCTGGGTCACCATCACCAAAATCAAGGTAAGGGACGGAGCGTTCAGGTCCAGAAAAGGAGATGTTGTGGCCGCAAAATACGCAAAGCGCATTTTTGCAAGAAAGAAAGGAAACAGGGCATGGAAACGTGACAGCGGAAGAGGACCTTGGTAAAGAAAAAACAAAAGAAGAAAAGAAGTGGGAAGAAGAAAGCAACAAAAAAAAGGAGAAAGAGCTCGAAGCCAGACGCCGGATGCTCGTGGAAAGGCTCGAAGCCCTGGGTGTAGGGGAAGATGTCCTTGAAGCCATGCTCCGCGTCCCGAGGCACAGGTTTGTCAGGGACGAACTTCAAGACGTAGCATATATAGATACTCCTCTGGATATCGGCCTGGACCAGACAATCTCAGCCCCACATATGGTTGCGGTAATGTGCGACCTCCTGGAACTTTCAGAAGGGCAAAAAGTCCTGGAAATCGGAGCCGGATCAGGGTACAATGCAGCTGTTATGGCTGAACTGGTGGGAAAAAGCGGACACATATATACCGTGGAGCGCCTGGAGTCCCTTGTTAATTTTGCAAGGGAGAACCTCGAGAAGGCAGGCTATGAAAACGTCACCGTACTCCATGAAGACGGGTCCATAGGCTGCACGGAACACGCCCCTTACGACAGGATCTCCGTAACCTGCGCAGCCCCGGAAGTTCCAAAACCTCTTATCGAACAGTTAAAACCCGGCGGGATAATGGCAATTCCCGTAGGGGACTACTTCCAGGAACTCATCCTGGTAAAAAAAGACGAAAGGGGGAAAGTTACGAAAAAAACGAAAGGGGGAGTTGTTTTTGTGCCCCTGATAGGAAAATACGGCTTCAGGCGCCGGTAAAAAGTTAATCTGCAAAGGGCATGTACCCGGAAAAACAACCTGAAAAATTGGTCTTGAAAAGTGAAGATACATAAAAAGTTTGAAATACTATTATAAAAATTATACCTTTTTTAATAAATTTCTTAAAGATTTTAATAAGCTATTAATAGAATCTAATCCATTTATCTTTTATGGACATGTACGAGGATTTTGAAGAAATTCGCGTAAAAGATGTCTATGTTATCGACGCCTACTCAGACCCTACACCGGTCGTACTCCTTGAAAACGAAAAGGGGAATATGCTTCCGATATATATCGGGCACCTTGAGGCGCTTTCCATCGGCAATGTCCTTAAAAGTATTTCTCCGCCTCGTCCCATGGCTCACGACCTGATTGTGAATGTTTTCGACCGTCTTGATATTAAGATAGAGGGGGTAATGATTGACGATAAGGTAGACAAGGTCTATTATGCCCGCCTCCTGGTAAGAGAAGGGCACAACCTTATGCAATTTGACGCAAGGCCGAGCGACTGCATCGCCCTGGCGCTCCGGGTGGGGGCACCTATAAGGATAAGGAGAAAAGTGCTGGAAAGTTCCGAGATTGAAATGTCAAGGCTCGAAGGGGCTCGCGTGATGAACATTTTTGTCTGAACTTGCCGGAAATACCTTTTTACATTGGGGTTTTTTCCAGGAAATTTCCTATCCCGGGATTTTATTTTTCGAAAATAAGGAGGACCGTTTTTTAGGGACCGGGTTTTTTCCAAAAAATTTATTTAACCCTTTTTACAGGCGGAAAGCCGGTTCCGTTGATTTCAATAAGCTTTTAATAAAAGTTGAATTCATTATCCCTTTAGATGCTCACCAAAAGAATCATACCATGCCTTGATGTGACCCTTGACAAAGCCGGCGGCTCGGTTGTCAAGGGAGTGGAATTCGTAGACCTGAAAGAGGCAGGTGATCCCGTGGAACTTGCTAAGCGCTATAACGAGGAGGGCGCTGACGAACTTGTATTCCTGGACATCACAGCTTCCGCCCACGGCAGGGAAACCATGATCGATGTGATAGAACGGACCGCAGACGAAGTCTTCATTCCCCTTACCGTAGGCGGAGGGATCGGGTCCATAGACGCCATCCGGCAGATCCTCCGGGCAGGCGCCGACAAGGTTTCTGTCAATACCTCCGCAGTCAAGAATCCGGATTTTATCAAAGAAGGTGCCGAACTCTTCGGAGCCCAGTGCATTGTCACGGCCATTGACTGCAGGCGCAACACCGATGTGAAAAACAACCCGGACAAGACCGTCCTTGAGCTGGAAGACGGAACTCCTGCCTGGTACGAAGTCGTCATTTACGGCGGCAGGGAAGGCACCGGGATCGATGCGGTCCGGTGGGCAAAGAAGGCAGAAGAACTCGGGTCAGGGGAAATCCTGCTTACCAGCATGGACCGGGACGGGACCTACGCCGGGTACGACCTGCCCATCACCCGCAAACTCTCCGAAGAGCTGGACGTCCCGATCATCGCCTCGGGCGGGGTCGGAAACCCCAGGCACATATACGAAGGCTTCACCGAAGGAAAAGCCGATGCCGCACTCGCAGCCAGTATCTTCCACTTCAGGGAACACACGATAGGAGAAGTGAAAGAGTACCTGAAGGAGAGAAACGTCCCGGTCAGGCTCTAAGGATTAGCTTCTTAAGTTTCCGGGGCTCCTGGGAACCCGGCCTTTAAGCATCTCAGGCGAAGAAAATATTCCGGAAAAGAGGGAAAAAAGAATGGAAATTGCCGAGTTTCAAAAACTGATGTACGACCTCTACGCCCATAACGACAGAAGGCGGGGAGGTACGGCCACCATGCTCTGGCTTGTTGAGGAAGTCGGGGAACTTGCCGAAGCAATCCGCCGCGAAGAGCCGGAGAACATAAAAGAAGAGCTTGCAGACTGTTTTGCCTGGATAGGGGCACTTGCCAACCTTTATGGAGTGGACCTGGAAGAAGCATTTAAGGCGAAATACCCGGGGGTCTGTCCCAGCTGCGGGCAGAAACCCTGCATTTGCACCGACTGAGTGAAAATTTTCATGTAATTTATAATAAGAAATATTATAATTTTTTAAAGGAAATTTTTAAAAAACTTTTACTTCAGATTATATATACACTTCCTTATATTTTCAGATACTTTTTTATTTCTTAGATTCAATTTGTTATATGGGATTCTTAACTATGTGGGATTCTTATTTAAGGGGAGACCGAAGATGTCGCAATCAGAGACTACCGAATATTTTGAAGGCTTGCGCCTTAAAATCCTGAACAATACTGAAGAAGAGATGGTCCTTCAAGCTCAAAAAATTGAGAAAGGAAAATATAAAAAAGGACACCAATCCCCGGAAAAGGTCGGGCCTTACGAGGAAAAAAGCTGTGAACTGATCGCCTGCGAAGGAAGCTGCACAGGTGGAGCGGACATCGAAGGCTGGCTCAAGTACGGGATCGGATGCGAAGAAGGGTACTGCAAACTCCACTTCAAATATATCGGGAAGATGGATAAAGTCAGCTACTCCTGTGAGTGCCACATGCACGAAGGAAAGATGGTCTGCGAAACCATGAAGGACAAAATGAGTGCCAGGAACGTTGCCTGGATCATCGGGCCAAAAGAGTAAAACCGGAAAAAAGCGAGTAACTCAGGAAAAATTCGAATCAGGCCTTTGAATCGGGTATTTAATAGCAAAGGTTTGGCTCAAGAAATTTCAAGCACAAACCCTTCATTAATAATTTTTTAGAATTTTGGGACTTCTCCATGCAGGAGCAGCCATGCAGGAGCAGGTCCCTATCCGGATTTTTACCTGTCCTGCTTTTAAATGTCCTACTTTTAAATGTCCTGCTTTTAAATGTCCTGCTTTTAAATGTCCTGCTTTTAAATGTCCTGCTTTTAAATGTCCTGCTTTTAAATGTCCTGCTTTTAAATGTCCTGCTTTTTAATGTCCTGCT
>Ga0272442_10002753_pt1 | contig 25154 bp, 17 predicted proteins | sample SSMForm2O_FD_200262 | JGI IMG/M metagenome (GOLD analysis project Ga0272442, IMG submission 200262) | Marine sediment archaeal communities from Little Sippewissett salt marsh, Falmouth, MA, United States - SSM-Form-2O | ecosystem: Environmental > Aquatic > Marine > Wetlands > Sediment ... | reverse complement strand
TTCCCACTTGAGGGGGGAAGCGAGCTTACAAAGCTCGGCTCGATGGGGGTGATCCATATCGGATGGCATGGCCTATCACCAAATAGAAAAACAACTATCAACAGGTGGGTTGGCACCCACCCTACTTTTCTTGCGCGCCTTAGTTACGGTCAGAATTTCCAGCCAAATTCAATCTTGTTAATCCTGTTAATCCTGTCCAAAATTTTCTGCTTCAGACAAAGTTTTTCACACCAATCGATCAAGCACGGGCGCAAAGCGCCGCCTGGATCGGATTATTCGACACATCGGCCATCTCCACAATTCCTAATGCCACGAGGGGATGCCGATGTCCATGGGGGGCATCGAGGTCGCATCGATTCGCGACAGCGACTCCGCCTCCACTCGCGCGAGTGGGATGCGCCCGATGGTGGGGGATGCATCGTCTGTAACCGTCATCTCATAACGTTTCCGCGCTTGGTGATAAATAAGATTGGCATCCAGATCTGGATCGAGAATGGCGAATCCTAATCGGTCAGGTAGCGGGACGATGGCCACTTCGCTCGGGTGTCCAGCGGATTCCCATTTGCCCGGTTCTATCATGTATTGATGCGTGGCGAAGTATTTCTCGCCCTCCTTTCGTATTTCAATTCCCGCTCGCGGCGACCAGGCTAAGACATACCTGCCGAGAAAATCATCCATGGCGCGGGGGCGCGGGGCCGTGGGGTCAGGCAGCCATGAAGGTTTGTCGATTGGGGTGAGCTGGCGTTTCTTCCCCATTCCCCACGCCTGATTCGTGTGGTGCGCCAATTCGTCATTATGGATGGAGATGGAATAGGGGCTGGAAGCCTGCTTGTCGTAAATAATCGTGGTGCCGCCCGGGCTAAGCACCAGACCTTCAGGACATGGGTTCAGTGGGATTTCCACCGCCCTCATGACCGTATAGTAATCCCCTTCGGCCTTGAGGACTGGAATGATGGCCTCTCGGTCCTCGAGTCTGTACCAACCGAGAAGGTGATCCTGGTTTTCCTGTGAACGCTCGGTTAATCCACAGCATCCCGAAACACCGATGGCTATTAAAACAGATAAGATCGATAGTCTTGTCATATTGAATCTCCTCGACGTCGAACCATGATTTGCCTGGCCCGGACAAACCGCGTTCTTCCTGCTCTCCAATCGGGCATGTATATCTCTCTCAAAATCCGTCAAGCGGAACTGCGAACTTGTGCCGGGGCGTGAGAACGTCTACCGATCGGCGGGCTCAATATCTCCCTGGACGTGAGGTCTGTCAAGAAGATTCAAGATCCTCTCCCACTGGGAGAGGCGGGCTTTCGTGGCCTGCTCTGGTGAGGGAAAAATCAAATAACCGCAGAGAGCGCTGAGGACCGCAGAGAAAGAAGTATGTGGAAGTCTTGAGGTTTCGATACGATCGGAAAGGACTGGCGCACGTCTGAAGTTAATCGATGCAGGCGTGGACGCCTGCGGTACAATTGGACCATCCCTCAAAAGATTAAAAACTTCCCTCACCCCATCCCTCTCCCAAAGGGCGAGGGTGTCAAAAATCCTCCTTCGCCATGACTGTGCGCCACAGTCGGAAAGGGCTTATATAATCCTGTTCATCCTTAAATCCTGAAAATCCTGATTCAGACAATGTTTATCAAATTTCATAACCAAGCATGGCCGCAAGCGGCCATGGCACCCGGCAGAATTCTTGGCCCAAATTCAATCTTGTTAATCTTGTTAATCCTGTCCAAAATTTCCTGATTCAGACAGAGGCCATGCCACTCGCCAGCGCTTCAAACAGCGGCAGGTAATTCTTCTCGACGAGCACGTCCCAATCGAACTGCTCTTCCATGCGTCGTCGGCCCGCCGCGCCCATGCTTCGGCGCAGCTCAGGATCGCCGAGCAACTTCTTCAGGCACTGCGCCATCGCTTCCGCGTCGCCCGGGGGGATCAAGAAACCGGTCTCACCGTCCACAACGCTGGTCTCCAGCCCGCCGTGGCGCGAGGCGATCACGGGCAGGCCCGCCGCCATCGATTCCACCGCCGTAATGCCGAACGGCTCGATCCACGTCGAGGGAACCAGGCTGATGTCGCCCTTGTGATAAAGCGCGGGAAGCTGGTCCTGGTCGACCCAGCCCAGGTTCACCAGGTAGGGCGCTTTGAAGTCCACGTCCATCGCCGCGGTGATGAAGAGTTTGAACTCGACACCGTCGCTATAAAGCCGGTCGCACGCCTTGCGCACCGTTTCGAAACCCTTCAGCGGATCGTTCACGCGGCCCGTCATAAGAATCCCCGGCGGCCCTTCACCCGTTGCATCAGGCGGCTTTGGCGTGAAACGCCGAATGTCGACGCCCGAGGGAATGATTCGCACGTTGTCATTGTAACGCGCGAGGAGGGATTGAATAAAGGAGTTGTACACCACAATTGCCTTCGGCATCCCGAGCCACTTCCCAAGGTGCTCGCGGTAATGGCGCGTGAAGGCGAGACTCCCGAGATACTCCTGGGAGAAATGCAGCGCAGGATGCCGGTCCTCGACGCCGGCGACAATGCCAAGCGCATGCTTCAACAGCGACGTGCGCCCGGTGTACCAACAGCGATGACAGCGCTTCGGATCTTCAATGAAATTTCCATCGCAAATTCGGTTCTCGCCGTACAAATAATAATGCAGATTGAAGCAAATCAGCTCGTAGGCGTAAAACCGCAACACGACCGGCCACTCGCTGAGGTACGGCAGCAGCGCGCCCTTCATGAAGTACCCATCGCCGACGTACACAACGTCCGGCTGGTAAGACCGCAGCGCTTTCTGAAAACGCCGCCCCACTTGATAGATGTTATAGGTGAACCGGTTGAAGGCAATCGGCGACACATCGAACGCCAGCTCGCTCTCAACGCGACCGCGCGGGTAATAGTCCTGAAACCGGGGCACGAAAAGCCGTACCTCGTGACCGGCGCGCACCAACCGGTCGGCGATCTCCTTGAGATCCACCCAACACCCTCCGACCGGAGGCCAGTTGAAGGTCAGATCCACAATCGCAATTCTTGCCACAATCTCTCCCGATCACCGCGCAAGGACTTCTGCGCTTGCGTATAAAAGAAGAAAAGCTATTTCGGCATCGTCCGGCCGCGCTTTTCGAATGCTCGCTCGTAGGCGCGCAGCAACGAACGGCCCGTCGCCTGCCAGTTGTAAGTTTGCTCCGCGCGGCGACGGCCCACCTCGCCGTGTCGCTTGCGTAGTTCTGGATCCCGAACGTAACGCACGATTGCCCCGGCGAAGTCTTCCACCGAACCGGGACGCACCAATTGCCCGCCCCCTTCGATCATCCTCGGCACGTCGCCAACGTCCGTGGCGACAATCGGCTTTCCCGCCGCAAGGTATTCGGCGATCTTGAGCGGACTCTTACAGCGCGTGATCTCATTGTCCTCGAACGTCGCCACGGCCACGTCCGCCGCGGCCACGTAGTCCGGCACCCGCTCCTGCTCGACGTAACCACTGAAGGTCACCTTGTCGCCGATGCCCAAATCCTTCGCCTGCTCCATCAGCGCTTCCAGCCGCCGCCCGCCGCCAACGACAAAAAACCGTGTCCCCGGCTCCTCTCGCAAAACAAGCGGAATAGCGTCCAAAAGCAAATTCGCATACGCCGCGCCGCCCAACTGTCCCATATACATCACAACCGGCCCCTCCCCAAGGTCGTACCGGTCTCTTACCGCGCGCCCGTCGCGCTCGGGGCGAAACGCTTCCAGGTCCGCTCCGACCGGAGCCGGAAACAAGTCCTCGTCAGGCACGCCCAACCGGAGGGCCTTTTGGCGAAGCGCTTCGCTGGCAAAACTCATCGAGTCCACCAGCCGCGGCAGAATCCGCTCGTACAGTTTGATCTCCCACAAGGCCGGGCGAAACTTGATCCACTCGTGACCCAATCCCGATTCGTTGTCATCCCAATCATAGTGAATCGGGCAATCCATCCGGTAGGCCAGGAACAACCCCGGCAGCGTCACCTGGGAGAAACATTTCTGCACGTGAACCAAGTCCACGCCGGGGCAAACCTGCTTCAACTGTTTCAGGATCGAGAAAAAATGTCGCGCCCGAGGCTTGAATTCCAGATAATTCATCTCGGGGGGCAGCTCCGGGCGAATCACCTTTTCGTAGTAAGCCTTATCCTTATAGGCGAACTCAACGTATCCAATCGTGACGCGGTGCCCCGCTCGCACCAGCTCCTGACCGAGGCGAATGATTCGAATCGTCCAGGGGAAATAATGCAGGTCGTGGGGGTGAAGCATAAGAATCTTCATTGGCCGCCGCCCCCCCATCCGTGCTCCGCCAGAAGGGCATGCAACCGCGCACCAAGAACCGGCAGCGAAAAATGTTGCTCGATTCGCTTGCGAGCCGCCAGACCGATCTCCTGCCGGAGCGGCGGCCGCTCGGCCAACGTTTTCATCGCTTGCGCCATTTCCCCTCGATCGGCGACCAGCAGTCCGCTCTTGCCGTCCTCGATCACGTGCGTCGCTTCCCCCACGCCGCTGGCGACAACCGGTAGCGCCGTCGCCATGTACTCAAACATTTTTGTGGGACTTTTCGAACGCACCCAGCGATTCGCCTGCGCCGCGTCGAACGGCAGACAGGCCACGTCCGCCTGCTTCAGCTGTTGCGGCATCTCCTTCGGATCGACCCAGCCCGAAATGCGAATGGGGCAATGCGCGTATTCCCGCTGCACAAGTTGCCGCAGCGGCTCGAAACAGTCCCCGCCCCCGATGATCCGCAGCTGCACGGCGGGATTCGAATGATGCACGTCCGCAAACGCCTCCAGCAGAAGCTGTACACTGCGCAGGATCGGCTCGCCCCACACCAGGCCGTTCCAAAGAAAAACCACCGGGCCCGGAGCCGAAGGGTACGACCTGGCTTCAAACGCTTCAACGTCGACGCCTGTGGGAACGTAATAGACTTTCGAGTGAAAGGACTTCAAGTAGTCGATCAGCTCATGGCTGGCCGCCACGCAACAGACGGCTCGACGCGCCATTCGCTCGGTGATCGTGTCCCAGCGGTGGGAGCCGAAAAACAACCGGTTCCATACGCCCCGGCCGAAGAAATTCGACAGTTCCACGTCGTAGTCGTCATAATCGAGAATGTAGGGATTGCGGCCCAATCGGTGCAGCAAAAACGGCGCGGCGGAGTGAAAGTGCGCCTTTTGAATGTAAAACAGATTCCCTCGCTCGCGCCGCAGCCGGGCCAAGGCTTTCCACGTCAACCGCAACTTCTGCCGGTCTCGAAGCCGATACATGTCGGCTTCGCTGAACTCCGGGCCGAGGTGGTCCCGAAACGACAACACGGTGCTCGGAACTTTCCAGCGCTCCGAGAGTTCCCGCTGAAAGTTATAACAGCGCACGCGGGTATGAGGGTAGCCGTAGCCGCTCAACCCGACAAAAACCACTCGCTTGGCCATCGACGCCTTATACCCTCGTCCCGGCGCTCTCCCGATCACCGGAAGTGCGCGCCGGTCTTCTACTCCCAGTCGAATCCGAGACTGCGGTACCACTCGACCGTGCGGGTCAGTCCCTCTTCAAGCGGCACTTTCGGCTCGTAGCCCAGGACCTCCCGGCTGTGCGACACGTCGGCGTAAGTGGTATCGACCTCTCCCGCACGCTTCGGCTTGAGCGCCACGTTCGCTTTCTTGCCCAGCCGATCTTCGATCAGGCGAACCAGATCCAGCACCGTTGTCGTGCGCGATCCGCCGAGGTTGAAAATTTCGTGCCCTGACCGGCGCTTCATTGCTGCCGTGACGCCGTCGATAATGTCATCGACGTAGGTATAGTCCCGGCTGTACTCGCCATTGCCGTAAAGCAGAATTTCTCTGCCCTGCTGAATGTGCCGAATGAACTTCACAATCGCCATTTCCGGCCGTTGGCGCGGACCGTAGACCGTGAAAAAACGGAGACAGGGAATATCCATGCCGTACAGATGCGCATAGGTCCAACAAAGCAGTTCTCCCGCCCGCTTCGTGGCCGCATAAGGACAGATCGGTTGATTCACCGGGTCCGACTCGCTGAAAGGAATCTTCGTATTCCCCCCATACACGGACGAGGAGGAGGCAAACGTGAACGCCTTGATTCCCTTCTCGCGGCACAGTTCCAGCAGGTTTAGCGTGCCCCGAATGTTGACTTCCTCATACAGCAGCGGCTTTTTCACAGAAGGCGTCACGCCCGCCCAGGCCGCCAGGTGAACCACTTGCTCAAATTGATTGCGATCAAACACGTCACGCAGGGCAGGCAAGTCGCAGAGATCGACTTCTTCGAACCGGACGCTGCCCTGGACCTTGAGGTGCTCGGCGTTCCGCCGCTTGAGCTCCGGATTATAGAACTCGTTGAAGTTGTCAATAATGACCACTTCGCGCCCTTGTTTCACCAGCCGCTGGACCAGGTGCGAACCAATGAATCCTGCACCGCCCGTTACCGCTATCGTCATGGGAAAAACCGCCTTTTATATCGTTCCATGGCCCTTTTGGGCCATCCACCTGTTAAAGCCTGGAAAATCTAACCTTACAGCTGCCGCTTGTCAAGCGGGGGAACTCGACCGCTCCCTGTAGCGGCAAAATGCAAAAGGCACCCCCCTCCGGGAGATCCCGGACTTGACAAGAGAAACGTGTGCCTATTATCTTCAGGGATAGAGAGTTAAGGGTTCAGATCGTTGAGGATCACGTTTTCCCAAATGAGAAGGGGACTTTGGAACGGCGGGAGTCAACCGCTCGAATCCGATGAATAACAGGCAAATGGCTGAGTATTTTAAATCGAAGCGTTTTATCAGTGCCGGCGTCGGGGTGTTTCTGACGGTTATCGGCTTCATTCTCGTCAGCCAGGCCGATCCGCTGGGCGCCGGCTGGGCGGCAAAAATTGGACCGTTGTGCATTCTGGGGGGAATGGCCGCATTCCTGTTGGCTGTTCTCAAAGGGAAGAAAGAAACATGTTCTTAACCACTCAAACGAAACAGGTGCTTGTCACCGGGGGGAGTGGATTCATCGGCAGCGCTTTCATCCGCAGGTGCGCCGGGAAATACAAAATGCGTTACACGTACTTTCGCCACCCGATCCGACATCCGAAGGCGTGGGGCAACCGGCTCAACCTTGAAAGCGAAGCCCGCATGTGTGAACTGTTCTCCGAGCTGCGGCCCAATGTCATCATCCACGCCGCGGCAATGACCAACTTGGCCGAGTGCGAAAAAGACTGGCAGCGAACCTACGACATTAACGTTCGCGCCACGCATCAGCTGCTCCAGCTTTGCAACGATTTCAACACCCGCATGATTTACATTTCCACCGATTTTGTCTTTGATGGCGAGCGGGGTAATTACGAGGAAACCGATGACACTTTCCCGATCACCCGCTACGGAAAATCCAAGAGCATGGCCGAAGAAATTGTCTATTCGGGACCCGGCAGCGCCAACACGGTTCTCCGCTTGAGCTTGGTTTATGGCTTCGGCACGGAACCGGCTCGGGGATTCATCGGGTGGCTTCAAGATGCGTTGGTTGGAAACCGGCCGGTGACCCTCTTTACCGACGAGTTCCGCACTCCGGTTTATGTCGAAGACGCCATCGATGTTCTTAACGAGGTCGTCGACAACCAAGTTCCCGGAATCTTTCACGTCGGAGGACGGGAAAAGATCAGCCGATATGACTTCGGTATGCGCTTCGCCAAAACGCTGGGCTATAATCCCAGCTGCATTCTCCCCGCTTCAATCAAGGATTTTCAGGGACGCCCCCCGCGCCCGAACAACTTGTCGCTGAACATCGCTCGAGCGCAGAAGCGCTTTAAAACGATCCTCGGCGGCGTCGACGATGGTCTGCGCCGGATGCGCGAGATTCAGACCGAGAACGATCCCATCGTCCTTCAGACCGATGACGAGGAACCCGGCGACTTTTGAGCGGCTACCGAACCCATCTCGCCGGGGCGACAATTGCACTGGCCGCCGCGCTGGTTCTGGCCGGTTTCTGGTGGCAACTCAGCACCGGGCAAATCGGCCTCTGCCTACTGTTTGCCCTCTTGGCCGGGCTTTGGCCCGACGTCGACACCAAGAGCGTTGGGCAATCGCTCTTCTACAGCCTGTTTTTCGTTTTCGACCTCGGATTAATCTTGAACGCTCACTATAAAGCCGCGGCGTATTTCGGGCTGGCCATCATGCTGCCCATTCTCGGTAAACATCGCGGATTCACCCACAGCCGCTGGGCGGCGATCCTGATTCCCGCAGCGCTCTACGCGGTTTATCTCGTCTATCGAGGTCAGTTCGAACCGCGCTCGCTGGTTTATCCGCTGTCCGCCGTCTGCGGTTACCTCAGCCACCTCGCACTCGACCGCAAACTTCTTTAGGCGAGTGTCGATAGGGTGGGTGCCAACCCACCTGTTGATTCTTTCTTTTCAGATCCAGCTGGTTCCCCACCGCCCTGTCCGCCTCAGGAGGATTGCGGTGGGATTCGTATTTCCCACCCCAAGGGGTGGGCCACCCAACGGGTAATTCTCTTGCATCCGGTTGTGGAAATCCCTATTCCCGCCTCAAAGGCAGAATAAAAACACCCGGATCCTCCGTGGAAAGCCGCACTTTGACCGGCCGGTAGCCTTCCTTGCGTGCCGTCAAATCGCAGAAGCGGGACACAATCGAAGAGAAGCGACATTGTCCCCTGGCATCGGTCAGCCTCGGCAAGGTGCCATCCAACAAGACTTCGGCATGGCCAAGCGGAAGGCCACTGCCGGCGTCGATTGTGCGAAGCGAAATCGAAGCGGCGTATCGCTCGGGCAGTTCCATCTGCGCCAATAGCCCCTGATAGACCGCATAGGCTTCGAGATCGATCCAGCCCGGATCGCTGAAATCCCCCGCCGCAGTCGCATCTAGGGTGTAAAGGCAAACGCCGTCGGCGAGCATCTTCGTTTTCTGAATTTCCACGTCCCGGCTGCTCTCGGCGCCCAAGTCGCTCAGACCCAGTTCCCGGGCGGCACGTGCCGAGCTCTTCCGGGCCCTTCGCTGCCCTTGCAGACCCGGATAATGAATGAACCGAACGCCGCTTGTGGCGCCATCGGCCAAGGCGTGTGCGATCCGCAGATAGCGGTCGCCGCCAAGATCGTTGGCAATCTCCACTCGTTGCTCGGAACTGATGAAAACGTCTTCGGTGCGGATCAGCCGCGCCTTTGCGCCCGCGGCTTCCAGCAATGCAGCCAACCGCCCGGCGACGGCAAGGTTCAAGTCCGAGGCTTCGTTGCCGTTCGAGTCGATCCCGCCCGGCTCGCTGCCGCCGCCTTGAGGATCGAGTAAGATGGTCTTGCCCTGTAAAAGGCCTCCCGCAACGGGATAGGCCGCCAGCGACGCCAGGTAGGAGTGTTGCCCCTTCCGTAAATCAACCTCGCAACTCCTCCGATAATAACCCGGTTGGGCGATTCGAAGATCGACCCGCCTCGCGGCGTACCCCTCCGCGACAAACAGCACGCGGCCTTCGGTATTGCTGATCTGGGCCTCCGGCGCGTTCTTCTTCGGGCCTGTCAACCGAACACGCACTCCCTCCACCGGCTTGTCGCTTCCCTCGTCGAGCACCGTGCCATAGATTAATGGCGGTCCTTCGGGTGAAACCGGCACTTTAACAGCCGTTTCGACTTCTTCGGCCCGAACGGAAACACGGAGTGTCCCCGGCTCGAGACCGCTATGAATATAAGTGTACGCCTTGCCGCCTTTCGTTTTCAGTTCCCTGCTCTCAAGGGTTCCCCCTTCAGCCGCCACGGTCAGGCTCGTACCGTCGGCAACCGGCGTGCCCTCAGCGTCGGTAACTTCAAAACTTACTTGCGCGTAGCTGACGCCGTCCGGATGAAGCGTCTCGGGCCAAGCCCGCGCGACGATTCGGGCCGCCGGCGAGGCCACCGTAAACGCGTGAGCGACCGGACGGGCGTGGTTGCCGCTCAAGTTCCGAAAAGCGACTTCCACCTTGTGAACACCATTGGCCAGCTTCTTCGCGGGCGTAAAACGAACCGATTTCGACGCCGGGTCGTACGTATCATCCTTTACGGCTTTCCCATCCAGACGCACACGGATCGAATCCGCAAAAATCCAATTGCGATCCGATCCCCAGCCGCCCCGATCCCGAAGCCCGTCGTTCAGCTCAACAACGACTTCCGGTTGTTTCTCTTGGACCCAAGCGCCGGGCTCCGGTTGGATGAGCGCGCTTCGGGGAAGACCCGCCGCAACAAAACGGGAAATGCCGAGAAAATAGCCATAGGCCTCGCGCTTCAGATACTCGGCGTCCCTTAACCTCTGCTCCTCGATATAGTTGCTGAAGAAGGACGCTTCACAGAGGCATCCTGGCACTTCCAACCGCCGCAGAACACCGAATCCTGCGCCGGGATACATCAGGTAATCGGACTTCAGGGGATTCGGTGCAGTCTCCGGCAGCCACAGGGCGTCCGCGACGCCTTGCTGGATGTAGCGCGCCAAGTCAAGGTTCATCGGACCGTAGTCCGGATCGGCGTGATACCAGGTTGAGGTGAAATTGGCGCTTTCCCGACCCGCAGCGTTGTGGTGCAACGAAATGAAGAAATCGACCTTTGCCTCATTAGCCACTTTACACCGGTCGGCCAGGCTGACGTGTTCGTCGCCGTCGCGCGTCAGGATCACTTCAGCGCCGACCGACTCGAGAAAGCCCTTCATGAACTGGGCCACCGTCCAGTTCATCTCCGCTTCCCGAACACCGGTCGGTCCCTGTTTGTAGCCCTTCAGATGCGCGTCGCCGCCATGGCCGGGATCGAGGCAGATGCGCACCCCCTCCAGATATTTCGAATAACCGGGGATCTCATAGGCAACCGGCGGGAGGTGCCCGAAAAGCTCCGCTTCTGAGTATTTCTGTTCTCCCCGGCGGTGTGCACACGCGGCGAGCAATAACAGGCACGCCAGCCCGAACGCAAGACTCTTTCCTCGCTTCATCGTTCACTCCTTCCTTAACCCTTCTTTTTTCTTTCTGTCCTAATCACTTGCATATATCAAGGACTTCGATACAGAGAAATCCCTATCCTGCCAGCGATTCTAAGGGGGCGAACCGTCACCCGTCAAGCGCACCACACGGACCCAGTTGACCCTATCTGCTGGCGCGGGAGCTTCCCGAGAATCGGGACCGTGCCGAAGATAGAAAGATTGTCTGAAGCAGAATTTGCAGAATAAATGAATTAGCAGAATTGAAAAATTCAGAAAATCCTAAAATTCTGAAAATTCTGCTTCAGACAGTTTTTTCACTCCCCCCAAGCGGCAGAGCCAATATCTATTTGACACTCTCTGACCCAGTGCGATATGATGAAGATGTGAGTTGCATCCTATGTTGATCCGCCTGAATATAGGGGGAGCATCATGTGTCGAAAAGTATCCGTGGCAGTGTTCGTCCTTATCCTTGCCCCGATATTCATCCCAACCGCCTGTGCCCAGTACGATCCGGATAGCCTGTTTCAATTCTCGAAAGAGTGGCAGCGACCGGTCAATGAGACCAACCTGGATTTCAACTTCGATCCGGGTCCGCTGATCGATGAGCGGGATTTGCTGGGGCTGATTCAGGAGTGGAAAGGCGCGGTGCCGACGGAGACTCCTATACCGAATACACCTACAGCGACTCCAACGGCAACTTGGACACCGGCAAGTAGCGATCTAATTATCGATTTGACCGGTGGAGTCCAGATGGCATTCATGCTGATCCCGGCGGGGAGTTTTGACATGGGATCAGAATATGATCCGATTTGGACTTATTTATCTGAAGAGCCTGTGCACTCAGTAACAATTGAGTATGAATTCTATATGGGTAAGACCGAGATCACCCAGGCGCAGTGGCTGGCGGTGATGCAGAGCTGGCCGAACGATAAATACAATCCCAACACTTACAGTAAATATGGACTCGGGGACAACTATCCCGCCTACTTCATTTCGTGGAACGACTGCCAGAACTTCATCACCGCGCTGAATCAGCTGGGACAGGGGACATTCCGGCTTCCCAGCGAGGCGGAATGGGAGTATGCGTGCCGGGCAGGAACGACGACCCGGTTCTACTTTGGTGATTCAGATGGCTGTTGGACCGAATGTGATGACTGCACAGCGGGAGTTTTGCCCGGCAACCGCACGGACTACATGTGGTTCTGCGGGAGCACTGGCCCGTACGGAACGATACCGGTAGGACAGTTGGTCCCGAATGACTTTGGATTGTATGATATGCATGGGAATGTATGGGAGTGGTGCGAGGATGATTGGTTTGGCGCTTATACGAATGCGCCGGTGGATGGAAGCCCCCGGGTGGAATCTCCCCGGGCCTATTATCGGGTGGCGCGTGGCGGCTCCTGGAGCGACAATGCAAAGTACTGCCGTTCGGCCTCTCGAGGCAGTCCCTCGGCCGATCGCCGCGCCAATAGCCTCGGATTTCGTCTTGTGCGGGAAGTAGAGTGAGGGGGGCTTGGGGAGAGAAAAGATTGTCTGAAGCAGAATTTGCAAAATTAATGAATTAGCAGAATTGAAAAATTCTGGAAATTCTAGAATTCAGTGAATTCAGATTCAGACAGGCTTGATCGTATTCGACCGGCGGGGGCGCCGGTCCCACAACAGGATATTATTTTCACTCGTAGCCCTCAACCAAGTTGAGGAGCTGCCACACATCTTTCAACGCAGGACAAGGTTTGTAGTGTGCCCGTAAGGGCATAAAAAAGATTAGCGCCTCACGGCGCCACTACAAACAGGTGGCACCTCCCTCGTAGCGCTGGCTTCCAGCCGGCACCTTTTTCCAGGCTGGAAAGCCGGTGTTGCTCGGTTTGCCGGCAGGATGCCGGCGCTACGCCCCCATCGCAAGGTGTAGTCCATCTCCAAGATGGCCTACACCTATACCGCAGTTGACCCCCGCAAGCGGATACCGTATAAGTATCCTGAGATCTTTGTCCGATTGAACCAAATCCAGTCATGAGCGAACCGGGAATGTTATCCAGACAAATCCTCGAACAACGAGAAAAGGAAACCTTGGCTCCCTATGCGGCGAAGAGCGCCGACAGCCGGGGCCGGGAATACTCCGAGCCGGAGCACGATTACCGCACCGCCTGGCAGCGGGACAAAGATCGGATTATCCACTGCACCGCGTTCCGGCGGCTGGAATATAAGACTCAAGTGTTCGTCAACCATGAAGGAGACTACTATCGCACCCGCCTAACGCACACCCTGGAGGTATCCCAGATCGCTCGCTCCCTGGCGCGTGTACTCGGCCTGAACGAGGACCTGGTCGAAGCGGTTTCCTTGGCCCACGATATGGGCCACACCCCTTTCGGTCACTCGGGAGAAGAAGCCCTCGACCGTCTTTTGAAGGAAGAGGGTGGATTCGAGCACAACGCCCAGGGACTTCGGGTAGTCGAGTTTTTGGAAGATCGCTACCCCGACTTTCCAGGACTGAATCTGACCGTTGAGGCTCGGGAAGGCATCCTCAAAGGCCGCTCCCCCTATCCCCGAAAGCCGGGACAAACCGATCCTCGCGTTTCGCCTTCGCCTACACTGGAGGCCCAGCTGGTGAATTTAGCCGACGAAATCGCGTACAACAGCCACGACGTGGACGATGGCATCAAATCCGCACTACTGCATCTGGAAGACTTACAGAATGTCGATCTCTGTGGAGAAATCCTGGCCGATCTGGATGCTTCCACCGGCAAACCGCTTGACGACAGCCGCCGCAGGCACGCCCTGGTTAAAACCCTGATTAATCTTCAAGTCACCGACGGCGCCCGGCAGACGATGGAAAACATTCAACGGGAAGGAATTCACTCGATCGAGGACGTGCGGCGGCATCCGACGCGCCTCGTGGCGTTTTCACCCCAAATGACCGATAAAAACCGCCAGATGAAGCAGTTTTTGAATGAAAAGCTTTACCAGCATTACCAGGTGTTGCGCATGTCGGACAAGGCCCGGCGCATGTTGACCGATCTGTTCATGCTTTACTCGTCCCACACCGAGCAGCTGCCCCCGGAGCAGCAGGAGCGCTGTAAAAGCGAACCGGTCAAACGGGTGGTGGCCGACTATATCGCCGGAATGACCGACCGGTACGCCGGCGAAGAATATCGAAAACTTTTTCTCCCGCTGATCCAGGTCTGACGATGCCCTTGATCTTCCGCGTTGAACCCGAACATGCCGGCCTGCGCCTTGACGTTTATCTTTCCGAACGGGAGGACCAAAACCCTCAGCTCAAGGGTTTGTCTCGAACTCGGCTTCAGATGTTAATCCGGGAAGGGCACCTTCAAATCTCCGGAAAATCGGTCGCAAAATCCAACTACCGGTTGCAGGGCGGCGAAGAAATCACCCTCGAGTTGCCCGAACCGGAACCGTTGGAACTCCAGCCCGAAGCGATTCCCCTGTCGATCCTTTACGAAGACAAAGACCTGGCCGTGATCGATAAACCAGCGGGCATGGTCGTTCATCCGAGCGGACGAACCGTGCATGGCACCTTGGTCAATGCCCTGCTTTGTCATCTGAAAGACCTTTCCGGCATCGGCGGAAAACTCCGCCCCGGAATCGTCCACCGGCTTGATAAGGGAACTTCCGGCGCGTTGATTATCGCCAAGCACGATCAGGCTCATACGAAGCTGACGGACGCCTTTCGAACCCGGCGCATTCACAAGACTTACCTCGCCCTGGTGCAAGGAACGTTCAAGCATCCCCAGGGCATCATCGATTTCCCAATCGCCCGACACCGCACCCAACGCCATAAAATGGCCGCCGTCTTGGGCCGCACAGCGGAAGAAGCGGACAGAGGGGGGCGTCGGCGAAAGATCAAGGCCGCCGTTACCCGTTATGAAGTGCTCAAAACCTGGCAGGAAGTCACTCAGCTGGCTTTGTTTCCGGAAACCGGCCGAACGCATCAGATCCGAGTTCATTTGTCCCAATTGGGCCATCCGGTTTTAGGCGACACGACTTATGGCTACAGCCGGCAGAAAAATCAAGCGCCCCCCAGGCGGTTGATGGACGGCCTCGGCGGCCTGGCCCTCCACGCATGGAAAATCGAGTTCGAGCATCCAATGACGGGACAAACCCTTCAGATCGAGGCTCGAATTCCAGAACGCCTCCAGAAGATCATTGATTATTTCAAGCAATGGGACTAGAATCATAATATGTCCAGGACAAGCCGGACCACCTGCTACCCCGAGGGACGTATTGATGAGGAAAGCGCGCTCCATCCCATTCCGCCTTCTTCCCTGCTATCGAATCCCCCGGATCCTTGGCGTCGTCGCCCTTGTAGGCGCTCTGCATCTGCTGTTCGCGTCGCCGTCGGGAGGAAAGGAGCCGATCATGAGGGAGTCAACCGAAACAATCGTGCGCCACGCCGGAGGCGCTGGATTCTGGTATCCCGGCAAGCCGGAACAGTTGGCCGGCGAGGTTGACCGATATCTCGCCACCGCGACGGCCAGTCCCGCGCCGGGTCGAGTCGTCGCACTGGTCTCCCCGCACGCCGGATATCGCTTTTCAGGAGCCGTGGCCGGGGCAGCCTATCGACAAGTTCAGGGCATGCACTTCGACACGGTCGTCGTGGTCGGTTTGTCGCATCGCATGCCGGTCCGGATGGCAAGCGTATTCGACGGGGACTTCTATGAGACTCCACTGGGAGCTTTAAAAGTCGACAAGGAAGTGACCCGGGCGCTACTGGCTCATCAGGATATCTTCGAATACAATGTCGGTGCCCACGCGACTCATAAGGCGACGTTCGAAAGCGGCGGGGAACATTCCGTGGAGAACCAGGTGCCCTTTCTTCAGCGGACCATTGGCGATTTCAAAATGGTGGAAGTCTTCGTCAACGCGGAAAACGCGGGCTTCTGTCACGCCGTTGGAGAGGCGATTGCCGAAGCACTGAAGGGGCAGAATGCGCTCCTGGTCGCCTCGACCGATCTGACGCATTTCCCGTCTTACGAGGACGCGAATCGAATCGATCGCCAAGCGCTCGACGTCCTGGACGATTTCGATATTCCGGCAGCCTGGAAAGGCTTGAGCAAAATCGAGCAGCAGAACATCGATGTTTTCAACCTGTCCTGCGTAATGTGCAGCAAGGCGGCGGTCCTGAGCGTGTTCGAAGCCGCGAAAGCCCTTGGCGCCGACAAGGCGGTGACATTGGATTATCAAAACAGCGGCGACACGGCGGGAGAAAAAAATCGCGTCGTCGGCTACGGTGCGATGGCGCTGTATGATACCGATTCGCCTGCTCAAAAGGTCCAGTCGGCCGCCGAGCAGAGTGACGCTCGCGCGACGCTGACCGACGAGCAGAAAAAGGCCTTGCTGGCGATTGCGCGCCGGACTCTGGAAACCGTCACCCAGGGCAAACCGGTCCCTCTCGTTGAGTCAGACGATCCGGTCATGAAGGAAAAACGGGGATGCTTCGTGACGCTGACCCGGCAGGGGCAGCTGCGGGGGTGCATCGGGCGCTTCGATACCGACGATCCGATTTGCCAGACGACCGCCCTGATGGCCGAATCGGCCGCGCTGAAAGATCCTCGTTTCCCACCCGTCCGGCCGGAGGAGGTGGCCGAGATTCAAATCGAGATGACGGTCTTTCCGGAGAATCCCCGCCGGAGAATCAAAGACGTCGACGAGATCATCATCGGCAAGCACGGCCTCTACATCAAACGCGGGCGATACGCCGGAACCCTCCTACCACAAGTCGCCACTGACCACGGCTGGAACCGGGAAGAATTTCTCGAACACACGTGCATGAAGGCTTTCCTGCCCAAAGACGCCTGGAAGGATGCGAAGACCGAGATCTACGTTTACCCGGGAGACATTTTTCACGAAGAGTAGCGGTGAACTTCTCTCCCCCTTACCAAGGGGGAGCTGGAGGGGGTTATTTTTTAGAGCGAGTCGGGTGGCCCACCCCTTGGGGTGGGTAATGTCAACCCACCGCAAGCGGTGGGGCACCAAACCCTCCCCTTTCATAAAAAGGTTGATTCTTTATTTTCAGATCCGCTACGACTCACGCCCCTAGCTCGAAGCTTGGGAATGGGATTAGCGAAAACTTTCTTCCACCGCATCGCGGTACATCTTCGTAATGACCTGCGGACGCGTGATCGTCGTCCCCACAACGACTGCATGCGCGCCGGCCCGGATCGCTTCCCCGGCCTGCTCGGGCGAATGGTAGCGGCCTTCCGCCACAACCGCCACGGCGACTCCGGCCGCCAGCCGGCGCACCAGTTCCAAATCCGGCCCCGGCAACTTCGCGCTGCCCTCGACGTACCCCGAAAGCGTGGAAGCGACCGCATCGCAACCCAATTCAGCGGCCCGAACGCCCTCTTCGAAGGTGGAAATATCCGCCATGATCGGCACTTTAAGTTCATCATGAATGCGCCCAATGAGTGCTTCAAGGCTCTCCCCGCCCGGCCGCGCACGATTCGTCGCGTCGATGGCCACCGCCGCCGCCCCGGCGTCCACCACTTGCCGGGCCTCTTCAAACGTCGGGGTGATATAGACGGCGCTGTCCGGATACTGCTTTTTGTAAATCCCCAGCACGGGCAGATGGACGCTCTGAACAATCGCTCGGACGTCGCTCGGCCCGTTTGCACGGATGCCCGCCGCGCCGCCGACTTCGGCCGCGATCGCCATGCGCGCCATGATTTCACTGCCGTGCAACGGCTCTCCCTCGGCTGCCTGACAGGAAACCACCAGCCCGCGCGGGATGATTTCAGTAAAAGGTTTCATGGTTTATTCCTCAACGACTGTAAATCGGTCCGGTTGGTTGTTTGTCGCCAACCTTTACTTTCACGTCCACGGTCTGCCCGGCTTCCGCAACGGGAATCACCGCACCTTCGATGGATCGGCCGTCGACTTCGATCGCCTTCACTGTTCCGCTTTGTCCCTCCGGGATCGATACGTTGATGGCATACGTCGCGCCTCGGAACTTTCGTTGTACTTTAAACTGCTTCCAGCCCGAAGGCACGCAAGGATCGACGATCAATCCTCGATAGGTCGGACGCACACCGAGAAGATACTCGGTCGCGTCCCGAAGCATCCAGACCGCCGAGCCGGTCAGCCAGGAATGGCTGGCCTGGCCGAACGTCGGATGATCCGGACTTGTGACGTATTCCGCATAAACGTAAGGCTCCACTTGGTAGCGATCCGGGTCCACGACCGGATTAAAGGGCAGCGTTTTCTTGTAGTAGTCGAACGCGATATCCGCCCGGCGAAGTGCCAGTTCGGCCAAAATCGCCCACGACGCGGCATGGTTAAACACCGCTCCGTTTTCCTTCTTGCCCGGAACGCACCGGGTGGCCAATCCGATGCCGGGGTCCACCTGTGTGTACGCCGGGTGAAGAATCTTCGGCCCCTTCGGCGTGTTGAGGATCTCCCGAGCGGCGTTCATCGCCATCAGCGCCCGCTCTTTCGGCGCCACGCCGCCAAGAATCATCCACGACTGCGCATTGAGAAAGATTTGACCTTCTTCGCACTTCGAACTACCGATGACACCGCCGTCGTCCCGGGTGCCCCGAATATACCAACGACCGTCCCAGCAATGCTCGTTGATGGAATCGATAATCTGCTGTCTTTGGCTCTTGAGCGACTCCGCCGACGGACCGTCGCCCTTCTCCTCGAGCATCTCAATGACTTCCCCCAACACGTAGCACAACACGCCCGCGGACATGATGCTCTCGCCCCGGCCCTCCCGACCCATGAAGTCCAGCGTATCGTTCCAGTCGCCGGGGCCGAAAAGCGGCAACCGGCGCGTCGAGAGATGGTCCAGAACGTATTGAATGTTCTTCATCAGGTGCTCAAAGACCGGGCCTTTGCCCTCGTCGGCGTAGGGCACTTCGACGTCCAGAAGTCCCCAATCGCCGGTCTCCTTAATATAGGCGGTGACGGACAGGGGAAACCATAGCGGCGTATCCGAGTGCCCGGTCAACTCCCCGCCACCGGTTAAGGGGTAATAACAGTGATAGACGCTGCCGTTCTTGAAGCCGAAGCGCGCCATCTCGAGGATACGCTCGCGGACCCGGTCGCTGCGCGCCTTGAGCGGACCGTAAAGATCCTGACAGGAATCCCGATACCCTCGGCCAAACAGCAACCCGCCATGATAGTAGGAGGCATCGCGCGAAAACTGAAACGTCGTCTGGGTTTGATACTGATTCCACACGTTCACCATGCGGTCCACGTCGGGCTCCGGCGTCTCCGCCTGATAATGCGACAAATAATCCTGCCACAAGTCCAACAGGTACTGGTACTGCCGGTCCACTTCCTTGAGATCGCGGTATTTCTCGACGAGCCCCGCAGCCTTGTCCTCCGCTTCCTTTTCCTTTGGAACGACACCGAGCAGGATCACGCCTTCCACGGACTCCCCCGGGGGAATCTCGAGGGGACATTGCAGAACCGCAACGGCGTCTCCGGCCGTAATCGCGGAGTTGCGGCACTTGCCTTCCTCCACGACGACCGGATTCGATTCCGAGCGCCATCGGCCGATGAACTGATCCCGGCTACCGTCGAAACCGCTTACCGGCAGGCTACTGGCCATAAAGACGCAACGATCCCACGTGTTGTTGACCTGTTTGACACTGACGCCGCCGGACGGCACCCAGTACCGCTTCGTAGCGAACAACACCCGGGATTTCTCGTTGAAATGAACGTCGTTGAAATGTTGGTCGTTGGGCTGATTGATTAAATCGACCAGTGCGTGACCGAGACACAACTCGACGCTGGCGAACAAATCCAGCGTCTTCTTTTGATCGCTTTTGTTCTGAATCTTGAATCGCCAGATTTCCAGATCGTCCTGCCCGATAAAATAAAGCAAGTCCGCTTCCACCTGCCGGTACTCCGAGACGATCCGCGTGTAATTCAATCCGTGGCGGCACTCATAGCGATCCAGCGCGCTGCACGTCGGCTGCCAGGTCGGGGACCAAAAGTCCCCGCTCGATCGGTCCCGCAGATAAAGATACCGGCCGGGCCGGTCCACCGGCAGGCTGTTGTAGCGCCACCGGGTAATGCGACCGTCCCGCGGGGATTGAAAGAAACTGTATCCACCTCCCGTGTGCGAAAGCAGTGCATGGTAACGCCCATTGGTGAGATAATTCACCCAGGGCGCCGGCGTGTCGGGTCGCTCGATTAAAAATTCTCGATTGTCCTTGGAAAAACTTCCGTAACGAGTCAACTTAGTCCCCCTTACTTCGATTAAATCCTCGTATCCGAATCCCAACGCAACTCAAGCATGTCTTTCTTATGGAACCATTCGGAATTCGGTCATCTTGCTCCTAATGAAACTTTGCCAAACAATAAACAGACTCTTTAGATTCTACGTTTTGAAGCTCGGTCTCGGCCAGAGACAAAACCTGCTCCGCCGTCTGTAAACCGGTCAGGTCGGCGATTCGGCTTGGATAAAGCAAGAAGACCTTGGGAATCGCCCGCCCCGCATCGCCGTATTCGGTGTGACTCTCCAAAAAACGGTTGATATCCGGGCGAAACGTATCGCGGCGCGTTTCGAGAAGATCTCCGCGGTGGACCTGGAGCCGGATGACGCCTTCATGGTCGACCACGCGAAACGCGCTATGGGATCGCTTGAGCATCCCGAACAGCCGCCGCTCTTCAACTTCACAGCGGAATACGCGCAACAGGCCCGTCTGTCCGACTTCGTTCACCTGATCGCTTCGGAAACTGGCCCGGAGCGTTTCCTGAACTCGATCCCAATCAATCTGGACGGCCAATTCGCGCGTTTTCATCTCCGTCGTTCCGGTGGCCGTCGCGCGGAGAATATTTCGCTGAGGATCGATCTCGATGAAAACCTCCACCGTGCCGGCGCCGGCGCCCATTTTAACCACGGCTTCTTCCGCCTCCCGGCGGATCTTGAGAATCTCTTCCGGGCCGGGCTGAATCACCGTTCGCTCAATCGTTTCCCGAACCATGGCCAAAGCCGCGCCTATGGCCGAAACGACCGCGTTGTTTTCTGAAATCCGATAGGGCAATCCCAGAGATTGGGCTGCAAACGGCACGATGGCCGAAGCGCCGCCGCCGCCGCCGACCAACGACAAGAGGTTCGGGTCAAGATCGTAGTCTTCCATTAAATCTTCGATAATATCCGAAACCTTTGGCGCCGCGCTCTCCAACAACAGCTGTGCCGCCGCTTTCGGATCGTCCGAGAAGCGCTGGAAGGCCGCCTCGATCCACTCGATGTTTCCCTCGGCGGGATCGCCCTTTTCCACCAGGCCCAGAAGATTCGACGCGCAGGTCGGCGTCAGAGTCACCCGCACCGAGGGCGACGTCAGCACCAGGTAATCGTTTGGATCGCCTTTCAGCGGGGACACAGTCTCCGGGCGCAGAGGCGTCTCTTTCGGCGGCTCGGAAAAAGCCGCATAGCCAACCCCGGCGATGTGCGCGCTTCGGGGGCCGACGTCAATGATTCGGCCGTCCTTGATCCGCGGCATCGATCCGCCCGCCACGCCGACGGTTCGCACGTCCAGAGTACGCAGAAAAAGCCGGTGTCCCCCGACCTGGGCCGTGCGCACGATCGGCTTGCCGTTGCGAATTGCGGAAAGGTCCGTGCTGGTGCCGCCGACCTCGACGAAAATACCGTCCGAGATCTTGGCGTACATCAGCGCCGCGGCCACGCCCGCCGCCGGGCCGGAAAGCATCGTCAGAATCGGCCTGCGGCGCATTCCCTCGATGTCCATGACGCCACCGTCGCTGCGCATAATCATCAGCGGCGCCTCGATGCCCGCCTCGCGCACGCATCGTTCCGTCAAGTCAGCCGTCTCCATCATCTTTGGCAGCATGGAGGCGTTAATGACCGCCGTGCGCGTTCGAACCCGCAGACCATATAATTGCGAGATCTGATGCCCGGCCGTGGCCGGATAACCGAACCGCTTCGCAACTTCGACCACCCGCCGCTCGGCAGCGGGATCTTCAACCGAAAACGCTTCGCTGGCCACAAAAGCCTGTGCTCCTTCGGCGGCCATAGCACGGAGACACTGCTCAATCTCTTCGTCGATCAGCTCGTAACCCGTGTCGAGGAAGCGGTGGAGAGTCTTCAAATGACGCCCCGGAGCCACCTCAATCGGCTCAATCCGCGTCTGGCGTTGGGCGATCAATCGGGCGGCTCCATGACCCATGCCGAGGATGCCGACCGGCGCTACGTCGCCTTCCAGCAGCGCGTTGGTCGCTTGCGTCGTGCTGTGAGCGATGAGCACAATATCCGAAGGGTGAAATCCCCCTTCCTTCAGCAGGCGGTGGAGCGACTCGATAATTCCTTGGGCGACGCCGCTTTCGGCCGAATGCGTTGTGGGAACTTTTACAGCGCCAACGACTTCCAGCCGTTCACAATCCACCGCGACGGCATGCGTAAACGTGCCTCCGACGTCGATGCCTACGCGCAATCGACTCATGGCGCCTCTCCCTTGAGAAACAGGCACACGGCGTTTGCAACGGGCTGTTCGACGCCGGGCCGCCCTTCCGCGTCTCGCCCGCTCGGGAGGTTGACAACGCGCCCCTGGATGACCATGGTCGTCAGATCGCCTCCCGCCAGTGCCATGGCGTAAGGCGTTCCACAGATCCTTCGCAGAAATCCCGCCGCCGCGCTCATCTTCATCCCGATACTTACGTCCGGCTGACGCCCGTCGATGGTCACAAGAAACATTCTGTCTTTTCTCAAACCGAGAACGGTTCGCGGAGCATAGCCGTCCAGATTCAGCTGCCGATTTTCCTCAAAGCCCTCAGCCTCGGCATTGATGGCGACCTTGCTTTTGAAAATCAGCCGGGGGCCGCCACCTAAAACATCTCGGACTTTGGCCCAATCAAACCAATTCGTAGGATTCTCGGCAACCAAGGATTCCCCGCGCAGCGTCACCAAATCGATCCAGGCCTTGTTCTCGTAAAGCCCGAACGCCGCTCGGGGAGAGGCGGAGTGCACGGCCGAATGGCGCACGCGCCCGTCGGTCACCACCAATCCGCAGGGGGCTTGCTCCCCGAGATATCCGCCGTTCACCGCCGCAACGGCCCCGACTCTCCGGCAAATACTGCTGAGGGTCTCCAGTTCGCCGCTGGCTTCAACGATCCGAACCTCCACTCCCGGTTGGGTGAGATCCACTTTGAGAGCGTGAATATTCCACGGCCCGGGCTGGCGCGGCCCCCGCTGAATGTGCATGTGCAGATGTTCGATCCCCGGCGCAATCGGTGTCTCTTGCCGGATCATCTCGGTTGCGTTTCGAAGCCGTTCAGATTCCGCCAGTTGTTCGGGAGACACCGCCCAGGCCAAACCGCTCAGCAGCAGCCCCACGGTTACACCCGTCAAGAATCGAGTCCGGGTCACTTTTCGAGCACGCTTTCTCATATCGTTTTCAAAAAAGTAGCGCATCATCTCATAATTTCATGATTCTGTCTATTTGAACCGGTTCAAGCCCCGGGCAGGAGAAAAGCCCGGACAAGAGACCTCGCTCTGCCCCCGGGATTACTCTCCGATATTGTAAATGTTGATATCGCGCCAAAAGGCTTCCAGAGAGGTTTTAAACCGCTGAGCCACCTCATCGTTAATTCGCACTTGGGCTCCATCCAGCAACCCGGCGAGGTAATCGGTTCGTGCGGTATTCGCCTTCTGCGTCATGAGGATTGTCCAAATCTCGTCCCGACATTCTTCATAAGTTTTGGGCCGGCTCTTGATTTTCTTCTCGACTTTCAGGATTTGGTATCCTCTTTTGCGTTCGACCGGGCGGGAAGAAATTTGTCCCTCCTGGAGTTTAAAGGCTGCATTGTCGAATCGCCGCGATGTGCCAAAGGGCACCCAGCCAATGACTCCGCCGCGGTCCGCGTTCGGGTCCGATGAATACAACCGGGCGGCCTCGGTAAAACTTAGTCCCTGCTCAATCTCTCCGATAATCTCCACTGCCTTCGCTTTGCATCCGTAGATCTCCTGGACCAACTCATGGCGGGACATCCCCTCGCGGGTGGCAATGGGAATATAGATCTGCCGGGCAAAAATCATGCGGGGGTGCTGAAAGCGAAAGGGTTTGTCGTCGTATATCTGCCGAATCTCCTCTTCGCTGGCCGTCGCGCGTTCATCAATCTGGCGCTTAAGATAGGACAGGCTCATCTCCCGTCGCAGTGTGAGAGCAACCCACTCGAGCACTTCCGGATCCTGGTCATAGCCTTTCTCGCGACCCAAGGCCAAATAAACCATATTGCGGTAACGCTTTCGAAACGCGGCTTGAAACTGCTCGGCGTTGGCATACTGCCTTTCCCGCAGCATGTCCAGATAGTCGCCGTAAGTCAGAACTTCATCGCCTACACGAAGCACAATATCTTTGGGGGCCGTAATCGGCAGTTCCAGCACATGAAATCGTTCCTGAATGGCAAGATGCTCTTTTTCCTGCTCGACCAGTTTCTCTTCGGCGGTAATGAGCTTCCGATACGCAAGCCGTTCCCGGATCTCCTCCTCAACTTCTTCCAAAGGCCGTTGATAGGCGTCGGTCTTACTGATGAGCTTGATAATGTGAAATCCTTTTCGATGCTCGATGATGTCGCTCACCCGACCGACTTCGAGCGCCAGGGCGGCCTGTTCGATGCCTGGAATGAGTCCTTCGCCCTCTTTGTAGGGACCAAATTCTTTTAATCGCTTGCGCACTTCGACGTCGGAATACTCCTCGATCAACGTATCGAAAGGAGCTCCGTGCTGAATCCGTTCTAGGACCCGTTGAGCACGCCTTTGGGCCTTGTCGCGGCCATGTTTCTCAGCGTCAAAGAATATCATTCGGAACCGATAAGTGGCCGGAATACGATAGTTCTCCAAGTTCTCCCGATACTCATTCTCAATTTCGCGCCTGGGAACCTTGATGTTTTCCACCAGATGGCGTTGGAAATAGAGTCGCGACACGCCTTCTTTGAGCAGTTCTTCTCGTCGTTTGAGAGTTTCCGGCAGCTGATCGATGCCGGCTTCCTGGACGTTCTCCTGAACCAGCCGCTCGATGACCATGCTCTTGACGGCGACTTCCACCCATTGGGTTTCATTGCTGTCCACCATTGGCACCGTGGTTCGATCTCCATGAAGGGAGAACCACTTCACTGCCTCATCGAGCGCTATCGTTCCGCCCTGGTAGGCAGCCAGCTCGCGATCACCACCAACCGGGGAGGGAATGCCCGGCTGGGGTTTGCCGGAACAGCCAAGCCCTGTCACCATCGCCAAACTGAGACCGAGGGGAATAACAAACTTGAGGTT
>Ga0272442_10002752_pt1 | contig 25156 bp, 22 predicted proteins | sample SSMForm2O_FD_200262 | JGI IMG/M metagenome (GOLD analysis project Ga0272442, IMG submission 200262) | Marine sediment archaeal communities from Little Sippewissett salt marsh, Falmouth, MA, United States - SSM-Form-2O | ecosystem: Environmental > Aquatic > Marine > Wetlands > Sediment ... | reverse complement strand
AAAGAAGGAAAAAGGCAGAAAAAATACTGAAAAAGGAAAACTACGAACGGGCCAGAATAGAGAAAAATTGGTGTAGGGGTAGTTTAGGATATTAGGAGGGTCTGATGTCTTCCAGTAGACAGCCCGTTCGTAAAAGTACAAACGACTTCAGGGTATAAATACCTTTCGTGGACATACGAACGATGCTCCGGGAGGAAAAACAATAAGCTAGAGAGAAAATATTGAAAAAAGTCAGGGTAATATTCAGATAATTTATATAAAATTAGAAAAACTTTAGATTCTTCCGCCGGGGAAAGTAAAAGGAGAGGAGTAAAAGGAGAGGAGTAGAAGAAGAGGAGTAAAAGGAGAGGAGTAGAAGGAGAGGAGTAAAAGGAGAGGAGTGCTTCAAAGGATTCATGAAGAATTATTCACCTGAACCCGAAGCATAAACCCCCGAGAGGAATCTTAAACAGAATCACTGAGCTCCGAGCTCAAACACAAAAGCTCCGGGCATTTCATTTTGCAAGGTTCCGCTCCAGGTTCCTTGCCCTGCGGATGATCGAGGTCCTTGCTTCATAATCCACGGATATCTTTTCTCCGTACTCAACATTGTGCACGATGCCTTCACCATATAGCCAGGAAAGAGCAGACATCCCTTCGGGGGAATTTGGTAAGGTAAAGGAACAGGTCTTCCAGGGAGGGAGGTGCCTGAAGATTTCGGCTTTAAGCTCCGGGATGCCCGTGCCTTTCTTTGCGGAAACAGGGATTGGATTGGGGGCAAGGTATTTGATCTGCTCCAGGCGGGCTTCCAGTTCTTCGGGATCCAGCCGATCGGTCTTGTTCAGCACGGTGATTACGGGGACGCCGTTTATCCTATCCCAGAGGGTGTCGTGGCAGGTGGCAAGTTTTTGGCGGACGATTTCGGGCTTTTCGCTTACGTCCACAACAAGGAGGATGATGTCCGAGAGGAAGATCCCTTCCAGGGTTGATTTGAAAGCGTCCACCATCCAGTGGGGAAGTTCCTCGATAAAACCCACGGTATCGGTAAGAAGCGCCTTTCGCCCGGAAAGGTCCAGCGCCCGGGTCATGGGGACAAGGGTGGTAAAGAGCAGGTTCATGGCTTCGGACTCTTCGTCCACAAGAGTGTTGAAAAGGGTGCTTTTCCCGGCATTCGTGTATCCGGCAAGAGAAATTAAAGAAAGGCCCTGCCTTCGCCGGAAAACGCGAAGGGACTCGTCATCCTTTTCCGCGGTTTTCAGCTCGCTTTCTATCCGGGCAATCCTCTTTTTCAGGTCCTGCTCGTAGGAGTCTTCGTAACCCCCGAGCCCCATGAAGCCGGGCTTCTCTTCCTTTTTCAGGAGGGACACGATAACCCTTGCTTTGGGAAGTTCGTATTTGAGCCTCGCAAGTTCGACCTGGAGTTTGGAACGATGGGTTGTGGCTCTTTTTGCAAAGATTTCAAGGATGAGCTGGAACTTGTCAATCACCCGGCACCTGCAGAGTTCCGAGATGTTGTAGATCTGGGTTGTAGAGAGCCTGTTGTAAAAAATAACCGTTTTGGCACCCGTGGCTTCCACAAGCTCGGCTAGTTCTTCGACCTTCCCTCTTCCGAGCTGGTATTTCCTGTCAGGGAACCTGGTCTGAGTGATTTCCCCTGCAGAACGGTAGCCTGCAGCCTTTGCAAGTTCACGGAGTTCCTGGAAAAGACTGGAGTTGCGTTCAGGGTCCGTGCGGGGGATATCCCTTTTAGCTAGAATGACCTTAGTCCCGGTCCCGGGCTTTCTTTCTGGGTTTATCGCTTTTATTGTCCGGCCTCAATATTAAGTTCGGTTAAAAGTAAATTTCGGGCGCTCAGGGAGATGTGATGGGCAAGCTCGATAGCCCGCCGTTCCCCGATTGACTCCTGGTACTTGAATTTCAGGGAAAACATGCTGTCAGGCACCCACTGGGGCTCGTTGTACATGTCACCTTTTTCGGTCACAATCGTGCCCCCGAAATCAAGCTGGGACACGGTCTCCTCAATCAGCTGCACGATATCCACCAGGCGAGGAGCTTCCCGGAGCCAGCGCGGCTGGATTTTGACCTGTTTTATCTTTTCTATATGGGAGGGAGAAATCTTAAGGGCAGCCGCAGCACAGACCATGTAGTAGCCATCCTTTATCCTGTGCCTGCCCGAGATGTCCACTGCAATAATGTCCCACATATTATCTCACCTGCCTCATATCGGATCTGCCTCGTATCGAATAAGCTTCGTATCGAATATGCTTCGTATCGAACCTGCATCTTACCGATTTTGCCTCGTATCGATTCTGCCCCTCAGCCTGCAGGATTTACATTTTGATTCTGCCTATATCGAGGTATTCGACCTTTTCCTCTTTTTCCACCGCAAAAAGCATCCTCTTCCGGACGCTGTTTGCAAGGCGCACGGCTCCGGACATTACTGGCAGCCTGAACTCAAAATCCGCAGGTATGGCGTCTACCAGGTACTCCGAGTGGGGAATCTTTTGCACTGACTCCACTTTCCGGTAGACCCTGAAATGGGTCCCGAACTTAAAGCCGGTCTTGGCAACATGCCCCGAGTCCCTGAGGTCCTTATATACGTTGTATTTTTGCAGGAAAGACGTTTCAATCCCCGAGGCATTCTCCACGAATTCCCCGAATGTAAGTTCTTTCCCTTTCCTGTCCTTGACCGCAATGACTCCCTTTGAGAAAAGGTAGAGAGATTCCACAAGGGAAAGTTGAAGCCTTTCGGGATCCAGCATTTTCCCGAAAAAGCCCCTGTTATAGAGGGCTTCGGAAACAGACTGGTCCCAGACAATCACCCTGTCTTCAAGAAAAGTTGCTTCGGCAAAGACTTCAGGGTACGCTTCCGCCATATCTCCTTTAGGGGCATCACTTTTCACTTCATAGAAGGTGATGTCACTTTCCCCGTCCACGACCGCAAGGATCAGCTGTTTGTGCACGTTTTCCGCCGCTGCCACCGACTCCTGCAGGGCTTTTAGCGGAAGAGGCTGTCTTTCGGACTGGACCTGGACAAAAAGCTTTGCCGCACTTTTCCCGGGATGGCTGCCCCTTGGATAGACCCGAAAGTCCGTAGCTGAGGGCTGGACATAGTACCCCCTTTCCTTCAGGTCCTTGTAAACAATATACTTCAGTTCAAAATTAGGCTGCCTGAGCGAGGCCTGTTCGAAAAAGGCCCTGAAATCCAGGGTTTTTCCCTCCAGTTCGACCTCAAGCTTCCCGCGGTAGAGGAGAAATGCAGCTTCCACAAGCCGGAATTCAAGCCCCTCGCCTTTGGGCCTTCCGAAATAGCCGGTTTTATACAGTTCGGCAACAGCTTCCTTTCCGGCCCGGACCCTGTCTCCTTTCAGTTTTGCTTTCAATAAGTTCACCTGAAAATAAAATGTAAAAATGCATAAAATTAGCTTTCAGTGATTAATTCCAGCTTTCAATGATTGATTCCAACTTTCAGTGATTAATTCCAGCTTTCAGTGATTAATTTCAGTTTTTAGTCATTAATTCCAGCTTTTAGTACGCCTTTAGTTATATAAGCTTCACTTACTTTTTCTCTTCCCTGAATTTCCATACCGCTTCCACAAAGGAGCCTGCGAGTTCCCTGTAGGCAGCCCCATGCAGGTGGGCATAGGAGCCAAGGGTATTTTCAACCGTAAGCCCGTCAAGGTCATCCTTGATACCGGTGCCCCTGGACAGTTTTATGGCAAACTTTGCGTCCTCCGGGATTTCCCGGATTTCGGAGTGGTGGAACTCATGCCCTTTGAAGGTATTGCCTTTATTCCCAATCACACAGTCAAAGGCAAGGGTCCCGATATTATAGCTGACAACTCTGGTCTGCCCCATGATGGTGTGTCCCGGGAGCGCCCCGACCATCTCATATGTGGACTCGGGCATGCTTGCATCGTGGTAAGTGCCTTTTCCGGGAACCCCGGTGCTTATTTTTTCGGTCAGGTACATTAGCCCTCCGCACTCGGCGTAGATTGGCATGCCTGCGGCAGAAGCATCCCTGATCTCACGGCGCATTGACTCATTGGCTTCCAGTTCGGCAGCAAAGAGTTCGGGGTAACCGCCCCCGATGTAGAGCCCGTCCACATCAGGAAGCCCGGAATCTTTCACAGGACTGAAATAGACAATTTCCGCCCCGTCCAGTTCCAGGAGGTCGATATTGTCACGGTAGTAAAAATTAAACGCTTCATCAAGAGCAATCCCGATCCTGGGTTTATCGAACCCTGGGGTTGAACCGGGAATCGATTCGGGAACTGAACCAGAAATTGTACCGGAAACGGAACCGGAAACTAACGGGGAACCCGAGCCGGGCTCAACTCCTGAGAAAATACTGTTTTCCGGGGATTCCAGAGGTTTTGCGCTTCCTGCGATGTCAAGGAGGCGGTCCACGTCCACACCCTCATTGATGATCTTTTCAATCCCGGTGAGCCTTTCATCGAAGTCCCCGAGCCTCCTTCTGCCTTCAAGGGCAGGCATGAGCCCCAGGTGACGCATGGAGATTTGCATGGAAGGGTCTCTCGGGATTATCCCGATAACCGGAACCCCCGAGTAGTATTCGATTGCCTGCTTTGCCTTTTCGGCATGCCTCCTGCTTCCTATATTGTTCAGGATGACCCCGACAATCTCCACATCAGGGTCAAAGTTTTTGTATCCGTTAATAAGAGCCGCACTCGAACGGGTTATGCTCCGGGCGTTGATTACGAAGACAACCGGACATTTGAGGATCTTTGCGACCTGGGCAGTACTCCCGACATCGCTCAGGCTCTCGAAACCCTCGTAGAGCCCCCGAACTCCTTCGATAATCGCAATGTCCGCACCGTCCCCGACTTCACAGGCGTGGGTGTAGACGTCCAGGATCCCATTTTCATCCATCAGATAGCCATCCAGGTTCCGGCAGAACCTGCCAGTTATTTCAGTGTGGTAACTGGGATCGATGTAATCCAGGGCGACCTTAAAGGGCTGGACCTTATAGCCCCTGGAGGAAAGGACAGCCATCAGCCCCATGGAAATAGTGGTTTTTCCGGAAGAGGAACGGTCTGCGGAAATCAGGACCCTGGGGATCTTACCGGCATCCTTTACGGACTCCTGATCATCCTTTACGGACTGCTGTTCGTTAGAAGACATGTTTTTTCAACGCCTGTGCAGCTTTATAGTACTCTTAACTTCAGTATCTGCAGCTAATTTTTACCTTGTCAGTTCCCTTAACCTCTCATCGGTAAGGGAATCTGCCATTACTTTCTTTTCGTTTTCCATGATCGCTTTCCCGAGCCTGCGGTAGACGTCAGCGATATCGGAGTCAGGGGCTTTTTCCATGACCGAGTAGCCGTCCCGCTCGCAGTCCTGGACGATCTGGCTCTTGGGAATGAAAGCCATTAACTGGCTCCCGATTTCCTCGGAGAATTTGGAAACTATCTCCTCTTCCCGGCTTGCGTTTCTCGAGTTGCAGATAACACCGCTCAGAGGCATGTTTATCTTGGTAAGCCCCTTACAGATGTTGTTTGCGGCGTAGAGGGGCATGTATTCCCCGGAGGTCAGGACATAGGCCTCGTTTACGAACCCTTTCCGTATGGGAGCAACAAAGCCTCCGCAGACGATGTCTCCGGGCACGTCATAGATGATCAGGTCCTGCTCTTTCATAAGGTCCCCGGAAATGCTTTTCAATTTCTGGACTGCCACGATGATGCCACGGCCCGCACAGCCGATCCCGGGCTCGGGACCCCCGGCTTCTATACATTTGACGCCGGCGTAACCTTCGAAAACCACATTATCTTCCGTAACTTCAACGCCTTCCCTGAGGAGGTCAAGAATGGTTGGGATCCTTTCTCCCCCCAGAAGGGTAATGGACGAGTCGCTTTTCGGGTCGCAGCCAATGATCATGACCTTCTTTCCTGCTTCCGCACAGGCTGCTGCCACATTGGAAGCTGTGCTCGATTTGCCTATGCCGCCTTTCCCGTAAATTGCAATGATCTTTTGTTTTTTCACAGGATCTTCCTCCCTTTTTCCAAAATATTATCCATTTTATCCCGGATCCGCCTTTTTCAGCCTGAAATTCCCTGGGGCTATCCTTTAAAATTTATTCAAGCTTCCTTTCAGACTTCCTTCAAGCTTCCTTTCAGACTTCCTTCAAGCTTCCTTTCAGGCTTCCTTCAAGCTTCCTTTCAGGCTTCCTTCAAGCTTCCTTTCAGGCTTCCTTTGCAATTTCCCTTAAAGTGGCCCCGAACTCTGATTCCACGATACTGCTGACCCCGAGGGTCTTCGGGTGGAGGTCGATTTCCACCAGGACATACTCGTGCCCCATCTCTTTCAGGGGCAAGACCTGCCTGGGCCCGTTCGTAACTGAAATAAGTTCCATGTCCTTGATATTATCCATGGGAATTGCATGCGGGACGCCCGTAATTACCGCAAAGTCGTAATCTCCGTACTTCTCTTTGATCAGTTCGCTGACCTTTTCCCCGGCTATCGGGTATTCGTCCATGCCCCCTATGATCTCATGAATCTCAACACCGTGGGCTTTCAGGTCCCTCATGATGTATTCCGCATGCTGCCTGACCCTGGGAAGCCCCAGGTTCTCGTCAAGGTTTGCCATGTTCACGATGGAATCCTTTTTACCCAGGGAAGCTGCGACCTCGTTAACCGCAAGTGTGATGTCGGCAAACATGTAGCCTGTTTCCTTCTTTGCGTTCATTATCGTGATCCCACGCTTGCCTTCCTTCAGGAGCTCAAGAACTCTCTTTGCGACGGTGTACTTGACATCTCCCCTGGAAGGGGCAAGGTACTCTTTGCTTGCAGCACCGAATTTCTTTTCGACTTCCGTTGCTTTTGCAAGCAGGTACTCCTGACGCTCGAATTCCTTATGGTCGATGATCCCGGAATCAAGGGCTGACTCCAGGGCAAAGATCACGCCTTTCGTATTGTTGTGGTAACCTGCATGAACCTCGACCTCGATGACCGGGACGTCGGGATTTGCCTCAAGCACGGCTTCGTGCATCTCTTCCCCTATGATCATGCTGGCACAGGTCCCGACAACACCAATGATTTTGGGGTTGAAAAGTTCGACGGACTTGTTTATAAGCTCCACGAGCCTGTCATGCCCCCCGAAAACGAAACCATTTTCGTCAAGGGCAGTTGTCACCACATGGATCCCGTCTTCCTCAAGAAGCCTTGCATGCTTGAAGGAGCATCCGGGAGGCCCGTGCAGTATGGCAACATCGACGTTCAGGTCCCTGAGGGTGTAAAGAGCCGCAACGATAGAACTAGGGCGGGGGTGAATGATTGAAATATCTTTTCCGGTCATGACAAATCCTCTGTCTGTTGATTTATCGGGATGTTGATATGCATTTCCCTCGGTCCCCTGCAGGAAAACGGCAGTGGAGGGAAAAAGCAAGAGCCGTTAAAGCCCGATCAAACGGACGGTAATTTTGAATAAGATTGAACTGCCAGTAGCTTTGAATAAGCAATGAAATTAGGCCTAAATAAGCAATGGAGTTTTAGTTTGAATAATCAACATAATTGTGTTATCAATAGAAACGAATACAGATTGTAAGACCTTCTATAAAATAATATCATAGAAATACGGAAAATATAGAGTAAGCTAAGATAAAGCAATGGAAAAATAGGATGAAAATATGAAAAATTCTTTTTATTTAATCCATTTATTTTGCCTGTTTATCTATGTTATTTTGCGTATAAAATCGGTATTATTACACTCATTTCACCCATTTTCTTCACCGGAAACACTTAACGGAAGAGATAATTATGTCAGCTTTTCCTGCCAGTTTCGAAGCTTCGGAAAGCCCCTCCGGAAGGCTTGCCGCATATGTCGCGTTTCCTGCCTTTATGCCCCGCATCCGCTCGCCCACCAGGAGGATGCGCTCGAACTTTTTCCCGTATTTTTCCACAAAGCCCTGAACGGTTTCCGGGGGCAGCCCCTCACAGACCTGGGCAGCTTCTTCACCCAGGACAATGAAAATTTTTCCCTTTCTCTCGTCCTTTTTCTTCAGGAGGGCATATTCGAGAGCCTTTTCAGCCGAACGGATGTCCATGCCCGAGTTGGAGTTATCGATCAGGGCAATTCCTTCCAGCTCTTTTTCCTGCATCCTGCCTGCAAGCCCCCCGAACCCTTCAAGGGTTTCAACAACAGTCCTGTTTTCGACCCCGAGTTCCAGGGCTGCGGCAGACGCTGCCACAAAAGCTGTCCTGTAAGCCGAACTATTGTAGCCGCGCTGCAGGCGGGCATTGAAAAGTTCCCGTCCCTGGCAGAGGCAGCGAATATTAGATTCTTCGGGTTCAAGGACGAAGTCTGCCGGGAAAGGGGCCGCCGGGGAAGAGTCTGCCGGGACAGAATCTGCGGATTCTCCCGATTCGGGAAGGAAAGGATCCCTGAAAGTGATTTTCTTGACTTCCTCCGGGATTTTTTCTCCTGCATTTCCCAGGGCACTTTCCACAGCCGCGTTGAGGACAAGGGTGCTCCCGCTTTTTGCCGTGCGGACAAGCTGGAGCTTGGCTTCGCCTGCAAGAGAGCTATTATTTGCAATCCCGTAGTCAGGGGAAAGGGTGGTCAGGATCCCGAGGTCGGCATTTCCCGTACCCCCTATCGAGATTTCGAAAATGAAAAAATCAGGCCTGATTCCGGCCTCAAAAGTATAATCAACCGCACTCGGGATGCTTCCGGGGGTGATGCTCAGGCCTTTTAGGATTTCCAGGGACACGCCATCTTTCCAGACCTCTAGGCCCCGGGAGGTATGGAGGACTACCCGGAACTTGCGGGAGAGCATGTCAGCAAGCAGGGACGCAGTGCTTGTCTTTGCCTTTACGCCTGTAATTTCAACCGTCCGGATACCGGAAAGTCGCGGGTCCTTTTCAAGAATTATGCCGACAATGCGGTGGTGGGAAAAAACCGGTTTCAGGGTTTTCCGCGCTTCGGCAAGCATGGGGTAAGCCGGGTCCAGGTGCACCGGTACAGCCAGAAGGTCGAAGGCCCCGACCGGCAGGGGTTCTTTTGAAGTCCTTATGCCATACCTGGTTTCCAGTTCCGAGAGGATGCCCGGGTCAACCGTATTGTACACATCGACGGCAGAGACTTCTGCCCCTAGTCCTGCCAGCTTGATAGAAATAGGAATTCCGCCGTGCGTCAGGTCGAGCACGGCGATTTTTTTCCGGTCAAGGTCCATGAAAAATTAGACGAAAGTTCAGGCAGTTATATTTTACGCTTCCATGACCCTCTTGAAAATGAGGTCTGCGATCAGTTCATCGGCCCCGAGGGGTTTTGCGTAGCAGACAGGCACTTCCTTGCCGTCGATATCGAGTTTTCCGCAGCCGGACTCGTCCAGGTCAAGTTCCCCAGGGATGTCTTCGGTGATGTGGACTCCCGACGCAATGAAGACCGGAACGGCGGCGATCCTGGTTACCCCGGTGCCCGAGAACTCCTGAACAGCTTCTTTGATCTTCGGGTCGCTGTGCTCTACGAACCCGACCCTGATAACATCATCAGGGTGCTTTTTTGCAATGATATCCGCAATCTCCATGATTACTTCTTTGTTGTAGTGAAGCCTGCTTCCGTGTCCGATTACCAGTATTCCGAGTTTTTCTGTCATCTGTAGTTCCTCATTTTTCGGGGCCTTAAAAGCCCTTATATTTCTAGCATAAAAGAAATTCAAGCAAATTAAGTAAACTTTAATTGAGAATTATAAAAATCCAACCTATATGAGTATTTTCATCAACATCCGCCGTTTAACACTGAAAACAGCCACAAAATAAGATGAAGCAGGGAATGCAAGCCAACTTGATTTGAATCCCGACAAAGTTAACGGGGTAAACAAAAAAGAAGAGGGAAAGGGACTGAAGAACTGCAACCTGATGAAGGAAACGGAAGAAAACGGAATTAATCAAAGAAAACAGCGGAAATTTAAAGAGCCGCGGGCCGTAAAACCCGAAGCCCGGAAAAAATTGCGGAAAAATTCCGCTGCAATAAACATTTAGAGTGCTTCTTCTACCCTCTTGTATACCAGGTCTGCGATAAGCTCGTCAGCACCCAGGGGCTTTGCATAGCAGAGGGGGACTTCGTTCCCGTCGACTGAGAGGGTTCCGCAGCCGTTTTCATCCAGGTTCAGGATGCCGGGGATGTCCTTTGTGATGTGTATGCCTGAGGCTAAGAAGACCGGCACGGCCGCAACCTTCGTGACCCCTGTCCCGGAGAAGGCTGCAATAGCTTCGTCCAGGGTAGGCTCACTGTTTTCCATGAAACCGGCCCTTACGACCACATCAGCGTGCTTCTGTGCAATGTAATTAGCGATCTGTGTAACGACTTCCTTGTTGAAAGGCAGCTTGCTCCCGTGCCCGATGGCCAGGATTCCGAGTTTTTCTGTCATTTTCAAAACCTCTTCATTTTTTGCAATTAACACAATAATTTTGATTTGTAATATCCTGAAAGTTTTAGATACTTGGAATTGATGGAATATAACTTTTTTGAAAGCCAAAAAGATCCAATAAAATTTAGAAAGATCCGGACGTTTCTGAAACTTAAAATTCAACGAGTCCGCCGGGATAGTATGCGACCCTTGCCCCTTCCAGGTACATGCCTCCCGGGTGCATGTAACCGTTCGACCCGCTCCAGTCAAGGTTCAGCCAGTACTGTTCCTCCCCGGTTTCAAGCTCCCGTTCCGAATACCAGATGCTTTCAGCATAGGAATAGCGCCCGTACACATAGTATAAAATTTGATACGCCGTATCCCGGTCGTCTCCTATATAAATTTCAGGATAAGCATGCCCGTAAGTCCCGCTTCTCACCGTAACGATCCGGGTATTGAAACCCATGTTCCCCATCAGCGCGGACATAACGATAGAATAGTCATCACAATCTCCCTCATACCCATCCCTTATCGTCTGCGCCGCCCCGAAGAAAAACTCGGAATTTTTGTCATACCTGTATTCCCACTGCCCGTTAACATAATCAAAAATGTCACAAACATCTTCGATATCATACCCCGAATCTTTCCCTGTGATCTTGTAGACCTCCCGGGAAATTTCGTCATCATCGGGATCAATCGCCCGCTTGAAATTCAGGGAAAGTATCCGGTAGTCTTTTGGGTAAACCGCATTCGATATTTCCTCGGTGTAAGTCGGGACCCCGGGAACTTCCACAGAAGGAGATGTGGAAGGAGGGGAGAGGGAGGAAGGGGATGGAGATGGGGATGGAGCAGGAGATGCCTCACTTTCCGGTGTCTCCTCATCAGTCTCACTTTCATCAGCTTTGCTGGAATCTTCCTCGTCTTCAAGGAAATGGTTCACCTGGTCAGCTACGAAACGCTCGACTTCCCCTACAACGAGATTCTCCACTTCGGAAATCGCCTCTTCAGCATCACCTGTTGAAAAGGCAGGGTAGTCTATGCAGCCGGCAGTAAGGAAGATAAGAAGAAGGAATATTGGAAAGAATTTGAAGGAGCTTGGTCGGGGCATGGGAAGACTCACTGATACTTTTCAATGAATGTATGGTTTTGAATGTATTTGATTTATTTCAAATATCTCATTTATTTCAGAGATCTCGTTTATTTCAAATATCTCGTTTATTTCAAATATCTCGTTTATTTCAAATATCTCGTTTATCCGGAGATCTAATTTATTTCAGATGCTTTCCAAGATACCTTTTACACTCCTTCCTTTCTCTGCCCCAGGCATCTCAAAATTTCACACGCCTCAAAAACAAAGAAAAAAGCAATCATTTGACATCATACGCCCCCGAAGAAAAAACGAGAAAAATAAAATTCCACAAAATTTATCACCGAAACGTTTTGAGTGCCAAGCCCGTAACAATGTTTAATAAATAAGAAAAAATACTTGTGAAAGCATTCTCTTAATGGGGAGAGAATAGCGGAAGCAAACCGGAAATGCCGGTGAAATGGGAATATGGGGGGAGATTAAGGAGCCTAACGCGGTATGGGGGTGCTGCATCGGGCAATTCCAACCTCCCTTCATCTGCCACCTTTCTGTTGTAGATTTCCTCCTTGCCTCAACTGTATTGTTTTTATTTCCCTCCTCTTTTACCTGCTTTTTTAGTCGTTATTTAAAATAGTTTCCGGGGCCTGCAGAGGAACCGTCGGGGAAAAACTGGAAACCTTAGAAATTAAAAAAATCTCACAAAACTCAGGCATGCAAAGCTCAGGCATAAAAGGTCCGGGCATAAAAGGTCCGGGCATAAAAGGTCCGGGCATAAAAGGTCCGGGCAACTACAGAGAAGTTCCTGCATTCAGGTTAGATCCTCTTATTTTTCCATTGCTTTAGCCCTCATGTCCTGGGGAAACTTTTCAATCGCATACCGGAGTGAGGTCCTTGGCATATCTTTTTTGTTTTTCATCACGTAGTCAAAGACTTCCTGCTGATGAGCTTTGCTTGCTTCTTTGAGCATCCAGCCGTAACCCTTCCGGACAAGGTCGTCCTCATCTTGTAGCAGGCTGTCGGAAATCTCAAAAATGTCTTTTAGGAACATACCTCTCCGGGCAGGCAGGACCAGGGTCACGGCTGCGGCCCGCCTGAACCACCTGTTTTCGGACTTCGTCCAGGTTTTGAGCCTCTCTATGTATTCGGGGAACTGTTCTATAAAAGACGCTACGGTGTGGTTGCAGAGGGTATCGCATTTCGCCCAGTTGTTAACGTACTTTTCAATCCAGCGCTCAAAAACCTGAAAATCTTCCTCATCATAATTCTTTCTTAGCTGGTACGCCCAATGGAATGCGATATAAGCATCTTCACAGTAGTCCGACTTCAGAAGTTCTTCACACAGGGAAAAGATCTCCCTTTTGTCTTGCTGTTTGATCTCTTTAAAGTAGTCCTTTGCAAGCCTTCCCACGACGGAACTCTTCACCCCGTAACATTTCACCCCTTCCTTAAAAAAACGCTGAGAATTGTTTTTCGTTTTCTCGTCCACGTTTTGCACTAAATCCTCTTTAATCCTGAAGATGATATCGCCGGTCACATATTAGTGATTATTTAAGATGTTAAATATACTTTATTCAACGGGCTTATATGATGGCGCATTCAACAGGTCTGCCTTTTCAACTTATCACAAATATTCCAAAATTTTCTATAATCCATGCATTCTTCATTCATCTCTGTTAAAAAAATACAAAAAAATTTATAATTGATCCAGAGAAAAACAATTCATAGTTAAAAAATTAAATTTGTAAAATATGACAGAATTAAATTCGACAAAAGGAAAAACAGGGAATAAACGACGAGGAAAGGTAAGAGTAAAAATAGAGAGGAGAAGGTAAAAATGGGATGGAAAGATGTTGTTTTCGGGGTTGCGACCTGCGGCCTGTATAACATAGGAAAAGCAGCCTACCAGGGAGGGAATGCTGCAGAAGATATGGGAAAAGCCGCAGAACAGGCGGGGACGGCTATTGCGGTTATCGGCTCCACCATTGAGGCGCTGGGAGAGCAGCTAAGTTCACTGCTGGAAGAGACCGAGGAACTGATCACGATCAAAAGGATGAGCCCGCGGGACGAGGACGAGCTCTGGGACGAAGAAAAAGAAAGGCTTGCAGACCTCAGGGAAGAGAAGGAAAAGATCGAAGCCAAACTCAAAGAACTTGGGGTGGATAACCCGGGGAAGATCGACTTTGACTTCTGGGACATGCTCACCGACTGGTCGAACATGTTTGAGACCTTCCAGCTGCTGGCAAGGCTTACGGCAGTCAACAGCGAAATTGCAGGAATCCTCTATCAGGAACCGGGGGTTTTGACCGAAGGCATCTACTGCGCAAAAGAGGTGCTCGAACGCTTCAATACCCTGGAACAGCCCAAGATCGAGGATATCCTGGACTCCCTGGACGACAACCTTGAGGTCAGCGAAGAGGTCATGCAGGAAGTAAAAAAGCTCTTTGTCACGAAAAAGAAAGTGCTAATCCCGGAAATCGAGCTTTCCCCTGACATAAAAGACAAACTCGGGAAACTGGAACTTGACAAAAAGTACTACGAAGGCCTGCTGGGCAGGAAAGAGAAACTGGCCCTCCAGTTCGCCGGGGCAATGGAAAAAATTCCCGAGAAGAAATTCGATATAAGCGGCAGCGGAATAAAACTGGTTGGGGCAGGCCTGCAAATACCGGGAATGGGGGGAATCTCTGAAGTAACGGAAAAACCAGGAATCCCTGAGGTAACGGAAAAACCAGGAATCCCTGAGGTAACGGAAAAACCGGGAACTACTGAAGATCCCGTAACCATTGAAATTCCGGGAATCGTAAAAGAAACGGAAAAATTTCCGCACATCACAGGCGGTTCAAAAGTATCGGAATTATCAGGAAAAACCCCGGATGAAATCGTAAAAGCTGCAAAGCTCCTGAAAGAAAACGTATCCATAAAACCTGCAAGCATCGAAGCAGGAAAAGAATTTACTGGTAAAGAGATTGCTGGTAAAGAGATTGCTGGTAAAGAGATTGCTGGTAAAGAGATTGCTGGTAAAGAGATTGCTGGTAAAGAAATCACAAAAGATGCGGAAATACCGAATCCTGAAGGGGAGCCAGCGTTTAGAAATGCAGTTGTTGAGCCCGCTTTTCCAGGGATAAAACCGGAAATCCTGGAGGGGCTGAAATTCTCGCTTGCCGAGACCGTGAATGCTCCGGCGGGGATCAGGCAGCCCCATGCCGCAAGGATTTCAGCAAGTTTGAATACGAAATATGACGGCTTCCAGAAAAATTACGAGTTCCTTAAGGCCCAGACAGCCTTTTACGAACGCCAGCTCCTGAAACTTGACCGCAGTTTCGAGCTACTGACCTACAGGTTGGAAGATGAGCCGGGGGTAATCCCCCAGACCCTCGATGAAGTGCACGGCGTGCTTGAACACCTGCACAGCGAAGAGCAACCCAGGATCGATGCGGTACTTGACACTTTGAACGAGAACCTTGAAGGGTCAAAGGAAACCATCACAACCCTGAAAGAAAACCTGGAAGAGTCAAAAGAAGCCATTTCGACCCTGAAGGAAAACCTGGAAGAATCGAAAGAAGCCATCTCGAAAGTGAACGCCTCCCTGGACTCCCTGCAGGGCAGCTTCTCCTTCTTCGAGAAAAACTCAGGCATGCTCAGGACAGGCGCGCTCGTGCTGGGAGGGCTTGTGGTGCTGAACCTTTTCTTCGGGCTGATCGTGCTGTTCAGGGCAGCCCTGGGGATTTGAAAAAATCCCCCCACATTTTACCCTTTTTATTTCTACAAAGCACGAACATACAACTCTTGCAAACATATTTCAGGCCTTAAAACTATCTGTCTTCAATGCCTGAATTAACAATCCGCCCCCAGGAACTTTCTGATGCCGAGCGTTTTTTTGAAATCATCACGAACACGAAAATGGAGTTCCTGGAAGTCCCCATAAAAACCCTTGAGGATGAAAAGCGCTTCATGCAGCTGAACGAAGTGAAGCGCAGAAACCATTTTGAGTACAACTACAGCATCCTTCGGGATGAAAAACTGGTTGGAGCCTGCGGGCTAAAAATTGACCAGCACAGACCTTACATTGGAGAGGCAGGGTACTTCGTGGATGAAGCATACCAGAGGCAGGGAATTGCGACCGAAGCTATGAAACTTCTGGAAAAGGTCTGTTTCGAAGAGTTCCGCCTGCAGAGAATTATTATCCTGATAGACGTCGGGAACCGGGCAAGTGAAAAAGTTGCACAGAAATGCGGATACGAAAAAGAAGGGGTCCTGAAAAAAGTCCACAAAATCGGGGAAGAGTTTCACGACTGTTTCCTGTACGCGAAAACAATGTGAATCCCCCTAACGGGCTTAAAGAAATCTTTTTTCAGGTTATCTTAAACCCAGCCCATGGCCTGGATGAAGCTGTTCCCGTACCAGACGACCATGATATTGTTTACGGTTGCCAGGACACCTAGAAATTCTATTGTGTGCTTGGTAAAGACCCATTTGGCGGGAAACAACTTGATTATCGGAAAGATAAAGAAAAGGCTAAAAACCAGAATAATTTTCAGGACCAGAAGCGAAAAAATCCCGTAGTGTTCCAGAATTATTGCAGGAAGCGGGTTGAATTCTTCACCATAGGGCAGGGCATACCAGGTTGAAGCCCAATCCCCTATTATGTAGAAAACGATGATAAACCTGATCTCGTGTACGAAAGAACGGAATGAAACTCTCGAGTAGTTAAAGTTCAACAGACTCCCCCCGGACAAATCCTCATTAAATCCTGATGTGACTTTATTTTATCAGATTAATGTGATTTTATTTTATCAGATTATATACATACAGGAAACAAAAATATTGAATAATAATTATCCTTAATCAAAAGATTTCCAGAAATTTACAGGTTTTCCCGGAGAATTTCAGGCTTTTTTTAGAAAAGTATAAGAGGGAAAGTTCCTACAGGGAAAAGCAGATCGACAGCAATCGAAAAAAGCAGCAATCGAAAAAAGCAGCAATCGAAAAAGACAGGAATCGAAAAAGGAAAAAAATGTCCCAATTTTACAAAAAAAGTTGTTTTCAAAAAAGGTTGTTTTCAAAAAAGATTGTTTCCAAAAAAGGTTGTTTTCAAAAAAGGTTGGTATCAATGACTGAAGACAGATCGGAAAATTCCCTAAAAACGTTCAAAAAAGTGGCAGAAAGCGCCAGAAGCCCGGAGCCAGGCTTAATAAACCCGGAGGAAGCAAAAGGACCTTGCCCGAATACAGGGCCACTTCTGGAACTCAGGAACGTTACGGTTGTCAGGGGTGGGAAAAAGATCCTGGACTCGGTGTCCCTTTCAGTAGAGCCCGGAGAGCATGTGGCAATCATAGGGCCAAACGGCTCCGGCAAATCATCCCTTATCAAGACTTTCACTAAAGAGTACCACCCCCTTGCGGGGGAAGAAGGCACTGTCCTGAAAATTATGGGCAGGAAGACCTGGCACGTTTTCGAGCTCAGGAAGATGCTCGGAATTGTTTCGGGAGACCTCCAGCAGACCTGCTGCCGCCCGATCAGGGTGCTGGACGTCGTGCTTTCGGGATTTTTCAGTAGCATAGGGATCTATTACAACCACAGGGTTACCCCGGAGATGGAAGCCAGGGCAAGGGAAGTTCTTGATTTCCTTAAGGTTGCCCGGCTGGAAGAGAGGCTTATGAGCGAGATTTCCACGGGCGAAGCCCGGAGGGTGCTGATCGCAAGGGCTCTTGTCCATGACCCGCAGGTCCTTATCCTGGACGAACCCGCAAACAGCCTTGACTTAAAAGCTCTCCGCACCTTCCGCGAGAGTGTCCGGAAAATCGCCCACTCGGGTAAGAGCGTTGTCCTCGTTACCCACGACCTCCGGGACGTTATCCCCGAAATCAGCCGTGTGATCCTTATCAGGGACGGGCAGGTCTTCAGGGACGGCAAAAAAGAAGAAATCCTGACCGACGCCAACCTTTCGGAACTCTTTTCCCTTCCCGTAAAGGTCCTGGAAAATGAGGGGTACTATCAGGCCTGGAGCTGATTTCAAAGTCAGGAAATTTTAAAGTCAGGAAATTTTAAAGTCAGGAAATTTTAAAGTCAGTAAGTTTCGGAGTCAGGAAAAAACGAAGAAATTCCGGAGGAAGCTGGAGCCCAGCAGAATAACCATGAAGTTTTCCAGTGAAACGACCAAACCTATTCCTGCAACCGTTTTCCGGGTAAAATCCCAGAGCCAGGGAAAATTCCTGATTACCAGGTAAGACCTGAACAACAAAACCATAAACAGGAATTTGAGAAGCAGGACGTAGAAAATCCCGCATTTTGCGATCACAATGGCAGGCAGGAAGTTCCCTTCGAATCCGTATTCAAGGGCATACAGCGTCGTCATCCAGTCCCCGAGGACATAAAATAGAATAACGTAGCGTACGTCATATAAAAATGAAGAGATATCTTCATTCCGCAGATAATCTAACATATACCATACCCCACTCCCCTAGAATGACCTAACTCCTAAATTCAACAAACGTGCCCGTAAAAGCACACCCCCAGTGCCGGACAGCCTGTACTGAGATAACGGCCTTCGGAATCTTCGTTATATTCCGAATTTCCTGACCTGTTTTGATGTAGCCAGCTACACAGTATGCACCGGCAGGCAAAATTCAGGTCATCAAGCCTTCCCCACTCAACCTGATTATTATCCTTATGATTATTATCCGTAAACCAACTCAGAAAGTCTCCTTTCCGAGAGATACACTTACAATCATTTTTGCATGTCAAGATACTTAATACTTTTTATATGTGGGCATCACCTATAAAAAATATAGATTTATGATAAAAATATAAATATTGAGTTATTAAATGAATCGCCTTCTTTGAGATAAAATAATGGCAAATAATACGGAGCAATAAAGCCGAAGAGCTGAAAAAAATAAAAAAGATTTTTTACCGGAAAATTTTCAGAGGTTTAGATTTGAACCCCGGAAAGGTTCTGGTTCTAAAGACCGTGAACTGAACATCGTCATCCTGCTTAAAATAACTTTGTTTTCCGCTAAGAGTTATTAGCTTTCCTGATAAGGAAATGATTTAATAGTCCGGGGATAAGCATATAAGCATGACAGTTCTGGGCATAGTAGGCTGCAGAATATTCGAAGACGAAATCGTCCATGTGCTTGTGAATGACCCTGGAATAGACAGGGTCTACCTTGTAGAAAACGAAGAGAACATGGGCCTTCTGCAGAAACTTGAGACTGCAGGCTTCAGGCCGGAAGTCCTTCCTTTTTACGAAATAAGAGGCAAACTGAAGCAGAACCACGAATTCAGCGTTATTATCCAGCTCCAGGGAATGGGACTCCACGTAGACCCGGCCAGGCTCAAGAGTAAAACCTATACGAACGTGAACATCATGTCCCGGCTTGCCGACGGGATACTCCTCTTTTACGGGCTCTGCGGCCAGGCATTTTCCAGGATAAAGAAAGATTTTCCCTACATGGGATGTCCGATAAAGCTGCTTCATGACAGAAACGCAGAGGAAAAAAACGGGCCCCTTGAAGACTGTGTTGCAGCCGCACTCGGGAGCAACTCTCGCTACCGGGAAGCACTGAGAAAGCACAAAGATGCCTTCTTCTTTACCCCTATGTGGGCCGCAAACTGGAGAACAGTATTCAGTATAGGGGAAGAACTGATGGAAGGTTTTGAATTCACCCCTGACCATCTGAGGGAACTCGGGTACCGTAAGGTTGCAAGGGTAAAGACAGGACTCTCCTATGAACCTGATTTTGATAAAAATATAGAAGAATTCGCGCAATATTTCGATTTTGAAGTCATGGAACTTGAAGGCAGCACGGAAATTGTCATGGAATCGTATAACCATATTCGAGAAATAATTTCCGATCCGCTTGAATGTCCTCTAAGAACCGGAAGCACTGAAGCACTGAAGCATTGAAGTCCCGGAGATCTCCGGGAATCCATTTTGTTCAACCAGGTTTATTTATCAAGTAAGATATATTTACAAGAAAGATTTATATCGCGTAATTAAGCTTTATTTTGCACAAGTAATTTTTATTTTGCACAAGTGGGCGTTATTTTGCTCAATTAACTTTTCTTTATTTAATAAGATGGCAATAATATATTATTTAACAGATAAACTCCATAAACCTGCATACAGCTCATAATTATCAAGATTTCCAGATTACTCCCGGGAAAAATGCCGATTCTCCTGGATACGCTTCGGGTTCCGTACCTGTCCGGCTCTTCAGGCAGATTTCCCGGAAAAAAGAGGGAAGTGATTCCTCATGCCGGTTATGACCATCATAGGGTGCAGGATGTTTGAAGATGAGATCGTGCACCTCATAGAAAACGACCCTGAAATCGAAGAAGTGATCGTTGTTGAAAACGAGGACTGTGAAGGGCTCAGGACAAAGTTGGCGGATATAGGGATTTCCTACAGGGTGCTTCCATTTGAAGAAATCCCCGAAAAATTCCCCGTTGAAGGGAAAAACAATTCCAGCCCTGACAGTTTCATCCTTATCGTGTACATGCTCGAACTTGCCCTGCACGCAATCCCTGAAAACCTGAAGAGCACCGTTTATTCGAAGGTTGAGAACGCGGCCGCCTTTTCGGACGGGGTCCTTCTTTTCTACGGGCTCTGCGGAAACGTGCTTGGAAAAATCGAAAAAGACTTTGAGGCTCTCGAATGCCCTGTCCATATCCTGAAAGAAGAGGACGGGGAGATCGTGGACGACTGCATCGGAGCCGTGCTCGGAGGCAGGAAACAGTACCTTGAAGTCCTGAAAAGCTGCAAAGGAGTCGGCACATTCTTCCTGACCCCTATGTGGGCCGCAAACTGGAGAGAGATGATCAGGACCGCAGGCCTGAGCCAGAACCCCGACGATATAGAGATGTCAAAGTTCGTCTTTGATTATGCAGGATACAAAAAGATTGCAAAAGTGAACACCTGCCTCCCCTATGAGAAGAACTTCGAAGCCTATGTCAGGGAATTTGCACGGCTTTTTGACTTTGAAGTGACAGAACTTGAAGCCACACTGCACCTTGTGGAGAACTGCTACAAAAAAGCAAAAACCGAAACCTTTGAAAGCTTGAAATAAAAAGCCAGCTTTTTCGGGATCAAATATCCCGGCTCTGTAGAAATCAGACCATATAGTTTGAAATGGCCCTGGTTTTTGTTACAGGGTTTACCAATGATTCCTATTTTGGATTTTTCTGCATTCATATCGATAACAAGGGCCCTCACCGCCCGCAAAGCGGGCGGCTCTTCCAAAATATATGAAAAAATTGCTTGTAAAATAAACCGTCATTATTAGACATGTCATCATTAGCTGCCATTACCGTTTATACGAGCTTTTCCTTTTATTCGACTCACTTCATGCTAATATTCTGATTTTTTTGATTATCCAGACATTTTATGACAACTTACATATTATTTTTAATCATTAATTTTTTTTGACAACTTACATATTATGTTTAATCATTAGTTTTATGACAACTTACATATTATTTTTAATCATTAATTTTTTTGACAACTTACATATTATGTTTAATCATTAAAATATACTTCATGGAAAAGCCGGTCATCTTCGATGACCGGTGAGAACGCCGATACCTAGAAAGCAAATCGAAAAAAAAGTTTTTGGGAATAGCTGAAAAGAGGAATTACAGCTACCCTGCCCGGGTTGATTTAAAGCTATTTTCTAAAGCGATATAAACTTTTTTTTATTCCGTAACTTTTTCCTATTCCTGGGTCCTGTATCCCAAATTCAGCCTTATCTATTATGCCGGAATTATTTACCGGAATTATTTACCGGAATTATTTACCGGAATTATTTACCGGAATTATTTACCGGAATTATTTACCGGAATTATTTACCGGAATTATTTGATCAGACTGTTATGTTTTGGATTTTATGACTGAGTAATTATAAGCTTGGGCTATATATACTTCCAAACATAGTTGTATTAATTCACTACAATATAGTTATAAAGCTTGAGTTTAATATACTTCAATATATTTCTTTAAAAAATACTCATTTTTAAAATGGAGAACATGGGAAAATTCGGGAGCGGTTTGTCAGGACCAAAGACGTTATAAAATTCAAGGATGAAAGAAAAAGTATGAGGAGTTTTGGTTTTATACATGGGATTGCCAACCTTTTGCATGCGATTACGATATGTCCTATGTGAGTGGTGCTTCTTTGGTGATACTATTTAATAGCTGAAGATAAATTAAAATAGGAGAATTTAAATCGTAAATTAAGAAACCTGGGGGATTCAGGTTTGGGGAACAATTTTGTAATAATTGCCGGGGAAGAAGCTGGCCCGAAATCAAATAAGATGGGCGGGATCTGGAACGTTATAGATGCAGAAGCACATACTCTTGCAGCCCTTTTTGATTCAGGGGAATTGAAAGAAGAGGAGAAACCTCAGATTCTGATTGCAGGGCCCTATTACGGGCATCGGGGTGCGGACTGGAACAGGGGGCTGAACAGGATAACGGATATGGGGGAACTGGACAGCCTCAGCGTTGACGGAAAGCTCCAGGAAAGCCTTGAAGCCCTTGAAAATGCAGGAATCAATATTTTTATGGGGGAAAAACAGGTAGGAAAAACAAAGCTTGCTTACCTGCAGTTCCAATCCGACAATTTCGGAATAATACGAACTAAATACAAAAAGCAGCATATGACACTCGAAAATAAAGTCAAAGCCGAGGCGTTTGAGATTATTGGCCTGGATTCCATGAAATACGAAAGTATGGGAAACGGGGCTGAATATACCCATTACCTTAACCTCTCCTATGCGATTTCCGAACTTGTCAGAACCCTGGTAATCCCAGCTCCGCAAACAGGAACGGAAGGAGAAAGAAAAGGAGAAAAAAGGGAAAAAGGAGAAGAAGAGGGAGAAGAAGAAAGAAAAGGAGAAAAAAGGGAAAAAGAAGAAGGAGAAAGAGAAGGGGAAGCCCGTAAAGCTGTCTACATGGAACAAGCCATTCCCTGCCCCAGGGTATCCCTGCACTGCCACGAATTCGGGACCTTTTACGCACCCGCACGGCTGAGGAAACTGGGAATTCCGGTAAGCACCATAGCCACCCTGCATGCAACCCTTCCGGGGAGAACCACCGGGCACAACTCGATTCAAAAGATAAGGAAAAACGACAGTATCTGGCCTCCGGGTGTTTCCGAAAACCTCGCTGCCCTGGAAGTTCTCGCGGCATACGCCGATAAGGTTACCGCAGTGGGAGAGTCTACACGGCAGGAAGCTAAGCTCTTTTACGGGATTGACGGAATCGTTGTCCGAAACGGGATCAGGATCGAAACCGATAAAATTGACTGGGACCGGAAAGAGCGCTTCCTTGGGAAAATCCAGAATTTCCTCTCCGAAAAACTGTACATGTACTACGATGGCGAGCAGATAGAACCGGAAAAGTTCATCCCCATTTTCACCATCTCCCGCATTGAGATAGAGAACAAGGGCTACCATGACCTGCTTGATTCCCTCCTTGCCCTGGAACACATCATAAAAAACAGCATCCTTGAAGGGCATATGGAGGAAGGGATAAAGGTTATCTGTTTCCTGGTAACGGCAGAAGGCCCGAAAACAAACCTTCCCGAGGGCTTTCCGATCCACATTCCAAAAGAGATCCTCGTGGGAAACGAGCTCAGGATCCAGCAAATGATTGAGGAGAGGAAGCTTGACTGCTCCGGGCTGGTGCGGGAAAAACACTCGGTTGCAGCGGTCCTCTACCCCCAGATAATCTCAGCTGATGACGGAGGGCTCGGCATGGAAGTTGGGGACTTCATGGCAGGCTGCTGTGCAGGGGTATTTCCCTCCCGTTACGACCCATTCCTCCTCACGGGCCTTGAAGCCGGAAGAGAGGCAACCCCAAGCGTGGTCAGCAGGGTCTGCGGGTTCAGCGATGCGGTGAAGACCAATGAGTCCCTGATCGAGGGTCTTGGTGGAGTAATCGTGGTGGATAACATAGACCTTTCCTACTATGAAGCGGTTCTGGACTATGCCCTGGCAGCGAGCTACTTTATCCGCAATTTCGTGGATGACAGGGTAAAATACAAACTGCTCTGCAGGGAAGCTTTCCTCCTTGCAAAGGATATGGGCTGGGAAAAGCCAACTGAGAACTATTACGAACTGATCAGCGGGGCGCAGTTCTGCAGGGAAAGATAAAGCGTGAGACCTAGAAAAAGGCTAAAAATAGCTGAAAAAGCTGGAAAGGGCTGAAAAAGCTGGAAAGGGCTGAAAAACTAAAAAGTAAAAAAATATCGTGAGGAATTTCCAAAAATGTCAGAAATCAGAAAACATTACTTTCTGCCCGAATACTGCATTATCGCAGAGGAAAGGGGTAAAAGACCTTCTGACTTTTCAGATGAAAACGGAGATATGAGACAGAGGGGAAAAAAGTCCGGACATGAAAACTGCGCTTTTTGTGCGGGTTCCGAGGAAAAAACCCCACCTGCAGGAGCGGTCTATAAAGAGGGAAGAATTTTTGCGGACACTAAAGAAAAAAGAGTCCTCAACTGGGAATTTCGGTGTTTCCAGAACCTCTACCCTGCCCTGTCCCCCATCCCCGCCTTTTCGGAAATTTCGGATTCCAGAGAAGATGCGAAACCTGGTTTTGGATTCCACGAGTTGATTGTAGAATCCCCAGTACACGGAAAGAAGCTGGGCGATTTTTCAGCCGCCGAACTTTCGGAGCTCATGCAGGTATACAGGGACCGTGTCTGCCACTACCGTGCTCATGAGGACATCCGCTATGTTTCCCTTTTCAAAAATTCCGGGGAAGCTGCCGGAGCATCCCTTGACCACCCACACAGCCAGCTGATGGCCCTGCCCCTGCTCCCACCTCTCCTGGAAACGGAACTGCAGGCAATAGAAAAAGAAGAAAAATGCCCTTACTGCGCTCTCCTTGAAAAAGAAAAAGAATCGGTACGCCTTATCCATGAAAACAGCGAGTGCGCGGCTTTTGCTCCTTACTGCTCAAAAAGTCCTTTTGAAGTCTGGATCCTCCCTAAAAAGCATGTAAGCTACCTGGGAGACTGCAGCAAGGAAATTCTCTCAGGGCTCGGGGAGATGATCGGATACGTCCTCAACTCCTACGGTAAAGTTCTCGGAAATCCCTCCTACAACTACATGTTTTACCAGCTTTTCGACGCCCCGGAATATCATCTCAACCTGCGGCTCCTCCCGAGGATCTCACGTATTTCCGGTTTCGAGATGAACACCGGGATTTACATCAATACCGTATCCCCTGAGAGAGCAGCCTCCTACCTGAGAGGAGACAGGCTCCCGGAGGAATAAAAGAGGAGAGCGGGAGAAAAAGAGACGGAAAAAAGAAGATGGGAAGGAAAAAACTCAAAGTTATTCTTCCTCTTAAAACATAATAAAAAAATTTCCAGATATATTTATCTACAATCAAAAGGAAATAAAGTTAGAGGGTTTTATAGGGGACCATAAATTTGCACATTTGCTGTGAAACCAGCATGTATATTACAAGCATTTTTCAGATAGGGGTGCCTTTCTTAACATCCATTTAGACTCACACAACCAGAGAAAATCGGATGCTTCAGGGAAAGACTCTCTTGAATTGTGGTTCAAAGCTAAGAAATTCAAAGCTAAGAAAATTCAAAGCTAAGAAATTCAAAGCTAAGAAATTCAAAGCTAAGAAATTCAAAGCTAAGAAAATTCAAAGCTAAGAAATTCAAAGCTAAGAAAATTCAAAACTAAGCAAATTCATATT
>Ga0272442_10002751_pt1 | contig 25160 bp, 14 predicted proteins | sample SSMForm2O_FD_200262 | JGI IMG/M metagenome (GOLD analysis project Ga0272442, IMG submission 200262) | Marine sediment archaeal communities from Little Sippewissett salt marsh, Falmouth, MA, United States - SSM-Form-2O | ecosystem: Environmental > Aquatic > Marine > Wetlands > Sediment ... | reverse complement strand
GGGAAAATAGGAGTGATAGTTGAGATTGTCAACAGATAATTTTGTTTACCATCTTTAATCCTGCTTTTCTGTCGTCACAACAAAAAATTTATTAATCGAGTCTACGCTACAAGACCAAGTTGTATCGGAAAGACCTGAAGCTTCCAGGTTCCATTCCCAGAGCTCGGGCGTAGATGTAGATGAAGAGTAAACATTATAAGTGCTTTCCGGGACAGAGCTCCAGGAAAGACAGACAAACCCGGATTCCACAGATATATAAAGCTCCACAGGATTATTCGGGATCATCTCACCGGGAAATGCAAGTTTATCGCTGGTATTGTATTCGAATTCATTTTTTCCAAAAATTGTGTAGATAAACCAATTTTCGAAATCAGCAAGAAATCGGCTTAGGTTATGGATTGAAGTTATCAGGAGAGTATTAGTTGTGGGATTGCTTGTAAAAAAACTGTCAGCTTGGACCGTGATGTTTGAGTTACCCATTCCGGTATCGCTGATATTTTCTACTGCTACGTTCAAAGCCTGAACGGTTACTGTTATGAGATCGGAGCCATTATTTGTAGTGGATAGGATATCTATAGTTGGTATAGAATCCACATTTTCTATTCGGAAAGGATGTTCAGCCCACAAGCTGTCATCTCCGGGAGTGTAATCAAGCCAAAAATCCCAATCTCCTGATGGGAGGGGATGGTTGGGATGATTGAAAAAATCGAACAATGCATCAAAAGAAAAATTGGATGTCTGAGTTGTTGCTTCAGGTAAAACGAACCAATTATCTCCCTGTATGCGGCAATTTAGATCGGTAAAAGTTGTTATGGCGATATCAGGACCGATGACACAGGAAACATGTAGCAGTGAGTCATCGGGATGGGAAGCATTGTTAAAAAGAGTATATATAGTTAGAGTGGGCGGTGATAATTGATCGAAGTAATATGTTCCCATGTCACTGATTGTACCATCGGGATCGGAAGGTAAGGTGGGATCACCACTGTCTATGCAGGGTGATTTAGTTTCATCTGCAACAGGAAAATTCTGCCAGGTAAGGTGATAATCGTTAGCTTCCTGGTCTGCAAAAAGCGGATCTGCTTCTATGATAGCAGTACCGGCAAAACCACCTTCAATGTCTGAATAAGATGCTGTCAAATCAGGATTATTAGTAAAGGTTAAGGGAGGGTCGTTATTCCAGCAGATAATATTCCTGAGTATGGGGGCGGTAAAATTCTCAAAAGCCATTCCCCCTCCGGATGTTGCTGAATTATTGCTGATGGTAACATATTGAAATGTTGGTGAAGAATAGATGTTGCAATAAATCCCTCCTCCGTTGAGTTCAGCATTATTGTTTGTAATCACCAAATGATCGAACACAGCTTGTGATTCACTTTCTATGTAAATCCCACCTCCACATTGATCTCCAGTCCAATCTCCCTGAGCATTGCCGTTACGAATTGTAAAACCGCTGATCAGGCAATAGAATCCAGAGAAATTAATTACCTGATTAAGATCCTGACCATCAATAATTGTATTAGTAATATAGTTTTCATTACCGGTTGAAAAAAAGTGCGAAACGAGTTTAAGATTCCAATTATAGATGTTTAGATTTTCATTATAAACTCCCGGTGCAACCAAGATGGTATCTCCATCGTTAGCTACATTTAGTGCTTCTTGGATAGTGGAAAATATTTCTGGTACTTCAATTAAAGTACGGATATCGAAAAGAGTTATATCTGGTAAAGTGGTATTCTCTGCTATTTCGTAGTTTGTAAATGGGAATTGATTGTAATAACCGGTCTTTTGAAATGAAATATTGTATGTGCCGCTAGGAATTGTAATGTTGTAATAACCGTTAGCAGGTGTAATAGTATTATAAAATTGCATATTCTCCAAGCGAAGGATATTAACTGAAATACCTGTGTGATCAATCTGTTGCTCAAGAAAGGCGAAACCATCAAGTATCAAAGCGGGTAGAGATAGGGAAATAAAAATAAATAAGACTAAGGTAATGGTTCTCATCGAGATCTCCTTTTTAATAGCCTTATTTTTTATATAGTTAAATATAATTGAAGTCAAGATATTTTTAAAGATCAAGTTTTGTAATACCACCAGAGCAGATCATGGGAGAATTTGCCTTTCGGAAGTGAAGCCTTTGCGATCAATTCTTTTACTTCTTTAATATTGAAACTGGAGTTGATTTCTTTCTCAAATATTCCTAACCAAGTTCTGTGCAAATCAGCTATATACAAAAATCCACCGGGGTTCAATACTCTAAGCATTTCCCTGAACATCAGGATCGGATCTTTCACGATATGAGCCATATTTATATTCAAAACAGAATCAAAAGAATTATCTTCGAAAGGTATCGCATCGGCAGCAGCCTTAATTACCTTTATTCCTGATCGAGGAACCTGATTATTGAGCTTATCCCTGAGAATATCTAGAAGAGGTTCGGAAAGATCCAAACCCTTAATGTCGTAATTTGGCAGTAATTTCTTTATCTGGAGAATTGTTGCTCCAGAACCACAACCGACATCAAGCAATCTACCATCGTTCTGTCCGCGAAAAAGCAACTCCTCAGAGATTTTGCTGCCGAAACTTTTTCCAATTCTATTGTGTCTCCTGGCATATTTCCTGGCAAAAGCAGGATCACTAAATACTCTTTCATGTTTTTGTTCCCATTGTCTCATATGTGATTAAATCTCCTTTTATTTCTCTTTATTAACAGACGGAACGACCTGCTAGTTTGTTTAATATTGCATTTACTATTCCTTAAAAAAAGATGCGTAACTTGGGTTAATCGGAATTATCCGGTTAGCCTAGTTTCATTTCCAAATTTTAAGGACCATGAGTATTTGAGGCTTAACATGATTTATATCAACTGACTTTAGTGGGTGATTTTTTTATTGTTTTATTAACCAAGTTCAGGTCTTTCCTGGGTAATATATTATGACGTGAATAGGTAGGGTTCTGCTTCTTAAATTCCTAATTCTATTGAGTTCAAAGCAAGTAAAAAAAATTTAAAGGAAAATATTCTTTAATTAAGGTATTATTTGGTATATTCACTAGAATATATCAAGATTTTCGGAGAGAAATATTTTAGCGTCGCTGGAAAGAACCCGTTCTTTTCCCAGTAATTCCTTCAACCTGACCAGATTAGCATCAACGTCATTCTTGTAATGTACAACAACTTTGCGAATCTTGTTTTTGTGTTTACCAAAAAATAAGAGATTGTTAATATCAGAAGCAGGAAAACCATAACCGATGAAGTAGATTTCTTCCGCTTTTTCCAGATAATAAGAAGCTTTTACCCAAAGTGTGTTATAAAGAGTTCCGGTTAGATAGAATTCCTTGCCATGGGACATGGGGATAAATACCGGAACATCGTTTTCATGAATGAAATAATCCCGGTCTTCCGGATCAACCTGGTAAATTGAAGTGATATTGCGATCGCTAGATCCTTTAGCAACGAACCAGTTAAATGAGCCATGCAATTTCAATATTTCTAAGCGATATCTTGTTTCTGGTTCAGTTGGTCGGGAGTATCTTCTCAACTTAACACCGTAATAAGTTTCCAATTCCAAAGTTGAACGATGTTTCTTTAAGATATATTCCAGTAACAGGTCATAATTGAAGGTTATGATAAGGTTTTGGTTATTATTTTCTGTCAGGGGTTTTTTGAAACAATGATCAAGAAAATCAACGAGGATATCTTCGTTCTCAGGATCTGTTTTTCTTCCCCGTAATTTCTGGTGTATGAAACGAAGTATCTGGTTTTCCATGCGCTTATAACGTTCTTCCTCGTAGAAATCACGAAAGATCTTTTTGGAGAAGATAGTAGTAGTAACATTCTCGATCGAGTAGAAATCTTCGTCTGTTGGTTTAAGTTTTCTAAATTCCTGCAACAATTCCTTAAGTTCCTGGTTTCTGTTATCGGAGAAAAACTTCTTATCTGAGAACAGGTCTCTGCTTAGATCTTTCATGCTTCTCATCCGGGAAGAAAAGGATTTGGAAAAACCCGAACCCAGGATGAAAATCCGCTTGTAATCTTTCATAATTTAATTAGATATAATACTGCACTTAATATCCGCCCAAGGCTGTATGGTAAGGGAATAACTCTGCTTTGAATATTTCCCTTTTAACTGCTGGATCGTTTTTTATTACTTTTCTGGCTTCGACCTCATCACCAGCTCGGAAGATAACTATCCCGAAGCTGGTAGGATCGGGATTAGTGGTTCTGCTAGCAAAAAGAATTATTATTTCTTCCTCTGGGGTAGTACCTTCTTCAAGCAATTCCGATCGAACAGGTTGTAATTTATAAAGAAATTCGTTTGTTTTTATCATTTGGATTATTTAATATCTTCGAGCTCGTTCGTCACAAAATTGACAAGTTCCTTTACATAACCTGCTGAAAAATCGAACTTAATTCCCGCAGCTTCATAAAGTTGATCAACGGGTTTGGTATACCCGAGACTGAGAAATTTCTCATAGTCAGAGAGTGCTTTGGTTTTATTAAGAGTACGATAATTCCGGTAAACAGCCAATGCTCCCAGTTGGGACATTGCGTATTCTATATAATAGAAAGGTACTTCGAAAATATGGATTTGGAAAAGCCACATGATCTTCTTGAATCTCTCCAGCCCAGACCAATCTACACCAGTACTGAATCTATTCATTAAATTGACAAAATAATCTTCTCGTTCCTCAACACTATGATCAGGATTTAAATAGATCCAATGCTGAAAAGCATCTACAATCATTGCCCAAGGCAGGAATTCAATAGCACCGAGTAACTGATCCCGCTTTGCTTTTTTAAAATGTTCAGATTGGTCATAATAAATATTCCATTTGTCCATGGTTAAGAATTCCATAGCCATGGATGCCAGTTCAGCTACTTCACTGGGTGTATCCTTATAATGATCCAATTTAATATTCTGAGTTGCAAAAGTGTGCATAGCATGACCTGATTCGTGCAGAAGAGTTACTATATTGCGATGGATCCCGACAGCATTCATGAAGATAAAAGGAGCTCCAGTTTCTTGCAGTGGATAATTATATCCTCCCGGGGCTTTACCCTTTCTGTTATCCAGATCTAGGAATTGGGAATTTTTCATTTTATTTAATCTTATCCCAAATTCTGGTTTTAGGTCAGATAAGATTAAGAGTGCCTTATCAATAAATTCTTCGATTTTCCGGAAAGGTTTCAATACGATTCCATCCAGATCAACAGATGTATCCCAGGGGCGAACACTATCCAGATCCAATTTTTTTCTTCTGTTTTCGATTCTTTCTCTTAAAAAGGGGATCACTTCTTTTTCCACTGCATCGTGGAATTCGATCAGATCTCCCGGAGTGTAGGAAAAACGTCCTTTGACCTGATGCATATAATCGCGATAATTATCGAATCCCGCATTTTTCGCCTGTTGGATCCTCAGTTCTTTCATCCGATCAAAAAGATTATTGAATTCATCTCTTTTTTCTAACATCTTATTCTGACGCAGCAACCAGACTTCTTCTCGAACACTTCTATCTGGTTCCAGTAAAAATGGGGACAGTTGAGAAAGAGTTTTTTCTTCACCCTTATAATTTACAGTAAGTTTTGAAAAAGCTGCACCATACTTGTTGGCCAGTTCTTTTTCTTGGGATTGTAATGGAATATTTTCTTCTCTAAAGAGCTCGATCTCGTTGGAAATAATCCTGTTTAGGTGGCCGTATTCTTCTTCGGAAAGTTCTTTCCTGTAAGGGTTATTATAAAATTTCTGATTAAATTTGAAATTGTAGGGCTTTGCTCTGGAAATAATATTCTGATAAAAATCGTTGAACTTTTTCTGGTTTTCCTCGTCATCGGCAAATCTGGTCATTGTTATATAGCGCCAGGCCATTTCTTCGGACATGATTGAACTCAATTCGCTTATCTTCTCCATGAACTCGATCAATTCAACTGTAGATTCTATCTTCTGAGATTCCAGTTTCTTGAGAACATTTTCAACTTTTCCCCAATCTGTTATATCCAGGTCTTTGGGAAAGAATCTTCTTGGTTTTTTTACAATTTTCTCGTTTGTGTAATTCATAAATCCATGCTCCCTGATACTGTTTTTATGCTTGGCAAATTTCCGCTGAGGAAAAAAGCTGACAAGATTTTTTATTTAATACTGTTTGTTTTAGTGCCTCTTTCTGATTGATTCTTGAGTTTTTAAACTTGAATTTACTTACTTTTGTTTATGGCAAATATTCCTTTACTAATCGGAGGAAAATTGGAAATAGTCTTCAAAAAGATTCCCGAGGCTCAAATTGATTTCTTTTCGATCATTCTCACTGAACTGATGATAAATTGTAATAGTTTGATTGAGATTCAATTATATAAGAGATAAAATATTGAGGAGTGTGTATGTCAGATTACTACGAAATAATAGATTGTCTTGATAGGGATAAAGTAAAATTTATCCAGCTTCAGTTTACTGATCTATATGGCAGTGTAAAAAGTTTAACGATTCCCGTAAGACAGATAGAAGATGCACTGGAAAATGGTGTCTGGTTCGATGGTTCCTCTATCCTTGGTTTTTCCAGGATCTGTGAGAGTGACATGTATCTTAAACCCGATCTGGATACTTATGCGGTTATTCCATGGTTGGAATCAGATGGTTCCAATACGGCCAGATTGATCTGTGATGTTTATATGCCAAATGGAAATCCTTTTCCAGGAGATCCCCGTTTTGTTTTGAAACAGGTATTGCAAGAAGCTGGTGAGATGAACCTAGGATATAATACTGGTCCTGAAATGGAGTTTTTCCTGTTCAAGACCGAAGATTCTCTTAGTCCTTTACCACATGATCGAGCCAGTTATTTTGATATGACCATGGATGAAGCTTATGATATCAGACGTGAGATGAGTCTTGCTTTGGAGAGATTTGGCATCAGGATTGAATCCACTCATCATGAAGTTGCAATTGGTCAACACGAGATCTCATTTGAGTATGACAATGCACTACGCACGGCTGACAATGTAATTACACTCAAATTCACTGTTAAAGCTATTGCTCAAAAACACGGTCTTCTTGCCACTTTTATGCCCAAACCGTTGACCAAGATGAATGGATCGGGAATGCATGTACATCAAAGCCTGTTTGATCTCACTTCAGAATCCAATGCTTTCTATGATAAAAACAACGAATACATGCTTTCTGACAAAGCCTTTCAATTCATTGCCGGTCAATTGGACCACATCTCTGGTATGTCAGCCATTCTTTCACCTACAGTTAATTCCTATAAAAGGTTGGTGCCCGGGTATGAAGCTCCTGTCTATATCTGCTGGGGAAGAACGAATCGTTCAGCCCTGGTTAGAGTTCCCAGTACCTTCAAGGGAAATCCCAATTCCACCAGAGTAGAACTACGTAGTCCCGACCCAAGTTGCAATATTTATCTGGCTTTTGCTGTTATGTTAAAAACAGGACTTTCGGGAATAAAAAATAAGCTGAATGCTCCCAATCCTCTGGAAGAGGATATTTATCAATTCAGTGATGATAAATTGAAGGAGATGGGAATAAAAAACATTCCACAAAACCTCTGGCAGGCTTTAATGGCGATGAGAAATGATAAAATCATCGAATCTGCCTTGGGTCAGCATACTTTTTCCAGTTATCTGGAAGCTAAATTTCGGGAGTGGAATGAGTACAGTATCAAGGTTTCACAATGGGAACTGGATACTTATCTGGAAAAATATTAAACAAGAAACTGAAATAAAATTTATATTTTGCTGCTGGGAAAAAACTGGGATTGAATAAGAAATGATCACAGTAAATTAATCGTTAAAAAAAGAGTAGATATTTAAAATCATTTTGTTATATTGAAGCAAATATAGTTTTACAAAACAGATTAGTCATCTAATAAAATAATAAATTCATCTTGACGCTAAAATAGATCAAAATCAAAAGTTTACAATTAATTTGAAATAAACGGAGAGCTTGTGAATTTTCAGGATATAATATTTAATCTCGAGCATTTTTGGGCTGATAAAGGCTGTAATATTCTGCAACCCTACGATGAGAATATTGGTGCAGGCACCTTTCATCCCGGCACTTTTTTTGGGGCTCTTGGTCAAAAACCCATAACTATCGCTTATGCCCAACCCTGTAGACGTCCCAAAGACGGACGATATGGAGAAAATCCAAATAGGTTACAGCATTATTATCAGTATCAGGTTATTATCAAACCAGCTCCGGAAGATATTCAGAATCTTTATTTGAAGAGCCTTGAGGCAATTGGAATAGAGATCAGTAAACATGATGTAAGATTTGTTGAGGATGACTGGGAATCACCCACTCTGGGAGCCTGGGGTTTGGGTTGGGAAGTCTGGCTGGATGGGATGGAGATTTCTCAATTTACTTATTTCCAACAAGTTGGGGGTCTGGAAGTATTTCCCATAAGTGTAGAACTTACTTATGGTTTGGAAAGAATTGCTATGTACATTCAGAATGTTAATGATTTCCGTGATCTCAGATGGAACGATAAAACAAGCTATGGAGATATTTTTTTCGCTAAGGAAGTAGAATTCTCCGAATACAATTTTAAAGCGGTAAAGACTGATTCTCTGTTCGAAATATTTAATGAATATGAAAAGCAAGTGATTGATCTAATTAAGCTAAAATTGGTTTATCCAGCTTACGACTTGGTTTTGAAGTGTTCCCATATTTTTAACCTTCTTGATGCCAGAGGAGTGATAAGTGTTACTCAAAGAGCTGCTTATATTGGTAGAATCAGGCGTCTAGCTAAGGAATGTGCACTCCTTTATATTAAAAAGTATGAAAAATAAGAAGTATAATAAGTTTCCAAAATAACTTTCAAGGACAATTTACGATGAATTTTTTGCTGAGCAGATCGTGATTAAACAGAATTGGGTTAATAAATATATGTCAAAGAATTCAAAAATGGAGAAACGGGAAGCACCGCTCTTTTATCAAGAGTGTTGATTAAGGATTTGGGAGGATTGATTTACAGGGGTTATAAAATCTGTTCTGAAACGATTTTTGTTTTATTTTTGAAGAAAATCGTCCTGGGGAATTTCAGGTGAAAACGTTTGCAAAAGTAAGCCCAATCCTTAAAAAAAATTGGCTAAGGATAACTGCTGGTCTGGCATTGATCGTTATTGTAGACGTACTTCAGCTGATCGTCCCCAAGATCATGCAGAAGGCAGTTGATAGCCTGGATATACCCGGTTTCAGCCAGAGTGGACTACTTCGATATTCAATGCTCATCCTGCTGATCGCGATTGGGATCGCGGCGATCAGATTCCTGTGGAGATTATTGCTCATAGGTAATGCTTGGATCGTGGATCGTGATGTCAGGCAGCTTTTTTACGATCATCTGCTCAAACTATCCAAAAACTTTTTCGACAGCGCCAAGACTGGTGATCTGATGGCCTATGCCACCAATGATCTCAACGCTGTGAGGATGCTGATTGGGTTTGGCTTGGTAATAATCATTGATATTGTAGTTTTTTCTATTGCTTCCATGGTCTTCATGGTCGATATAAGCTTGCGATTGACCTTGCTGGCTATAATCCCAATGCCTATCCTGACGGTAATCATAATTGTTTTCGGCAGGAAGATCCACCGACATTTCCGGGCGGTACAGAAATCCTTTGCCACTTTATCGGGACAGGTGCAGGAGAGTATTTCCGGGATCAGGGTCGTGAAGGCATTTGTCCAGGAAAAAGCCGAACTTGAAAAAGTTTCCCAATCTGCCTATGGTTATGTTAAGGAAAACATTTCCCTGGTAAGGATTTTCGGTATTTTCCATCCGACACTTTTTTTGATAATCTCCATTAGTATGGGAATCGTCCTGGTTTTTGGTGGGACGTTCGCTATGGTCGGTAAGATCTCTATGGGCGAATTCATAGCTTTCTTTTCCTATCTTGGGATGTTCGTCTGGCCAATGATCGCGATCGGTTGGTTTGTCAATCTGTATCAGAGGGGTAAGGCATCTCTCAACCGCCTTAATTCGATCTTTGAGGTTGATCCCGAGATCTATGACCATGATCCTGACTATGATCTCAAACAACTGCAAGGACGGATCGAAGTTAAAAACCTTACCTTTAACTACCGAGAAAACTCACCTGTTATTTTAAATGATGTTTCCTTTCAACTCGAGTGTGGAAGAACCTTGGCAATAGTAGGTAGAACGGGGTGCGGTAAATCAACACTGATCGACCTGATGACGAGGGTCTATGATCCTCCCGAAAATTCGATCTACATTGATGGGAACGAGATTTACCAGATCCCGATCCAAATTTTGAGGGATGATCTGATCACCGTTCCACAGGACATATTTCTGTTCTCAGATACGATAGCAAATAACATCAGGCTTGGTAAGAAGGATGCAGACATCGATGAAGTTTACCAGGCAGCCCGTTATGCACAGGTTTATGATGAGATCGAAGAATTTGATAAAGGTTTCGAAACAGTGATCGGAGAACGGGGAGTAACACTTTCGGGAGGACAGAAACAACGGCTGGCAATTGCTAGGGCACTGCTTCTGGATCCGGCTGTACTCATACTGGATGATGCGCTTTCCGCAGTTGATACTAAAACCGAGAAAAAGCTGCTTGAACACCTGATAAAGATCCGCAAGAATAAAACCACCCTGATCATTGCTCATCGGATATCATCTCTGCAACATGCGGATATGATCATTGTTATTGATAAAGGAATTATAGCTGAAACAGGAACTCACAAGGAACTCCTAGCAGCACGTGGCATTTACCGCGACCTTTATGAAAAACAGAAGATAGAAGAAAAACTGAAAAAAACTTAGGAGAAAGGGTAATTTGAGACACCAGATCTACGGCATAGAGGACGAACTGCAGGGAAAGGTTTACGACAAAAAACTTTTCGGAAAGCTTGTCCGTTATCTTAAACCCTATAAAAAACTGGTTCTGATCTCCTTTATTCTTCTCTTATGCATAGCTGCTGCCGAACTGGCATTGCCTTATGTTACAAAAATGGCTGTGGATAACGTAATCACTGCCAGCAGAAACCTTCTGGTTTTTTCCAGTAGCCAGGCGGCTGACGAGTTCAGCGAATCTTATCCAAAAGTGGGTTTTGAAAAATTCTCTTACATAAATAATTATTATCTGTTGTTTTCCAACCGGAAACAAAATTATTTGAATAAGCAGGACCTGCAGAAATTGAGAGAAGCTGGAAGAGTTATTAATAAAATTATCCTGCTGGAAAATAAAATTTCTATAAAAGAAAAACTCGTCTCAGCAGATTTAATAGAGATCAGTGAAACGAAAATTGCCATTCCCCAAGCGGAAATTGACAGGCTGCTTTCCGAGACTATACTGAGTAAAGACGATCTGGCGAAAATCCGCGGTAGCGATGTCAATCGCTTGTATATATATGGTGCTATCTTTCTGATCATCATTATCATTCAGTTCGTTTTCACCTATTTCCAGATCTACTCGATTAATTATGCCGCCCAACATGCTATGTATGATCTGCGCAGAGATGTCTTTGGTCACGTTCAGAAAATGCCACTGTCATTCTTCGACAAGAATCCTGTAGGACGGCTGGTTACTAGGGTAACGAATGATGTCAGAACCCTGGATGAAATGCTTAGTGCCGGGCTGATTAAGCTGATCCAGGATCTTCTGGTAATGCTTGGTATCCTGGTAATGATGCTGATCCTGAACTGGAGACTGGCTCTGGTAACCTTTACTATTTTACCCTTCCTTGTGGTTTTGCTGATAGTATTTAAGAATAAGATAAGAGTTGTTTACCGGGAAGTAAGAAAACGGATCGCGGTCATTAACGCTAAACTATCGGAGGATATTTCTGGGGTTAAGATAATCCAACTTTTCAATCAGTATCGCAGGAAAAGACAGGAATTTTCCGAAGTTAATAAAAACCTCTATAATGCCTCAATTCGCCAGATGAGAATATATGCTTCTTTCCGACCTGTGATCCATTCTCTCCGTCGGGTAGCGGTGGCTATCATCCTTTGGTATGGACTGGGTTTGGTAATGACGAATCATATCTCCCTTGGTATTTTCATGGCTTTCATCAGTTATATGGATCGTTTCTTTGAGCCGATCGATCACCTAAGCGAAAAATTCAATATCCTCCAGGCTGCCATGTCCGGAGCGGAAAGGATCTTCGACCTGATGGAAAAACCAGTCGAAGATTACCGGGATCAGAGGAGAATAGAATACAAAAGTAAGGGCAAAATAGAATTTAATGATGTATGGCTGAGTTACAACGGTGATGGTTATGTGCTTAAGAACATCAATTTCAAGATCGAACCGGGAGAGAAAGTTGCCCTAGTAGGCCATACAGGATCAGGGAAAACTTCGATCATCAGCCTCTTGGCAGGATTATACCCATATCAGAATGGTAACATTCTTCTTGATGGAAGGGAGATCAGCGAATATTCCCTGGAAGAACTACGAGATAACATCGGAATCGTACAACAGGATGTATTCTTGTTCTCTGGTACGATCAAAGATAATATTGCCTTGAATAACGATGACATTACCAGACAGGAGATAGAAAGAGTAGCAAGATACGTAAATGTTCACGATTTTATAGACAATTTACCTCAGAAATATAAGGAACCTGTTATGGAAAGAGGTTCAACCTTTTCCGTAGGTCAGAGACAGCTTATTGCTTTTGCTCGGGTTCTGGCCTATGATCCCGCCATATTCGTACTGGATGAAGCTACCTCCAACATTGATACCGAAACCGAGATCCTGATCCAGGATGCGCTCAAGAAACTCATGGAGAACAGAACCTCCATCATCATCGCCCACCGTCTTTCCACGATCCAGCATGTGGACAGGATCATTGTTCTGCATAAAGGCGAGATCAAGGAAGAGGGCAGCCACAACGAATTGATCGCCCAGAAGGGATTGTATTACGATCTTTACCGGTTGCAGTACACTTAACATTATAATGTTTATGAGGTAATTACATTTTTATAGAAGGATTTTCTAGCAACGCTTAATTCTATTTATTATGGTTTTCAAAAGGTACTGACGTTCTCCCATTTTTTAGGCCACTTTTAATGTGTTAATCTCTTTCTTTTTCTTTTCGAAGTTCAAACTGAATTTTTAAGGTTTCTAAAATTAATAGATCTTCATTTCTTTTGTGTCGAGACCTATGATAAATGTAAATTTAAATTCTAATTTCTAAATTGCACAAATTAACTTGACATTAAGTTGAAAGTTATTAAATGATTATAATGTAATTTTAATAATCTTATCAGAAAGGGCAGAAAAATGAACCTTGATCTGTTAAGATTTGACAGCGAAAAACATGGGAGACATCATGAAAACCATTATCAAGATAACTTTCTGGATTATTTTAGCAGTTTGGATTTCAGCAACTGTGGCAACAGAAGTTCAAAAAGGGTATGGCCAGATCTGCGGTGTAGTGCTGGATCAGGATAATCGTCCGATCGAGAAATGCAATATTTACCAGGATCAAACCGGATCAGGTGCTGTATCCGATGAAACCGGTTTTTTCAGGATTACTGATTTACCAACAGGAAGCTACGACCTGAGATTATCCTGCCCTGGTTATAATTCTCTCAACCGGGAAATAACCGTAAAAGAAGGAGATATCTCATACCTTTCGATATCAATGATACAATCGGCAAATTTGAAACCAAGGCAAGAACAAAAAAGCGTACTTGTCAATCCCCATCGAACCGGTTCTTGGTGGATAATCCATTTTGACGAGAATGACAACCCGATTTTCTCTTTGAAATAGAAAACATGTAAGTCACTTTAAAATCGTAAATTCATCCAGCAACTGCCGTATACGGCTTGAGAAGCGCAATGACAGAAAAGAGTACCGTCTTTGCGAGGTCTCTTCCTGCCTTCTAGCGACGTGTCACGCCGTAGTGGAACGTAGGCGGAAGCAATCTTTTTCCTACACTACTCTCGACTCGTCGCACCTTAGTGGAATGAAATGGAACGAAGGCAGAAGCGACCTCAACTTAAATCCCTGATTGATAATTAATTGGATTAATAAGATGAATTCAACTAGGGAATAGAAATTGGGATAGACTCTTCCGTCTTTGTCCCGAAGAACCAGAATTCCGTCGATATAGGACATGGTAGAAACCCTACTAACAAGATAACCAGTACCCAGAACCTAGCACCTAGCCAACCGACAAACACACATAACCAGCTTCTATCCAGACACAAAACCATGATTAACTATCACTATTATGAAAACTTATTGTGCTTCTTTTCCTTTCCGTTAAGTTTCGATAGAATGGATCTCGAAGTAAGACGACACAGGGAAAAATAAATCTGAAAAATTTCCTTTCATTTTTAAAGATCGGATTGATATTTTTTGAAACCCAGCGGCAAATTTTAAAAAAAATGTAGCAGAACATATTAAGATCAATTATACGTAATATAATATTTAATAATAGGATAGAATAAAGGCGCAAGACCTGTGAATAAAAAATTTTTTTTGTGATAAAATATTTGTTGCTTTTAAAAAGTATCGGATTATATTTCAAAAATCTCGTACCATGGAGGTGTAGAATGAAAAAGAAAGCTAAGGTCAAAAAAGGAAAACCAGTAAAATCTCCCGAGCCTAAAAAAACGAGGAAAGGCTAGCAAGCATTTTTCTGAAGACAGGCTGCAGAATATAAAGATTTTGTAGCTTGTTAAATGGTTGGTTTAGTCATAAGAGATTTTTTTTAACGCTCCGGTCACCGACCGGAGCAGTTTTTATTTTTTGGCATCTGAATTTGTTAACACAGATTCAAAAACAGAAAATACGGGCAAGCATATCTTTAATTAACTTATTAACATATGTTTTAATAAAACATACAGCATTACTATTTACGATTTGATATCTAATAATTATTTTAACCTTCATTGTGTATCAGTTTTCCAATCCCGTAATCAGTAAAACAAATGATAAACTGATTAATTAAGTCTTTCTTTTTCCTTTACACATAAAGCTGATTGACAATTTCTTACCTGCCGTAAAATTAAGCCAAAATGTAAGATAAGCTGTATTAAAAAAGGATTTTGGATTATGATAAGCAGTAAAGATATCAGAAAACAGTTCATAGATTTTTTTCAGGGGAAAGGTCATAAGGTTGTTAAGTCTGCTTCCCTCATACCAATATCCGACCCTACTCTGCTTTTTACCAATGCCGGCATGAACCAGTTCAAGGAGATATTCTTGGGATTGAGGAAAGCAGATTATCCCAGGGTCGTGGACAGTCAGAAATGTATTCGAGCCGGAGGTAAGCACAACGACTTGGAGGAAGTTGGGAAAGACGGCTATCATCACACTTTTTTTGAAATGCTTGGGAACTGGTCTTTTGGTGACTATTATAAAAAAGAAGCAATCAGCTGGGCTTGGGAATTATTAACCGAAGTCTGGAAATTTCCCAGCGAAAAATTATACGCTACCGTGCATGAAACTGATAGGGAAGCCTATGATCTATGGAAAGAACTAACGGATATCGATCCTGAACACATAGAATTTCACGGGGATAAAGACAATTTCTGGGAAATGGCTGCCACAGGACCCTGTGGACCATGCTCTGAAATCCATTATGATCTGGGAAAAGATTATTGTAAATATCATAATGAAAAAGATCATGTCTGTAAAGTAAATGGAGATTGTGGACGCTTTATCGAAATCTGGAACCTGGTATTTATTCAATTCGAACGGCAAGATGACGGATCTCTTAAACCTCTTGCCCAGAAGTATGTCGATACAGGGGCCGGATTTGAAAGGATTTGTCAGGTACTGCAGGATGTAAAAACCAATTATGATACAGACCTGTTTCTGCCTATAATAAACAGAATCAGCGAACTCTCAGAAATTACCTATACTGATTCTGGGAATATCGATAAAGATTCTGATATATCTGAAGATGATGGTATTTCCCATCGGGTAATTGCGGATCATATCAGAGCTCTTTCGTTTGCCATTGCCGACGGTGGAATGCCTTCCAATGAAGGAAGAGGTTACGTCCTGCGGAGAATATTACGTCGGGCGTCACGGCATGGACGCTTGTTGGGGCTTAACAAACCCTTCCTTTATCAACTTGTTGATATAATTATTAAAATCATGGGAGAACATTATACAGAACTGGGAGAAAAACAGGCTCACATCAAGTTGGTAATTAAATCGGAGGAAGAAAGGTTCAACCTTACACTGGACAATGGTCTGGCTAAATTTGCCGAGATTTCGAAGAATACAGATTCCGTTATCAGTGGTAAAGATGCTTTTATGCTTTATGACACTTTTGGATTTCCCTTGGATTTGACCAGGGTGATGGCTGAGGAGGAAGGACTGAAAATCGATGAAGTAGGTTTCGAAAAGGAAATGAAAAAACAGAAACAGCGAGCTCGAGAAGCAGCTAGATTCGAGCTGGAACTGGAAGACATTGAATGGATAGAATTACATCCTCCCGAAAATACAGAATTTGTAGGATATGAGGAAGCGTTGGTTAGCACCAAGATCTTGAAATACAACATCGATGATGACAATAATGTTCGTGTAGTTTTGTCCAGAACACCTTTTTACGGTGAATCGGGAGGGCAGGTCGGTGATAAAGGTAAAATTTATAATGAAGAATGTGAGATAAAAGTTCAAGATGTTCGTAAAGATAATAACATATTCATCCATATTGGTAAATTAATTTCGGGAGAAATAAACGACAAGCCCGTGACTGCTGTTATTGATGAAGAATTACGAAAAAACACAGCCAGGAATCATACGGCAACTCATCTCTTGCACAAAGCTTTGCGAGAAGTTCTGGGAGAACACGTCCATCAAAAGGGATCTCTTGTCCATCCTGATTACCTGCGTTTTGATTTTACTCATTTCAAACAGGTCAGCAACAGGGAGTTGAAAATGATAGAGCACATTGTGAACCGTAAGGTAAGGGAATGTATTCCGTTAAAAACTGAGATCAAGCCACTGGATGAAGCAAAGAAAGCAGGAGCAATGGCTCTTTTTGGAGAAAAATACCAGGAAAAAGTACGTGTTGTCAGCATTGGAGATTTTTCCCTGGAATTATGCGGAGGTACCCATCTTGATTATACTGGGGAAATAGGATTATTCAGGATCACTTCCGAATCTTCAATAGCTGCTGGTGTGAGGAGAATAGAAGCAATAACAGGGGAAAGAGCTGTAAAATATATTGATATTCTGGAAAGTGAGGTCGATGAGATAGCTCGTAATCTAAACTCACCCAGACGGACTTTACTGGATAAGCTTAGTCGAATAATTGAGGAGAATAGAAAACTTCACATTCAGATTAAAGCCGTTAGAGTAAAGTCTGCAAGCGGTAAACTGGATGAACTGATCGATAAAGCTCCAATAATAGATGGCATTAAATTAGTTTCAACCCGAGTCAAAGTTCCGGGAATGGATGAAATGCGTCAACTTGGCGATCAACTAAAATCAAGGATCGGCTCTGGAATCGGGATCTTGATATCTGAGATCGATGGAAAAGCAGCAATAATAGCTGTTGTGACCAAAGATCTGATCAGCAGATATCACGCTGGTAAGATAGTGAGTGAAATTGCCCGTATTGTTGGAGGTAAGGGAGGAGGAAGAGCTGACATGGCAATGGCAGGTGGAAAAGATGTAACTAAGATCAATAAAGCCTTGAATCAGTTACCGGATATTATCAGGAGATTTTCTTGAAACAGCATTTGTATTTGGTTTTAATTGTTTTTATAGTGTTTCTTGCGGGATGTGTAGCACCGGGGAAGATTTATCATCTAACACCAACCGAGAAATATAAGATTTCTTGGTTTTCCGGCTTAGAAGTTGTAAAGCAGCAAGAAAATGATCTGATCCTCAGCATTGCATTTGTGGAAAATCTGCCCGATATGGTCATTTTCAGTGCTGATATCACAAATCGGTCTGAGCGTTCGATTATTGTTGATCCTGTGGATTTCTATATTGAATATGATCAATGTCTACTTGACAGCCAATTTGTTGCTAAGGCTATCGATCCTGAAAAGATGATCCTGGCTATCGATAAAAATATCGCCTGGAAAGAAACTCGTCTTAAAAGCCAAAAGAGGACTAATTTAATCTTTGAAAAATCAGATTTAGTCCGAGATATTTCGGCTGACAGAAAGGAACAGGATGAGTTGAGAGATAAAGAACTTGACCAGCTGAGAAGACAGGGAAAAAGCGTAAATGAATTGAGCAGGGAAAATGAGATAGTAAGTCTTTATGAGAAAAAACAAACCTGGATCAATCAATCCCTGCGTAAAACAGTCCTCAACCCGGATAATTCTATCACCGGTAAGATATATTTCCCACTCAATAAATCGGCTCAGAAAATAGTCCTGAAAATACCTCTGGATGATATTTTATTCAGCATAGATTATTATCAGTCAGAGATCAAATGAACAAAATTCTGATCATTCGCCTCAGTTCTCTGGGCGATGTAGTGCTTACACAACCCGTGGTTGAGGTCTTAAAGGATAACTATCCTCATATCAGCATAGATTATTTAACCAAGCCAGCTTATATTGAAGTAGTAAAAGCTTTTGGTGATATAGACCATATATACCTGTGGAAAGATAAGAAAAAAGTTATTCACCAATTGAACAAAAATAGGTATGATTTTATTATAGATCTTCATGACAAAACTAATACTTTTTTTATTAAACGATTTGTTAGAGCAGGCAGAAAGATAACTTATCGAAAGCTTCACTGGAGACGCTGGCTGATCACAAAAAAGATAATTAAATCATCAAATCCTCTTATGGTTAACCTTTATCTGGCTGTTTTAAAAAAGGTTGGATTGGTAAAAAAAGATATATTTCCACACTTGCAGGTTGATGACGCTCATCATAGTAAAATAGAAAGAGTTCTTCGAGAAATTGGAATTAATAAGGATCACAGGGTAATAGGTATTTTCCCCGGGACTTTGCATCAGACAAAGCAATATCCGGTTGAAAAATTTGTAGATTTTGTAAATATGGTACCATTAGAATGGAACTGCAAATTTCTTGCTCTGGGTTCTTCAGCCGAAAAAAAGCTCTGCTGCGAGCTTGCCAGGAAAACTAATTCAAAAGTAATTGATCTGGGAGGAGCATTCACACTGGGAGAACTAATCTATCTTATTTCAAGTCTGAATGCTGTTATCTCGGGAGATTCCGGACCAATGCATATAACTGCTGCTTTAAAGATTCCTCAAATAGCTATATTCGGAGCTACTCATCCTCGACTGGGATTTCCCCCACTCAATCAAGCTGCTCTGATTTGCAGTACAGAAATAAAATGCCAGCCTTGTTCCTTGCATGGACAGGAAAAATGTCCCCTTAAACATTTCAATTGTATGAATAAATTATCACCGGTTTTGATCAAAGATTTCCTGAGAGAGATTCTATTTCAATAGAATTAACTTCATTCTGATATTGAAGGGAGTTTTTTATAATTAAAGTCTTGAATGTAAATTAATTTTACACACAAAAAACAATGTTGACAAGATTTTTTTAATTGCCTTTTTACGTTTGATCATTAAGATTGAGGAAAAGATGAGTGATAATGTAGAAAAACTTCTTTCTGATTATGCTACCAAGAATTCTTCACTGGTTCAAAAGATTATTAAAAGTATTAAAGCTTCCGAAAGTAAGATAATTGAAATTGTAGGTGATTCAGGATCAGGTAAATCATTCATTTTTAATATGTTGTCCAAGCAACTCGAAAGTGAGAAAATAGAGCATCACATATATACCCCTTATGCTTTTAAATTTAATCACCTTCGAGAGATAGTAAAGCTGATCACAAATATCAGAGATGATGAATTTGACGGTATAATAGACCTTGCTGACGAACTGGGGATATCAAGTAACCGTTATGATTTCTTCTATTTTCTTACCTTGAAGCTAGAAGAAGACGGTCTGTTCCAATTCAAGGATATAATTATTTATGAGGGTTTCTATCTGGATGATTACACGCTGGATTTTATTCAGTATCTGGTCCAATATTTCAAAGATGAGAAGATAAATTTCGTTATATTTACCAGATCAGAAACATTTCCATTCTCAGATAAATTCAATATTTTATATCTAACTAAGGAAGAGATCAGGGAAATCTTAAAGAAATTCAGACCAGAAGATAAATCTGAATTTATTGTTGAAAGTGAGATAATACATAAATATTCAGGTGGAAATCTTACTATTATTGCCTATATCTTGAATAAATATTTTACCGAGGATGAGAAATTAGACTTCGCATCACATCTAGAATCGACGATCGGTCTTGAAGATATTTTCCTAAAAGAGATTCAGAAATTGAAGGATGAAGAAAGAAATCTTCTAATAAGTATTTATCTTTTGGACACAAAAACCTCTGCTTTGAACTCATTGTTTAAAAAAGAGATGCTGAGAAAGAATCTTAGCGTCTTAATCGCTAAAAGGTTGATCTTTAAATTCGGGGATAATTATTTTGTAAAGAAGATTTCAGTGTTGAAAAAATATTTTGAAAAACTTTCTCGTACTAAACAGAAACAGTACTTCAAACCGATAAAAGAACTGAAATCCGATCGTGATTTTAGGGAAGAAAAATTAATTCTGCGTGACTATACAAGTGAGGATGTTATAAGCTTGATTTCCTATTTCTCCCGGATCAGAAATTCTGCTGCTCTGAAAAATGTGTATAAAATAGTCCTGACCGGTCAGAATCCAGTTGAGAAAAAGGTGGGATATCTTAAAGAAATGGGTCTAGCTGAAAGAGCGATTGGACAATATGAACAAGCTACAGAAACATTTCGAAAAGCACTAAAACTTTGTGTCGAGAATTCCCTTCCTGCTGAGGATATCGTATATCACTTAGCAGAGAATCTTTACTCGGTAAATTCATCAAATTTCGCTCTTGAGATCATAAAAAAATATTCTCCTGATTCAATTGATCTTGAAATGAAATGCAAGATCCTTTTACTTAAAGCTGAAATCCTTATGGATACCGAACAATTTGATGAAGCAATTGTTGTAGCTAACAATGTTAACAACCAATCAAATTCAATCGATAACGGAGATACTCGTTATGAGATCAAAGCTAAGTACAGGAAAATAAAAGGATTGATATATTATTATTCCAACGAATGGAGTAAAGCTGAAGCTGAGTTCGAAGAAGCTGAGAAGTTGTTTAAAAATGTTAATAACATCAAGGGGCTAGCAGCTATCTTTAATAATCTCGGTGGCTTGGCGATGTTACAGGGAGATTGGGTTAAAACGGAGAAATATTTTCTGCAAAGTCTTGAATTTGAGAAGAAATTATTTAGCTTGAGTGGAATATCCGGTTGTTACAGTAATCTCGGTTATTTATATGAAGATAAAAGTGATTATGAAAAATCCCTGGAATATCTGCATCAAGCTTTAGAGATCCAGAAATTGCTTGATGATCGTGATGTGATCACAACAATTTATATTAATATCGGTGTAACTTATATGGACAATGGGAAATATAAGGAAGCCGAAGAAGCATTCAATAAGTTGCTTGAAATAGCTCTCAAGTTCAATCTCTACCGAAATGTGATCGCAGCTCTCAATAATCTTGGTGCCCTCCATTTCAAATCCGGTGATTGGAATAAAGCACGGGATTATTATGAAAGAGCTATTAAAAAATCAAATGAGAATAATTTCTTTGAAGGGATATGCAAATCTTATAACAACCTGGGTGAACTTTATGAGAAGCGAAATGAATATGCGCTTGCTTTCGATTGTTATTCCAAAAGTGAGGAATTACTACCAAAGATTTCTGATGACTTTTTAAAAGCAGAACTTTATGGTAATCTGGGTAGCGTTCTTACCTATTTACACAAATTTAAGGAAGCCTATCGTTACCTGGTTGAAAGTTATGACTTCTTCAAGACTCTCAATGCCAAGGATAAGATCATTGAAGGTGCTCAGAAGCAGGCTTATTATTTTATCCAAACCAGAAATTTGGAAAGTGCAAATTATTATTTGGATTCAGCCCTTAATCTAGCTGATGAATTGGAAAACGATTATCAGATTGGAAAATGTCATTATCTCAAAGCCATTCTCGAAAAAAGCGATATCGATGCTGCTATGGAACATCTCAAAATTGCTATCGGAAAGTTTGTGGAAACCAAAAATCACTTTGATCTTGCTCTGGCAAATTATGAATATGCCAACATCCTGTTTGATAAAGAAGAATGGGAACAAGCTCTGCAACTATTAAAGGATAACAGAAAGATTATCAGGAATTTCGGCGCGATCAGATTTTTAGAAAAAAATGATCTTTTCATTCAAAAAATAAGCAAAAAATACGCAGCTGAATTAAAAGAAACAAAACAACAGGAATCGCTGTTGAATAAATTCTACGATATAACCCAGAACCTGAATGAGATCACTGATTTTGATATCCTTCTGGAAACAGCTTTGGATAAACTTGTTGAATTTTCCGAAGCAGATGGAGGAATTTTCTGTCTTTACAAAAATCAGCTTGTTAAAGATTCTTGGGAGTATCTGGTCCTGAATGATTTCTCGCCAAATAATAAAGATTTTCCTGTGATTATAAAGATGATAGAAAAATCTTATGATGAGAACAAAAGCCTCAATTACAAACAACCGCATAGTGCACCTGAATATAATAATATAGTAGTATTTCCTCTTTCCGTACGCTCTGATAAAAGAGGTGTTATCTGCTTGTTCACAAAACATGGATCTTACTATTTTACCGAAAGAATGTATAACTTGCTTAATGCTCTTTGTAACCAGATAATTGTGATAGTTGATAATATATCTTACACAAATCTTCAGAAATCCCATGCTGTGATCAGGGAAGAACTCTCCGCCAGTAGTACCTATGCTAATATCATTGGTAAGAGTGAAAAAATTCGGGACATTTTCAAGATTATAAACAAAATAAAAGATGCTCCCACAACGGTTTTACTGGAAGGACCAAGTGGAACAGGCAAAGAGCTTATCGCCAGGGCGATCCATTTTAACAGTAACCGCCGAAACAAGAAATTTGTTGCTCAATACTGCGGTGCTTTACCCGAAACCCTTTTGGAAAGCGAACTGTTTGGGCATATAAAAGGTTCTTTCACTGGGGCAACCCATGATAAAAAAGGTTTGTTCGAGATAGCAAACGGGGGAACTTTCTTTCTGGATGAAATCGCTGACATAAGTTTGTCTACCCAGGCAAAATTACTTCGCTTTCTTCAGGAAGGAGAAATAAAACGGGTTGGTTCAACCCTAACCGAAAAAGTTGATGTCCGGGTTATCTGTGCCACAAATACACCCCTCAAGGATAGAGTAGAAAAGTCTGAATTCAGACTGGATCTCTATTATCGGTTGAATGTAATTAAAATAAATGTTCCTTCACTGAGAGAGCGCAAATCAGATATTCCTCTGCTGGCAGTCCATTTCCTCGATAAATATTGTAAAAAGATAGATAAAAAGGTCAATGGTGTTACTGATGAAGCAATGAAATATCTGATAAACTATGACTGGCCCGGCAATATAAGGCAACTTGAGAATGAAATCGAAAGAGCTGTAACCCTTGCTGAAAACGATTCCTATATCAAATCATCCGATCTGTCGGAAGAGATTTTCCGTTATCAGGAAAATACGGAAACTATTAATCTTCTGGAAAAAGAATCACTTAAAGATGCTGTGGAGAAACTGGAAAGGAAGATGATCTTGAATGCACTGGAAAACAACAATTGGAATCAAACAAAGTCTGCCAAAGACCTCGGTTTGAGCCGTCAAGGATTGATCAAGAAAATCCAGAGATACAAACTGGAAAAATAGAAATTAGTTTACTCATTCAATTCACCCTAGATTAGGAGATTAATGGACTATTACTTTGATTTCACCGTTCTGGATATTGAAACAACTGGTTTTGATTTCAAACGGGACTGCATCATTGAGATCGCAGCAATCAGGTTCCGAGCTGGTAATGCCGGGGAAAAGTATTCGGTTTTTGTTCATCCTACCAGGAAAGTACCTGAATTCATTAAACACCTTACTCACATATCAGATAAAGAACTGGAATCTGGAGAATCCCTTAAACAAGCTTTGAAAGACCTAAGAACTTTCCTGGGAAATGATCTTTTGGTATGCCATAATTGTTTATTTGACATAGGTTTTCTCAATGCTAAATACAAAGCTAACGAACATCCTGAAATAAAAAATAAACTGCTTGATACTCTTGATCTGGCCAGAATATATTTTCCCAATATTGCTAATCACAAATTGACCACAGTCGCGGATTTTCTTGGTTTGGAACATGTGTCCGCTCATCGGGCAATTCACGACGCGGAGATCACCGGGAAGGTTTTAATTAAGATCCTGCACTATATTAATGAAATGATCCCACTGCAATTGAATAACAGAATACAGGAGATAGCGCATTCTTGCAAATCTAATGTTATTAATGCACTGGATAGAGTTGTAGATTTTCAACGAAAAAATGTTCTTTTGTCTAAAAAAAAACCTAGGATTGACTTCCATAACAGAAACTATATCTTCCATAAACCAGTTGCAACAAAGGATTACACGATACAGGAGATTTTTTCTGAAGACGGTGTTTTTGCTAGGAAATTCCAAAATTATGAAATCAGGCAGGAACAGATATCAATGTCAGAAGAAGTTTCCAGAAGATTGGAAAGTAATGAGTTTCTTCTCGCTGAAGCTGGTACCGGAGTTGGAAAATCACTTGCTTATCTGGTTCCGTCGGTTATCTATGCGAATCGTTTTAAAAACAAAATAGTTGTATCAACAAACACTAAAAATCTTCAGGAGCAGCTTTTTTACAAAGATCTTCCCGCTATCAGGGATTACCTAGAGATTCCCTTCAAAGCAACTCTATTGAAGGGTCGAAGAAATTATATCTGCGAGAAAAAATGGCAGGAAATGTTACTTGAAGCCACTACCCGATTAAACTCTGATGATGCCAGAAATCTTCTTAATCTGATTATCTGGAAGGAATTCACCCAAACAGGTGATATTTCCGAAAATACTTCCTTTAATATGGATCGAGAAGTAGCTTTCTGGAAAAAACTATCTGCTGACAGTCTCTTCTGTGCCGGCAAAAAGTGCCCTTATGCTAAACAATGCTTCCTTATAGACGTTAGAAAGAAAGCAGAAGAATCAACTCTGGTTATCATAAATCATTATTTACTTATGGCAG
>Ga0272442_10002749_pt1 | contig 25190 bp, 38 predicted proteins | sample SSMForm2O_FD_200262 | JGI IMG/M metagenome (GOLD analysis project Ga0272442, IMG submission 200262) | Marine sediment archaeal communities from Little Sippewissett salt marsh, Falmouth, MA, United States - SSM-Form-2O | ecosystem: Environmental > Aquatic > Marine > Wetlands > Sediment ... | reverse complement strand
ATAACGTCAACTTCGAAGTCGCACTCATAACCCCGATCGCGCTGGAAAAGGAACTCAGGTTCGCCATCAGGGAAGGCGGCCACACGGTGGGCGCGGGCGTGGTAACGGAAGTAATGCAGTAATCGGTCTACGGCCGCCGGTTGAGGGTTTCATCCGGTGACCGGTAAACATTAACCGATAACCGTAAGTCAGAATTGTAAAATCATGGCACAGCAACAAAAAATCAGGATAAAGTTAAGGGCGTACGACCATAGGCTCCTGGATATTTCAACGGAAGATATTGTCGAGACCGCCAAGAAAACGGGCGCCAACATATCGGGCCCTGTGCCTTTGCCTACAAGGCGCGAAATATTCACGGTGCTTAGGTCTCCTCACGTTGATAAGAAATCCAGGGAACAGTTCATGCTCAAAACGCATAAGCGGTTGATAGACATAGTCAATCCTACGGCAAAGACAATAGACGCTTTGAGAAAACTGGATCTGCCTGCGGGCGTACATGTCGAGATAAAATAGGATTATACTACGCCCGATAACGATATCCGAGAGAAATAGCGAATAAAGAGGCAGTTGCCGTCGGCATATGGATTTACGGATAGCCGGTGTTCGAATAGCAAAAGAAACGATGGATAAAGAAGGGTTTTAAATGAAATGAAAGGATTACTCGCAAAAAAAATCGGGATGACTCAGTTATACAACGAGGAAGGGCGCCTTGAACCCATAACCCTTCTCGAAGCAGGCCCGTGTTCTATCATCCAGATAAAGAATGCGGATAAGGAAGGGTATTGCGCGGTAAAACTGGGCTTCGATACCAAAAAGGAGTCCAGGACCAATAAACCGCAAAAGGGTATATTCAAAAAAAGTAAATCGGAGCCCAAGAAATATGTCAGGGAAATACGGATTGATGATACCACAGGATATGAAGTCGGTAAGACAATCTACGCCGACGTCTTTAAAGAGGGTGATTTTGTAGACATAACGGGCATAAGTAAAGGTAAGGGATTTCAGGGAGGAATGAAGCGCTGGAACTGGACAGCGGGTAAATCAGGTCATGGTTCGATGCATCACAGGCGCCCGGGTTCTATAGGCGCAAGTTCATTCCCCTCAAGGGTCTTCCGGGGGCAGCATATGCCGGGCCATCTTGGATCGGAAAAAGTCACCACGCAGAATCTGAAGGTGATAAGGGTAAGTAAGGACGATAACCTAATAGCCGTCAAGGGGACCGTTGCCGGCAGCAGGGGATCATACCTTATAGTGAAAGCGGCAAAGAAAAAGACCGCTGCCAAAGCCGAAGGCAACAATCAAGAACAGGAAAAGAAGGAATAAGACAACGAAAAGCTCGATAATATTTAGGGGAAGCTATAGTGGCAGACATACCTATAATAAATACTAAGGGCGAAAAAATCGGTAAATTTGCGCTGAAGGGTGAATCGGACGCCAGGATAAAAAAAGGGCTATTATATCAGGTCTCCACCAATTATATGGCCAACCGCCATAGAGGCACGCATAAGACCAAGACCCGCTCAGGGGTTAGAGGAGGAGGCGTCAAGCCATGGCGGCAGAAAGGAACGGGCCGCGCCAGGGTAGGAAGTTCGCGCAACCCGGTATGGAGAGGAGGCGGCGTAGCCTTTGGACCTCAGGTGCGAAGTTACTCTTACAGCGTTCCGCGCAAAGCCAGGAAATTGGCACTTGCGGAAGCTATAAGATCGAAGATAAAAAGCGAAAAACTCGTTGTTTTCGATAAGATAGATATAAAAGAACCGAAGACGAAGAAGATGGTCGCGGTAATCGGCGCCCTTAAGCTCGGCAGAAAGGCTATCATGATAATGGAGGCTGTGGATAAAAACATCAAGCTCGCCTCGCGCAATATACCGAATTTCGAAGTCAAACAACGTCTGAATACCAATGCACTCGACATATTGAAATACGAAAAAGTAGCCATAGCCAAAGATTCTCTAAAAAGTATTCTAAGTTCAGAAAGCGAAAAGTAAGGGGTTTGGATAGATGGAAAAGACTTACGGCGCGATAAAGGCACTGCTTCAGACGGAAAAAGGGACAGCCATGCTTGCACAGAATAAGTATCTTTTCTGGGTAGATAAAAAAGCGAACAAAATAGAGATAAAAAAGGCCATAGAGGATATCTATAAGGTCACGGTCACCAAAGTCAATACCCAGATTAACCACGGAAAGACAAGACGCGTAAGGTACGTTGCGGGTAAAACACCCGATAGAAAGAAGGCCATAGTACAGCTTAAGCAGGGCGATAAGATAGACCTTACTTAGAACTGTTTAAGACTTCGGGCAAAAAAGAAGGAAATTACAGATGGGCATCAAAAATTACAAACCAACAACGGCCGGGATGAGGTGGGTTAAGTCCTCCGATTTCGGAGACATTGCAAAAAAGACAAAACCTGAAAAGTCTTTGCTCGAAAGTATCAAGAAAAGCGGAGGGAGAAACTCCCAGGGGCGCATAACCTCCAGGCATCGCGGAGGAGGCCATAAAAGAAAACTTAGAACCATCGATTTCACGCGCTCCAGGCATAACGTGAAGGCCCGTGTGCTTTCTATCCAGTATGACCCAAACCGCTCGGCGCGCATAGCGCTTGTGCAATATGAAGACGGGCAAAAAAGTTACGTAATAAGTCCTCTCGGACTCAAAATAAGCGACGAGATCGTATCGGCGGAAAAAGCGGAAATAAAAGTCGGGAACGCTATGACGCTCAAGAATATACCTCCCGGCATACCCGTATGTAATCTCGAACTTAAAAAGGGCAAAGGCGGGCAGATAGCAAGAAGCGCCGGAAACTCGTGCATGATAATGGCAAAGGAAGGAAATTTTGCGCATGTCAAGCTTCCGTCCGGAGAAATCAGGCTGGTGGATCTCGGTTGCTTTGCTACCATCGGTCAAATTTCAAACCCGGACCACGATGCCATAAGTCTGGGTAAAGCGGGGAGAAGCAGATACCTCGGCAAAAGACCCTTTTCCAGGGGGGTGGTCAAAAATCCTATCGACCATCCAATGGGCGGCGGCGAGGGTAAAAGTTCCGGCGGTCGCCATCCATGCACACCAAAGGGAAAGCCTACGAAAGGTTTGAAGACCCGAAAGCGGAAACGCTCGGATAAACTCATAGTCAAGCGGAGGAAGTAATGTCCAGATCGACAAAAAAAGGCCCTTATGTAGACCAAAAACTGGTGGATAAAGCCCTTAAGCTGATTAAGGCCGGTCAGAAAAAACCGATAAAAACCTGGTCCAGGAGATCAACGGTGGTACCGGAGTTCGTGGGCTTAACGTTTTCCATCCATAACGGAAAAAATTTCGTACCTGTATTCATAACGGAAAACATGGTGGGGCATAAACTCGGGGAATTTGCCGCTACGAGATCATTTAGGAAACACGGTGCACGCACCGAGGTATCGAGAGAACTGACATAAATCCAAAATTTTGAAGGAAATATCAGATGATAGCAAAAGCCAAGGCAAGATACGTCAGGATATCGCCAAAAAAGGTGCGATTGGTAATCAGGCGGCTGAAGGATAAGGACGTACGGGAAGCTGAATTCTTACTGAAGAACATAAACAAAAGGGCGGCACGCTTTGTCCGGAAAGTTCTCGGTTCCGCCTATGATAACGCGAAGAAAAAGAATCCGGAATTACGGCAGGAAGATCTCCTGATAAAAAATATATCTGCAAACTCGGGGCCTTCGTTAAGACGTTACCGCGCGATGAGCATGGGGCGCGCCGGTCTCATTCGCAAGCGGATGAGTCATATATCCGTTCATCTCGATTTAAAGGACGGCGGAGCGAAGAAACCCGAAAAATCTTCAAAGATGCGTTCCATATTTAAGAAAAAAAACAAGGCAAAAGATGCTGCGGCGGGAAAGAAGACATCGGAAAAAAGAGACAAAAAAACAAAAAAAGCCGGAGTTGCCTCTCATGGACAAAAGAGCCGTAGAAAGGAGTAATCGTGGGACAAAAGGTTCATCCTCATGCCTTTAGACTGGGCTATATCAGAAATTGGGATTCTATATGGTTTGCCAAAAGCAGGAAGGACTTTGCCGATTTCATAGAAGAAGACAGGCTAATAAGGAACTACATAAGCAAAAACCTTACCCAGGCGGCCGTTGCCAAAATAGAGATTTACAGGGCGAGCAATAAAATAAAGGTCTTTATATGGTCGGCGAGACCCGGCCTGATTATCGGGCGCAAGGGATCCGAGATAGACAGACTTAAAGACAATCTTCAGGAGAAAACCGGCAAACAGATCTTTATCGACATAAAGGAAATCAAGAGCTCGGCAGTAGAAGCAAAATTGATAGCCGACAATATAGCTTTTCAGCTTGAAAAGCGCGTTCCTTACAGAAGGGCAATCAAAAAGGCCGTGAGCCTGGCCACAACCCAGGGTGTAGAAGGCATAAAGGTGCTATGCTCGGGAAGACTCGGCGGATCCGAAATTGCAAGATCGGAAAAAGCGCAGGTGGGCAAGGTACCCCTTCAGACTCTAAGAGCCGACATAGAATACGGATTTACCGAAGCCCATACCACTTACGGCCTTATCGGCGTAAAGGTCTGGGTATACAAAGGAGAGAAGGCCGAGCTATACAGCAAAGAGCGCCTGGAGGCAGATGTAAGGAGCCAGAAACACGGCAGGGGCAGAAATCCCCAGGGAGATAGATCTGCGAAAGGAAGCAGGGATGTCTCCGCAAAGGCCAATTTGGCAGAAGGATTGAAGAAAGAAAAGGTCGAACAGGAAAAGAAAGATCCGGCCAAGGCAGATAAGAAAGGAACCAAAAATGGCTCTGATGCCTAAAAGAGTGAAATTCAGGAAACAGCAAAGAGGGCACCGGCGCGGAACAAGCCAGAAAGGCTCCAAGATATCCTTCGGGGAATTCGGTTTACAGGCTCTGGAGAACGCCTGGATTAATGCAAGGCAGATCGAAGCAGCCCGGGTAGCTTTAATGAAGATCACCAGAAGGGGCGGCAAGACCTGGATAAGGGTCTTTCCAGATAAACCCGTAACCAAGAAGCCGGCCGAGACACGAATGGGAAAGGGCAAAGGTATGCCCGAGCAATGGGTAGCTGTAATAAAAAAGGGCCGCGTCCTTTTCGAATTGGAAGGCATACCTAAGGACCTGGCAAAAGACGCCCTTCGGCTTGCGGCACATAAACTTCCCATAAGGACCAAATTCATATCAAGGAGCCATGTATAATGAAAATAAAGACCGACGAAATCAGACAGCTTGAAATACCCGACATAAAACAGAAGATTCAAGCCTTCGAGAAAGAGCTGTACGATCTCAGGCGTATGGCCCAGGCATCAAGGGTCGAAAAACCCAATACATTCGGCGAATTGAAAAAATCAATAGCAATATGCAAAACGGTGATAAGAGAAAAGGAAATTGCAAATGCAAGAAAATAGAGAGATGGCAGCGGACAAGAAAGCCGTCACCGGTACGGTTGTAAGCGACAGCATGAAAAAATCGGCGGTGGTCAGACTTGATTCCGTAACAAGACACCCTCTGTATAAAAAGGTTATCCGGAGGTCCCGCAAGGTAATGGCGCACGATGAAAAGGGCGAAGCCAAAACCGGCGATATAGTGAAGATATCGGTAACCAGACCCGTGTCGAAGAAGAAGAGATGGAAGATAGTCAAAATAATAAAATCGGCCGAAAGATACTGATTGAAAGACAGGGCCGAATGCAGATCCGTAACACAAGCAAGTTGCAGAGGTAAAAATGATACGCATGAGGACAATTTTAGAGATAGCTGATAATACCGGCGCCAAGCGGGCATCCTGCATAAATGTCTTGGGGCGCAGCAACAAGTCATATGCCGAAATAGGCGATATCGTGACGGCTAATATAAAAGAATCCACACCCGAAGCCACGGTTAAAAAAGGCGAGGTCGTCAAGGCTGTAATAGTAAGAACTGTAAATAAGATACGAAGGGCGGACGGTTCATATTTAAGATTCGATTCAAACGCGGCAGTCATAATAGACCCCCAAAAGAACCCGCGCGGTACTCGTGTATTCGGTCCTGTCGCCAGGGAGCTTAGGGAAAAGAACTTTATGAAAATAGTATCGCTGGCTCCGGAGGTCGTATAGTCATGCAGAGAATTAAGAAAAACGATACGGTAAAGGTGCTAACCGGCCGGGATAGGGGAAAGACCGGCAAGGTGTTGAAGGTATTTGCGGGCGAAGGGAGAGCACTGGTAGAAAGCATAAACTTCGTAAAGCGACATACGCGCCAGACCAGGCAAGACCAAAAGGCGGGTATAATACAAAAGGAGAGCCCGATACGCCTTTGCAACCTTATGTTGATCTGTAAACATTGCAATAAGCCCACGAGGGTCGGGTTCAAGGTAATGCGGGACGGCTCCAGTAAAGCCAGGGTCTGCAGAAAATGCAAGGAAATCATCGGTTAAAAAAGAAGGTAAGAAGAAGATGCCTAGGTTAGAAGATACATATAAAAACCAGATAGTTCCACAGATGATAGAGAGATTTGGATATAGGAATAAAATGGCTGTCCCCGGCCTGAAAAAGATAGTAATCAATATGGGGCTCGGGGAAGGTGTCCAGGATCACAAAATAATAGAAGAAAGCATGAATGAGCTGGCGCTGATCGCGGGGCAACGCCCCGCGGTAACCAAATCGAAAAAGGCCATAGCGAACTTCAAACTTAAAAAAGGCGTAGCCGTAGGCTGCAAGGTAACTCTCAGAAAAGATATAATGTATGAATTTTTGGACCGCCTGATAAGTGTTGCAATACCCAGAATCAGGGACTTTAGAGGCCTAAATCCCCGCTCATTCGACGGCCGGGGGAATTACGCTTTCGGCTTAATCGAGCATGCAGTCTTTCCGGAAATAGATATCGACAAGATAACCTCCTCAAAAGGCATGGACATTGTTATACAGACTTCCTCCGAAACAGATGATGAGGCTCGCGAACTTCTCAAATTATTTGGTATGCCTTTTAGGGTAATTCCGCAAAAAAATTAGAAATTAAACGCGACGGGGATAGGATTAGGATATGGCGAAAAAGACACTGATAAACAAAGCAAAAAAAGAACCCAAGTATAAAGTGAGAAAGTATGTCCGTTGCCGGCTTTGCGGCAGAAGAAGAGGCTTTTTAAGAAGATTCGAGCTATGCCGCATATGCTTTCGGGAACTGGCTTCTAAGGGAGAGATCCCGGGCGTAATCAAGGCAAGCTGGTAATTGCACGCTTTACAAAGGGTTGCAAAAAGAGAAGAATTCTCATTTTTTCGAGTAAAGGAGTATCTAAATGGCGGTAACAGATTCTTTAGCGGATATGCTGACGATAATAAGAAACGGTTCGAGGACTTATAAGGACGCGGTAAACGTCAAGAATTCCAAATTTGGCCGTCAGGTCCTTGAGATATTCAAGGCCGAAGGCTATATTCGTAACTTCAAGGTGATAGACGATAAAAACAAGAGGTTCGTAAAGGTCTATCTGAAATATAAAGATAAGGGGAAAATCTCCTGCATAACGGACATCAAGCGGGTCTCAAAGCCTGGTCTGCGCAGATACGTAACCAGGGATAAGATACCGAGGCCTTTGAGGGGATTAGGGACGGCGGTTCTATCTACCTCCAAGGGCCTCGTCACCGACGACGGCGCAAGAAAAGTGAAGGTAGGAGGAGAGGTAATCTGTTATATTTGGTAACAAATTCATTGCATGCAGAAGATTTTGTTGTCGTTCAGCGGAAGAAAAAGAAAAAAGGATAAAAAAAATGTCTAGGTTGGGGAAAAAGCCGGTAGAGATACCGGCCGGCGTCAAGGTTGCCTTTGATAATAATACCGTTTCCGTCGAAGGCCCTCTGGGTAAATTACAGTATGAGGTACCTAAGCCGATAACAATTGAAATTAAGAACGAGCAGTTAATAGTAAAGAGGCCTACCGATCTAAAGAAGCACATGTCCCTTCACGGACTCGTCAGGACCTTCATAAACAACATGATTATAGGAGTCACTAAAGGATACAAAAAAGAACTCGAAATAAGAGGTGTCGGCTACAAGGCCAAGACCGACGGTTCCGCGCTCAACATGTCGCTGGGCTACTCTCATCCGGTGGAATACGCTATCCCGGAAGAGGTTACCATAGAGACACCGAAGCCTACCGTCATTATCGTCAAGGGGCCGGACAAAGTAAAGGTAGGCGAGGTTGCGGCGGAAATAAGAGACTTCTGCAAACCGGAAGTTTACAAAGGCAAGGGAGTCAGATACAAAGACGAGTACGTAAGACATAAGGCCGGCAAGACCGTCGCCTAATCTGAATATAAAACAAGCACGGTTAAAAAGGATGAGTCCCGAGAATGAGAAACGAAAAGGAATATAAAAGGCTGAGAAGACACAAGCGGCTGAGAAAAAAGATCGTCGGAACCAGAAAAAGGCCGAGATTGGCCGTCCACCGCAGCCTAAAAAATATCCACGCCCAGTTTATTGACGATATCTCAGGTCAAACTATCTGCACCGTCTCCACCGCCGATAAGAAGGTGAAAGAAAAAGTAAGGTACGGGGGGAATAAGAAAGCTGCTGAGATCCTGGGTGAGGCCGCCGCCGGAATCGCCAAATCTAAGGGTATAGAAAAGGTCGTATTCGACAAAGGCGGCTATGTCTATCACGGAAGGATAAAGGCATTTGCCGATGCCGCCAGAAAAGGCGGGCTATCCTTCTGAAGCGGATTTATATAACAGCAATAAAAAAGAATATAGAAATCAAAGCATAGTTTAAGGAGATGTATGGAATCGAGAGACGCTCGGGCAAGAAAAGAGAAAGGCACGGTGAAAAAGGCATCAACGGCGGAAGAAGGTCAGCAGGAATTCATAGAACGCGTAATAAGCATTAACCGCGTTGCGAAGGTTGTAAAAGGCGGGAGAAGATTTTCCTTCAACGCTCTGGTCGCTGTAGGAGACGGAAAGGGGCATGCCGGCTACGGGTTCGGTAAAGCCAATGGTGTTCCGGAGGCAATTAAAAAAGCTATGATGCACGGGAAAAAGAATATGATAACCGTACCCATACGCAAAACCAGCATCCCCCATGAAATAATAGGCAAATTCAAGGCGGCGAGGGTGATGCTGAAACCCGCCGGCCCCGGAACGGGTGTCATAGCAAGCAACGCGGTCCGCGCAGTGTGCGACGCGGCGGGCATAAAGGACATACTGACTAAATCATTGCGTTCCGATAACGCTCTTAACGTGGTCAAGGCAACTATAAACGGACTCCAAAGATTAAAAACTACTAAGAACTAAGTGAGGGCTTTATGCGTTTACACGAGATATCCCGTCCCAAGGGTTCAAGACGAAAGATAAAACGGCTGGGCAGGGGTTCCGGTTCGGGACACGGCAAGACCAGCACAAAGGGGCATAAAGGTCTCAAGGCAAGAAGCGGGGCCGGCGGAAAGTTGAGAATAGGTTTCGAAGGAGGGCAGATGCCCCTTATAAGGAGAGTGCCCAAACACGGGTTCTCAAGCAGGTCACGCTCCGTCGTGCAGATAGTAAATGTGGAAGAGCTGAACGCTTTCAGGAAGGACGATACGGTTACCCCGGCCAAAATGAAAGAAGAAAATCTGATACGCAGCGCACAAAAAAGCGTAAAGATACTAGGCAACGGCGAGATAAAAAAACCTCTAAACGTCCAGGCGCATTTTTACTCGAAAGGTGCGAAAGAAAAAATCGTAAAGGCCGGCGGGGAAGCCGCGGTGATTAAAAAAGAGGTGACGCAGGCCGGGAAAAAATAACACCTCCGGCGGCATAAAGGGGAAGGTATGTTTGAATCATTAATCAACATATTTAAAATCCCGGACCTTAAAAAGAAGGTCCTCATAACATTCGGTCTTATAGCTGTTTACAGAATAGGGGCCTTCATACCGACTCCTGGAATTGACAGCGGGAAACTTATGCTCTTCTTTGAGAGGATGGCTCAAAGCACCGGAGGGACGCTTCTGGGGCTCTTTAACGTCTTCTCCGGAGGCGCGATGCAAAGAGCCACCATATTTGCTCTTGGTATCATGCCTTACATATCCGCTTCCATCATACTACAGCTTTTGACGGCAGTCGTGCCTCAGCTAGAACGCCTAGCCAAGGAAGGGGAAACGGGAAGACGCAAGATCATGCAGTACACAAGATACGGCACCGTGCTACTGTCGGTTATTCAGTCTTTCTTTATAGCCATGTGGCTGGAAAACCCTGGGCATTTTCAGGGCGAGGTTATAGTGCCAAACCCGGGACTTCTTTTTAGGCTGACGACCATAATCACCCTTACAAGCGGCACCGCTTTCATCATGTGGCTCGGAGAACAGATACAGGAATTCGGCATAGGCAACGGCATATCTCTGATAATTACCGCCGGCATTCTCTCGAGGATGCCCACGGCCCTTGCCCAGTTGACGGGCCTTATATCCTTTTCGGCGGAAAGGAGGCAGATCGATCCGTTTACACTCATTCTTATGGCGGTAATGTTCGTGGGAGTAATCGTAGCGGTTATTCTGATAACGCAGGGTCAGCGGAAGATACCGGTTCAGTATGCCAAGAGGATTATCGGCAGAAAGATATACGGAGGGCAATCAACCTACATCCCCCTGAGAGTCAATCAGGCAGGCGTCATACCCATAATATTTGCCCAGAGCATAATACTCTTTCCGGCCACTATAGCCGGTATCATACCCAACGACTTCATGCAGAATATCGCCTCAAGCCTCCAGGCAAGAGGAATCGTCTATAACCTGATCTACGCGCTTATGATAATTTTCTTCTGCTACTTCTACACGGCCATAACATTCAACCCCATCGATGTGGCGGAGAACATGAAGAGATACGGAGGTTTTATACCGGGCATAAGGCCGGGTAAGGCTACCGCGGAGTTTCTGGATCATGTAATGACCCGAATAACTCTTCCTGGGGCGGCATTTCTTGCAATTATAGCCATAATCCCGACTTTAATAAACGCGGGCCTCGACGTACCGTTTCTTGTGGCCAGTTTCTTCGGAGGCACAAGCCTTCTGATCGTAGTAGGAGTCATGCTCGACACCGTTCAGCAGATTGAATCGCATCTTCTGACTAGACATTACGAGGGATTTATGAAAAAGGGTAAACTGAAGGGGAGGAGATAGCATGAATATGGTGCTCCTAGGACCTCCGGGGGCGGGTAAAGGCACGCAGGCTAAGGTCCTGTCGCGGGATCTGGGAATACCGCATATATCAACCGGAGACATGCTTAGGGAATCGGTAAAAAACCGGACGGAGCTAGGTCAAAAGGCCCAACATCACATGGCCGCCGGCGACCTTGTTCCCGACGAACTCGTGATAGCAATAGTAAAAGAGAGGCTTGAAAAAAGTGACGTGGAAAAAGGCTTCATACTCGACGGTTTTCCGAGGACCTTGAGACAGGCCGAAATGCTCGATGCCTCGCTCGCAGGCATAGAAAAGGGACTGGATTTGGTGCTATATTTCAAGACATCCCTGGATACAAGCATAGCGAGGTTAAGCGGACGGCGCGTATGCGAAAAATGCGGCGCCAACTTCCACGTTAAAAATATACCTACCAAGCAAGAAGGCGTCTGCGATTACTGTAGCGGCAAGCTTTATCAACGCAAAGATGACAGCAAAGAAACCATAAAAACGAGATGGTCGGTATATGAAAGGGATACGGAACCGCTTATCCGTTACTACTTTCGAAAGGGCACGCTGAAAGAGGTGTCGGGTGACCTTGACGTTGACGGGCTCAACCGCATCCTTATGGATATCTTTCGCGAAGAAAGTCTCATATGATAAAGATCAAATCGGACCGCGAAATAGAGTTAATAAGGCAATCGGGCAAAATAACGGCATCGGTCCTTGAGATACTTGGTGAAATGATAAGACCCGGCATAACCACTGCCGAGCTGGATATGAAGGCCGAAGATTATATAAAAGAGAGCGGCGGCCGACCGGCATTCAAGGGATACAATGGATTCCCGGCTTCTATATGCACTTCGATCAACGAGGAGATAGTCCACGGCATACCGAGTAAAAGAACTCTCAAAAAAGGGGATATAATAAGCGTGGACGTAGGCGTAGAGCTGGAGGGGTATTTTTCCGATGCGGCGCGCACTTATGCGGTAGGCGCTATCGATGAAAAATCAGCGGACCTGATGGACGCTACCAAACTTGCATTAGATAGGGGCGTAGACCAGGCGCGTCAGGGAAAGAGGGTGCTCGATATATCTCGCGCTGTTCAGAGAACGGCGGAAGAGAAAGGCTATAGCATTATAAGGACCTTTGTCGGACACGGCGTAGGATCCGAACTCCATGAAGCACCCGAGGTGCCTAATTTCGAGACCCCCGGCAAAAACATAGACCTCGAATGCGGAATGGTACTGGCTATCGAACCTATGATTTCGGCCGGTCGCGAGGAGGTATTTATAAAGGAGGATGGTTGGACGGCCGTTACAAAAGACGGAAGCCGCGTCGCCCATTTTGAAAATACTGTCGCAATAACCGAAAACGGACCGGAGGTCCTTACTCTATGACGAAAGAAGAACCCATTCAGGTGGAGGGCAAAGTCGTCGAATCGCTGCCTAATGCGATGTTCAGGGTAGAACTGGAAAACGGGCATAAGGTCCTGGCGCATATTTCGGGAAAGATGCGCATGCACTATATAAGGATATTGCCCGGAGATAAGGTCAGAATGGAACTCTCGCCTTATGATTTAAACCAGGGGCGGATAGTACACAGACTTAAATAAAGCCACTCGCCGCAGAATAAGGCGTTAATAATACGAAATAAGAGGTATCAAATGAAAGTAAGATCGAGCGTAAAGAAGATCTGCTCAAAATGCAAGATCATAAAAAGGAAAGGCGTAGTAAGGGTAATCTGCAGCGATCCGAAGCATAAGCAAAGACAAGGGTAAAGATGGACAAGGATGTCTTCCGATAATGCAGGCACCTTAAAAAAATAGCCAATCGAAGGAGAAGATAAATGCCTCGAATAGTAGGAGTTGACGTACCGAAAGAGAAGCGTGTCGAATTGGCCCTGACTTATATATACGGAATCGGCAGGGCTACCGCCAATAAGATACTCAAAAAGGCCGGAATAAACCCCAGCGTACGGGCAAAGGACCTGACCGAGGAAGACGTGTCAAAATTGACAAGCGCGATCCAGGGTGAGTACAGGGTAGAGGGAGATCTCAAAAGAGAGGTCCAGGCCAATATCAAACGCCTTATGGACATAGGTTCATATCGCGGATTCAGACATAGGAGGTCGCTGCCGACCAGAGGCCAAAGAACGAGAACCAATGCAAGGACAAGAAAGGGACCCAGAAAGACGGTCGGCGTCGTAAGAAATAAAGGCGAGAGAACCGTGGCAAAGATATAGATAGAGTTAAGCGAGCTGATGAAACTGAAACCCGAGCCGAGCATAAGCACAGGAGGAGATAATTGGCTAAAAAACCAAAAGCAAAAAAAAAGATCGTAAAAAATATCCCGAGCGGCATTGCGCATATACAGGCCACATTCAATAATACCGTTGTGACCATCACCGACAGAAGCGGAAATGCCGTCTGCTGGTCTTCCACGGGCACAATAGGTTTCAGCGGCTCTAAAAAATCAACACCGTTCGCCGCTCAGCTCGCTGCCAGCGATGCCGCAAAGAAGGCAATGGGTCACGGCATGAAAGAAGTGGAAGTATATGTAAAAGGGCCCGGGTCAGGACGCGAATCGGCAATAAGGGCTATCCAGGCAACGGGTCTAAACGTCACGGTTATTAAAGACGTAACACCCATACCGCATAACGGATGCAGACCCCGTAAAAGGCGCAGGGTTTAGGACGATACACGCATAATACACGTAATGTTCCGAAACGGGGAATCATAAGTAAACGGATACCGGTAAAATCCCACAAATAGGAGAACAAATGGCTCGACAAAAAGGACCATCATGCAAACTCTGCAGAAGGGAGGGCACTAAACTCTTCCTGAAAGGTTTCAGGTGCACCACCGATAAATGCGCCCTCACCAGAAGATCCTATGCCCCCGGACAGCACGGGCAGAGGCGGAAGAAGCAGTCGGATTACGGAATACAGCTCAGGGAAAAGCAGAAGGCAAAAAGGATATACGGAATGCTCGAAAAACAGTTCAGAAACTATTTCGCAATGGCGGAAAAGTCGAGCGGTGTAACGGGCGAGGTGCTTCTGCAGCTTTTGGAACGCAGACTGGACAATGTGATATTCAGACTTCTCTTCTCCCCAAGCAGGCAGGGCGCGAGACAAATAGTGCTCCACGGCTCGGTTAGAGTAAACGGGAAAAAAGTAAACATACCCTCATATCTGGTCAAGGAGGGTGACGAAATAAAATTGACCGCTAAAGAAAAACTGCGTAAGAAAGTCAAGGATGACATAGAAATTATGAAAGAGAGGGGGATCCCCGCGTGGCTGGAGGCCGATCTGAACGACTTGAAGGGGTCGGTGAAAAGACTCCCCCTTAAAGCCGACATCGGCGAGGAAATACAGGAACAGTTGATCGTTGAATTATACTCCAAGTAAAATATTACGTGTATGCCTGGTCGGGGCATCACGTTACGGCTGCTAACAAAAATAAAAAACGCAGCAGCATAAAGACCGGGAGGATATTTAAAGATGGGTATTAGCTGGAAAAATTTTGAGATGCCTAAAAGGCTTGTATGCGAAGAATCGAACCGCACCGATACTTATGCCAAATTTATCGCCGAGCCCTTCGAGAGGGGCTACGGAACGACTATGGGCAATTCCTTAAGAAGGGTACTTCTATCGGGCATAGAAGGCGCAGCGGTGACTTCCATAAAGATAGACGGAGTGATGCACGAGTTTTCCACCATGCCTAACGTAGTAGAGGACGTATCCCAAATAGTGCTTAACATCAAAAGATTGACCCTGCGTTCGCGCACAAAGAATCCCAAAACCCTTTTTATAAACGTCGAAAAGAAGGGTGTAATAAAGGCTTCCGATATAAAATCCGACGAAACGATAGATGTCCTAAACCCGGAACTTACCATAGCAACGTTAAGTAAAAAATCGAAGTTTGCAATGGAGCTTGAGATAGGACGCGGGAGGGGATATGTGCCGGCGGAACGTAACAAAAAAGAGGGGCAGGCCATAGGGATCATACCCGTGGATTCGATATTCACGCCGGTAAAAAAGGTGAACTTTAACGTTGAGAATACGCGAATAGGCCAGATAACCGATTACGACAAGCTCATCCTGGAAGTCTGGACCAACGGCGGAATCACGCCGACCGATGCCCTGTTATATGCCTCGCACATACTCAAATGCCATCTCGACCCATTCGTGAATTTCGGCAAGCTGCCGGAAGACGAGGAGGAAGACGGCAAATCCATGGAGGATAAAGACCTGGAAGTAAAGCTCGAGACACCCGTCTCGGAACTCGAACTTTCAGTCCGCAGCTCAAACTGCCTTAAGGAAGCGAAGATAAAGACTATAGGGGACCTGGTAAAGAAAAGCGAGATGGAGATGCTGAAATACAGAAATTTCGGAAAGAAATCGCTGAGCGAGATACAGGAAATCCTTGAGGGAATGGGCTTGTCCTTCGGCATTAAAAGCGGTAAAAAGACCTCGGGGGAGAAATGAGGCACAGAAGAAAAACAAACAGGCTAAGTCGTAATACTTCGTCAAGGAAGGCGCTGTTGCGCGGTCTGGTAACTCACCTGGTTGTATACGAGCGCATTAGAACAACACACGCAAAGGCCAAAGAGGCGGGAATTCTCGCGGATAAGATAATACGGTTAGGTAAAGAAAATACCCCAACATCAAAAAAAACAGCCATAAGCATACTGGGCTCCAAGGCCCATATAAACAAGATTTTCGATGACATTGCACCCCGATATTCTAACCGCAAGGGAGGCTATACGCGCGTATTGCGTCTTGGTAGCAGAAAAGGCGACGGAGCAGAAATGGCCTTGCTGGAATTTACCGAAAGAAAAATTACGGAGAAAGCCGGTCAAAAACGCAAAAAGTCCGCCGAGGACCGAGAGGCAAGCAAACCGTCGCAAAAGGCCGAGAAAAACGAAGAGCGGCCCGAAGTGAAAGAAGGCGCAGAAAAAACCGATGAAAAGAGACCTGCGGAAAAAAGAGCCAAGGAAAAGATTAAACCTCCTAAAACCGAAGAAAAGAAACACTTCTTCAAGGGTCTCAAGAAGTATTTCCGAAAAAAATCTCCGTAACGCTTTGATCTTACTCAAAAAGGATGTAACGATATGGTCTCCTTTGGCATCAACGCGCTAATGGTTGCCGCAATCCTGATAGCCGCCATCTTCATCATACAGGAAGCGCGTGTAATAATGCTAAAGAGAAAGCTGGGCGAAGCCGTAATAGACATAGAAAAACGGAATATACAGCTTTCCTATATTACCAAAACGGCCCAAAGCCTCACAGGCGCACTGAATAAACAAAAACTTCTCCGAATCATAATAGAGACCATAGGTGACGTCACCAAATCAGAGACCACTTCCAGCCTCTGCGCGCTTTATCTAATGGATTACGGTATAAATATGTTCGTCTATACGACCGGCTATAACCTTGACATCACCATGCTGAACAGATCAAGTTTCAGGCTCGACGACGAACCCTTTAAGGTACTGAAGAAAAGCAGAGATATCACCTATTTCGACGAAAAAAGCGACATAAAGAATCTATTTTTGAAGGGGGCAAAGGCGCGGCTATACAAAGATCTCGACTGCGGAATACTCATGCCTCTCATAGTTGAAAATGAAATCATGGGTGTGGTAATATCTTTTCTCGCGAAATCCACTTACGCGTTCCTAAAAAAAGATTTGTATCTGCTGCGCGCACTGGCGAATCAGGATTCAATAGCCCTGGGAAGCGCGGTCCAGTCTGAGCTGGCTGTTCTGGACAGGCTGACCAAGGTGTACAACCACGCTTATTTCGAAAGCAGATTACAGCAGGAAATTTCCCGCGCCAACAGGTATAAATACCCGGTATCACTGCTCATGATAGACATCGACCATTTCAAACGCGTCAACGACAACTACGGACACCAGCAAGGTGACAGGATGCTGCAGAAAGTGGCCCAGATTATAAGAACGAATATCCGATCCGTTGACCTCTGCGCCCGATACGGCGGGGAAGAATTTGCCGTGATACTCCCCGAAACCGACCTTACGGCTTATTCGGACCGCGACAATTTAAGCGGAGAAAATTCTGAGCTGGGAGGAGCCCTTGCTAAGGCGCGGTGGTTAAGAGAACAGATAGAAAAAATGGATATGCGCTCATCCGACGGCCATCCTATTAAGATAACGGTAAGCATAGGCGTGGGTATAAAGCAGTTCCCTGAGGGAGAGAATATAGCCAAGGATGACCTCATCAGGGAAGCCGACCAACAGCTTTACAGGGCAAAACAGGAAGGTAGAAACTGCGTTTGCCATCCGTAAGCCGCTTCTTAGAACGCCCCCCCATTCCGATCAAATGAATTCTATCAATCACACTCTCTGTAACTTTAATTGAATAAACCGGTTATAAGATTTCTGAAATAACCGATGGGTTATCTGGAAGGGGCGGTTTTATTCTTTTTTTTGTTGTTTAAGAAAAGTTTTTGTGGTATATTTTATGAAATATCAAACCCATAACGCATTCCCGGAAATAAGGTAAATCTTATGATTGCTGACAGAATAAAAGAGATTAGGCCTTCGATGACCCTTGAGATAACGGCCAAGGCAAAACGCCTTAAATCTGAAGGCCGTGATCTAGTGAATTTCGCAGCGGGAGAACCCGATTTCGACACGCCCCAGCACATAAAGGACGCGGCAATAAAAGCCATCTCGGCGGGGATGACTAAATACACTCCCGCCGCTGGCATGCCCTCTTTGAAAGAAGCAATAATAAAAAAGTTCAAAAGGGATAACGGTTTAGATTTCGAGGCGGTTGAAATTGCCGTGAGTTGCGGCGCTAAACATTCGCTTTTCAATACATTCCAGGTTATTTGCCAGCAAGGCGACGAGGTACTCCTTCCCAGGCCTTTCTGGCTCAGTTACCCCGAAATGATAAAACTGGCGGGGGCAAAACCGGTTATGGTGGAGACGATACCTGAAAGCGGAAAGATCGATATTGACGATTTTAAAAAAAAGATAACGGATTCTTCAAAAGCCATCATAATTAACAGCCCCTCTAATCCGTCAGGCGTCGTTTACGACAAGGCGTGGCTTGAAGAAATAGCGGATATCGCCTGCGAGACCAGTATGCACGTCGTAAGCGACGAAATATACGAGCAGCTGATATACGACGGAGCCGAGCACATATCCATCGCCTCCACGGGCAAAGAAATACGCGCACGGACCATAATCATAAACGGTGTCTCAAAAAGCTACGCGATGACAGGCTGGAGAATCGGGTACGCCGCCGCCGAACGGACTATCATAAAAGGGATTACCTCCCTGCAGAGCCATTCCACATCCAATCCTTCCTCCATATCCCAGGCGGCAGCCATAGCCGCCTTATCCCAAGACGTGGAAACCTCCATGGCTGTCGAATTCGAAAAAAGGCGTAACGCAATGGTAGAAGGACTAAGCGGCATAAAAACCATAGGATGCGTAAAACCCCGCGGAGCTTTTTACTGTTTCGCCGATATCCGGCGTACCGGCATGGACAGCCGGTCATTTGCCAATAAACTACTCGAGGAGAGACATGTGGCTGTAATACCCGGTGAGCCATTTGGGATGGACGATCACGTAAGGCTCAGCTTCGCCTGCAGCATAGAAGAAATCGACAAAGGAATGAAGAGACTCAAGGAATGGCTAGCCCGGGCTTAATTATCGCCTTATCCTGAAACACATATTTCATGCCATGAAAAAGAATATAGCTGAAAAAGTTTTAAGCGCTCACGCCGGAAAAGACCTCCGCGCGGGAGACCTTGCCGTATGCAAGGTCGACTTCTGCTTCGGCCAGGATGGGACGAGCTCGCTTATCATAGACAGCTTCAAGGATTCCGGCAGAAAGAAGGTCTTCGACCCCCGGAAATTTTCTATGGTTATAGACCACAGCGCTCCCAGTCCCAATACCGGCGTTTCCGAAATACATAAAAAGATGCGCCGGTTTGCCGCTTCAAAGGGCGTGAAGCTCTATGACGTAGGGTGTGGCGTGTGTCATCTCGTTATTCCGGAATCCGGCCATGTCCTACCCGGCCATCTTGTGCTGGGCGCTGATTCGCATACCTGCACTTACGGGGCGTTGAACGTTCTATCCACCGGTGTCGGCTCAACGGATCTGGCGATGACACTTATCAGTGGAAAGAACTGGTTTCGCGTACCCGAAAGCGTTAAAATCGTCATAAACGGCAGACCGGCCAAAGGGGTATATTCGAAGGATATCATCCTTCACATCGCAGGGGATATGGGCGCCAACGGCTGCACTTACCACTCCATAGAATTTTACGGAAGCACGATTATGTCTCTTAGCCTGGATGCCAGGTTTACCATTACGAACATGGCCGTGGAGATGGGTGCCAAGTTCGGTGTTATGGAAGCCGATGAAAAAGTATTTAAATTTCTGCGGGAAAGTGCCGGAATAAAAAAGGGGACCATCAAGCCTGTGGCGGCAGACAGGGATGCCGCCTATATCATGGAAAAGGTGTACGACGCATCCAAAATGGAACCTATGGTAGCTAAACCCCACAGGGTGGATAATGGAGTAAAGATAAGCCGCCTGGGCAAAACCAAGATAGACGAGGCATTCATAGGAACCTGCACAAACGGCAGGCTGGAGGATTTAAGAATAGCGCAGGCTATTCTTAAAGGCAAAAAGATACATAGAAAAGTAAGGTGCATCATCGCTCCGGCCTCGGCAAAGATATTCAAGAAAGCGGAAAAATTGGGATACATAAAGACGTTCGTCGAATCGGGCTGCGCGGTAGTATCGCCCGGCTGCGGCCCGTGCGTAGGCACGCACGAAGGTGTTTTGGCCGACGGGGAAACGGCCATATCAAGCGCTAACAGGAATTTTAAAGGCAGGATGGGAAATCCGAACTCTTTTATATATCTGGCGAGCCCGGCAACGGTTGCCGCAAGCGCACTGGAGGGAAAGATAGCCGACCCCAGAAATCACATACGCCTCATGTCAAAAAGAGATTAATGGAAGGATCTCGCAATGAAAAAAGGCAGGGCTCATGTCTTGAATCCGTTCGACGATGTAAACACGGATTACATAATATCCGGCCGCTATAAGTTCAAGATCTCCAGCATGAAGGAACTGGCTAAATACGTCTTCGAAGATATCGATCCGGGTTTTTACAAAAAAATCAAGAAGGGCGACTATATAGTTGCGGGCGAGAATTTCGGCTGCGGTTCGTCCAGGGAGCAGGCGCCCTGGGCTATCAAGGAAGCCGGAATACAGGCGGTGCTGGCAAAGAGTTTCGCAAGAATCTTTTTCAGAAACGCATTCAATATAGGGCTGTGCGTAATACAATGCGAGACCGCCGAGATCCGGAACCGGGATATAGTATCGCTGGATCTCGAAAAGGGGCTTGTTACGGACCATACAAGAAAAATAAAAATCAAGACCATGGCCGTTCCGAAACTTATGAAAAGATTCTTGCGGGACGGCGGCGCCATAGGTCATTTTAGAACCCACGGCGACTTTAAAATTTAGGAGGTCGGTCAATTGAAACATAAAATTTCGCTCATACCCGGCGACGGCATCGGTCCCGACATAGCTGAGGCGGCAGTAAGATGCGTGGAGGCCACCGGCCTGAATGTGGAATGGGACAGGCGGCAGGCGGGCGGAGATGTAATGGATAAGACGGGTAACCCCCTGCCCGAGGACGTTATCGAATCTATAAGAAGGAATAAGGTCGCCATCAAGGGCCCCATAGTAACACCCGTCGGTTCGGGTTTTCGCAGTATCAACGTCCGCATGAGAAAGGAACTTGATCTCTACGCGTGTCTAAGACCGTGCAAAACCTATGAGGGCGTAAGATCGAGGTACAGCAATATAGACCTGGTGGTAATCAGGGAAAACACCGAGGACCTATACGCGGGCATCGAATTCGAAAAGGGAGCCTCCGAGGCGAAAAAGATCATAAAGACAATTGAAGACTTAAAGGGCGTAGGCATAAAGAAAGATTCCGGCATAAGTATAAAACCGATATCGGAATCCGGCAGCAAAAGAATTGTCAAGTTCGCATTTGACTACGCCATAAAGAATGGGAGACGTAAGGTCACCGCTGTACATAAAGCCAATATCATGAAGCACACCGACGGACTCTTCCTCGAATCGGCCAGACAGATAGCCGAGGATTATAGGGGGAGGATAGAATTCGATGATAGGATTGTGGACAATATGTGCATGCAGCTTATACAGAAACCGGAACTCTACGACGTGCTGGTCCTGCCCAACCTCTACGGCGACATAATATCGGATCTCTGCGCGGGTCTTGTCGGCGGCTTGGGTGTTGCGCCCGGAGCCAATATAGGCAAGGATGCCGCTCTTTTCGAGCCCACGCACGGAAGCGCCCCGAAATACAAGGGGAAGAACAAGGTCAATCCGACGGCGATGATCCTCTCGGCAGTAATGATGCTTGAGTACATCAATGAAAATCAAAAGGCCCGTCTCTTGGAAAAAGCCGTCTCGGCCGTAATAAAAAGGGGCGTGGATGTAACCTACGATCTGAAACCGTTTCCGAACGATCCGACCGCAAAAGGCACGAAAGAAATGACGGAAGCTATAATAAAAGAAATCAAAAAGGGTATCTAGTGATCTCAAAACAGGCTAAAATCAACGAAAAGGTTTCTATAATAGGGGCGGGAAGCGTCGGAGCGATGCTGGCTCAGAGAATCCTGGAACATGACCTGGCCGATGTGGTTCTGCTCGATATAGATATAGACCTGTGCAGGGCAAAGGTCTCTGATCTCGAGGACGCTGCTCCGATAATGGGTTACGAAAGAGGAATAAAAGCTACCAAAGACTATAAGGACATAAAATATTCGGATATCGTCGTTATAACCGCAGGTCTGACGCGAAAACCCGGTATGTCCAGAGAAGATCTTATAAGGACAAACGGCGCCATTGTAAGCACGGTAACTCGAAATATCAAGGAATTTGCCCCGGAAAGTATTATCATAGTGGTGACAAATCCTCTCGATATCATGACATATATCGCCTATAAGGAAAGCGGCTTCGACAGAAACAGGGTGATGGGCATGGCCGGCGTACTCGACTCGGCCAGATGCTCTAACCTCGCGGCCGAAAAGCTGGGCGTAAAGAAGACCGAAGCCGAAAGCGTGGTAATCGGCAGCCACGACAAAAAGATGGTACCGCTTATGAGATTCTCAAAAAGCCAGGGGCAACCGCTTGAGACCCTGCTCGAAGAAAGAGACCGAAAAACCCTTATCGAAAGGGTAAGGGGAAGAGGAGCGGAAATCGTATCGCTTCTTAAAAGAGGCAGCGCGTTTTTCGCGCCGAGCGCGGCGTGTTTCTCAATGGTGAAATCCATAATAAAAAACGAGCATGTAAAGCAGTGTGCTTCGGTTTACCTAGACGGAGAATACGGCATAAAAGAGGTGTGCTTGGGTTTGCCCGTTATACTGGGAAAGAAGGGCGTGATTAATATCATCGAACTAGATCTAAGCGAAAACGAATCAGCAGAATTTAGAATGGCCGCCGAAAACGCCAAGAGCACCTTAAAGAAACTTTCCATATCAAATGAGGAATCTTAAGGTTAAAGACCTCGGCCTCGCCGGATACCAGCACGCCCTGGATATGCAAAAAAGGACCGTAGAAAGGGTGAGGGCAGGCGAAAGCGGGGATACCCTTATTTTGTCGGAACATCCCGCCGTCATTACAATAGGAAGCGGCGGTTCCGAGGGGAATATACTGGAAGACAGCGGAAAGCCTCTTGAAGAGAAAATAGAGGTAATTAAAGCCTGCAGGGGAGGGGACGTAACGGTTCACAGTCCGGGACAGGTTATCTCCTACCCGATATTCGATCTCAGGCGACACGGCAAAGACCTTCGTTTATTCATAAGAAACCTGGAGGAGGTCCTCGGGATGGTGGTTTCCGAATACGGCCTGGAAGCCGAAGACAATCTCGAATATACGGGTCTATGGATAGGGGGACGAAAGATAGGCTTCATCGGCATAGCCGTTACTCACTGGATAACGTACCACGGGGCCAGTCTCAACATAAACAACAACCTGGAATATTTTCTGAAAATAGTGCCTTGCGGCATAAAAGGTGTTTGCGTAACCAGCCTCAAGGATCTTCTGAATAAGGATATCGACATAGATTCTGTCAAGAAACGCATCTGTGAAAAATTCTGTGAGGTTTTCGGTTTTGGCGGGTGGACACGAGAATAAAAAACCCTATTGGCTTAAGAAAAATATCCCCGACCTCGGGGCGGTAAAAAAACTATCGAGATATCTGAAGGACAATCTGATAGAGACTATTTGCCTTCAGGGGAAATGCCCCAATCTGGGGGAGTGTTACGGCAAATCGAATTTAAGTTTTCTCATACTAGGCCGCCAATGCACCAGAAACTGTGCTTTCTGCGCCGTAAGGCACGATGTGCCCCAGGCGCCACGAGAAGAGGAACCTGAAAAAATAGCCAATGCGGTGCGCGATATAGGCATTGAATATGCCGTAATAACCTCTGTCTCCAGGGACGATTTGCAGGACGGGGGATCGCGACATTTCGCCTCAGTTGTCCAATCCGTAAAAAGACATAAGACTAAGTGCATGGTGGAAACGCTCATCCCCGATTTCTCGGGAAAGCACTCCGATCTCAAAAACGTTATGCGTTCAGGGGTAGACGTACTCAGTCATAATATGGAGACCGTGAAAAGGCTTCATCAAGTAATGCGACCAGGCTTTTCTTATAATAAATCGCTTGAGGTACTTTCTCGCGCACGCAAGACGGGGAATAAGGATATAAAAGTTAAAAGCGGTTTCATGGTCGGCCTCGGAGAAACCCCGCTTGAAATACGCCAACTGATGTCCGATATACGCAATGCCGGATGTGAATATCTTGCGGTGGGACAATATCTAAGACCGGGCGGGGAGGCTGTTCCGGTTGCAAGATACCTTCCGCCCGAAGAGTTTCTTGAGATTGAAGAGCACGGAAAACGTCTGGGCTACAAGGGAATTTCTGCGGGACCTTTTGTCAGAAGCTCATACAACGCAAAGGATCTTATAAAAAAGGAGACATAATGAATTTAACTCTGCCTGAACTCGGCGAGGGAATAGAGGAAGCAACGGTAAGCACGTGGTATTTCAATGAAGGTGATGAAATTAAAAAAGACGAAGACGTAGTGGAAGTAGCTACGGACAAGGCCACTTTCAATATCCCGGCACCCGCCGGCGGCTTGTTAAAAAAGATATTGCTCGCGGAAGGAGATATTGCAAAAACCGGACAGGTCTTGGCGGAAATCGGTTAATATATTTATATCGTTGAATTAGTGTATAATATCGTATATAATATAAACAGAAAGCAAAAGCAATCTTAAAAAGGGGTTATCTATGATTCACGAAGCAAACAGGCTTAAGAGGTTGCCACCGTATCTTTTTACGATCGTGGATAACAAGAAACAGGAAATCCTCAGCAAGGGAGTGGATGTAATAGATTTAAGCATGGGCTCCCCTGACCAGCCCGCCCCTAAACACGCAATAGAAGAACTCTGTCGGCAGTCCCGGGTAGACGGCAATCAGCGTTATTCCAGGCGCAACGGCGAGATAGAGGTAAAACTACGCCGGACAATAGCCAATTGGTACGTAGACAAGTTTAACGTCGAGCTTGATCCCGAAAGTGAGATACTGCCTCTTATAGGTTCTAAAGAAGGCATAGCCCATCTATCACTGGCCTTTCTCAATAATGACGATATCGCGCTTGTGCCAAACCCCGCTTACCCGGTCCATTTCAACGGAGTTATTATGGCAGGAGGGATACTTTATAACATTCCTCTTACGCAAGAAAATAATTACATGCCCAAATTCGATAATCTAAGCTCCGAAGTAGTGAGAATGGCAAAGCTCCTCTTTCTCAGTTACCCGCACAATCCTACTGCAAGTGTTGCCAATCTCGATTATTTTCAGGAAGTTGCCGATTGGGCAAAGACCAAAAACATAATAGTGGGCCACGACCTGGCGTACTCCGATATTGTGTACGGCAACTATAAGGCGCCGAGCTTCCTGCAGGCAAAGGGCGCCAG
>Ga0272442_10002746_pt1 | contig 25200 bp, 19 predicted proteins | sample SSMForm2O_FD_200262 | JGI IMG/M metagenome (GOLD analysis project Ga0272442, IMG submission 200262) | Marine sediment archaeal communities from Little Sippewissett salt marsh, Falmouth, MA, United States - SSM-Form-2O | ecosystem: Environmental > Aquatic > Marine > Wetlands > Sediment ... | reverse complement strand
CTTGAAGCCGGAGATAATGTTAGTGTTCTAGTCAACGATGCCGGTTATATTAACTGTGCTGCTGTTCCCGGATGCGAGACCGACCCGGTATATATCGCTGACCCCGCTTTCGGTATAACTGCGGGTGATATCACTAACTGGGATAATGCTTTCAGCTGGGGCGACCATGATTTGGTCGGTTATCTTGAAGCCGGAGATAATGTTAGTGTTCTAGTCAACGATGCCGGTTATATTAACTGTGCTGCTGTTCCCGGATGCGAGACCGACCCGGTATATATCGCTGACCCCGCTTTCGGTATAACTGCGGGCGATATCACCAACTGGGATAATGCTTTCGGCTGGGGCGACCATGATTTAGTTGGTTATCTTGAGGTTGGCGATAATGTGAGTGACCTCGTCAACGATGCTAATTATGTTACCTGTGCCGCTGTTCCCGGATGCGAGACCGACCCGGTATATATCGCTGACCCCGCTTTCGGCATTACTGCGGGTGATATAACCAACTGGGATAATGCTTTCGGTTGGGGCGATCACGGTCCGGCTGTTGCGACCAATGCAGCTAATATTGCGACCAATACTGCTAATATAACCGCGAACGCGACAAGTATAACTACGAACTCGGGTCTTATTGGCGCAAACAGCATAAATATTGCAGCACATACAATAAGCATTGCTGCGAATACAGCAAATCTTAATGGCAACGAGGTCGCAAACTATGTTACCAAATGGAATGGCGCCGGTGCGTTAGTTCAAACTGTTATTTACGATGATGGTAGTAATGTCGGTGTCGGTGAAGCATCCCCGACCAGCACTTTCGATGTCGATGGCTCTGTCTCGATGGCGATTGCAACCTATGCAGCCGATCATACTGCAGATGCAACCAACTACACAATGCTTGTATCCGGAAATACTACTATTACCTTACCGGATGCTTCAACCTGTGAAGGAAGAGTGTATATCATCAAAAATGTTGATGTAAATACAGTCTCTATCGAATCAAACGGCGGCGACCTCGATTGTTGCGATATCGATGGTGTTCCGGGTCCGCAAGTTTCATACGACCTGACCACACAACACCACACTGTGACAGTCCAGTCGGACGGCACCGATTGGTGGATTATCAGCGAGAAGAAAACCCCGTAAAATCGGATTATTTTGGGGCAGGTTTAAATAACCTGCCCTTTTTTTCTTTAATCTCAATATAGTGTTAATAATGAGAAAATCATATAGAGAACAAAAAGAGCAGCGTACCAAAAGGCGCCGTAGTCGTTCCGAACGCAGAAAATCGTTCAAGAAAATATCGCAGCAGGAATCGAAGAAGCTTCAGGAAGAGATGCGCAAATTAGTTAGCGAATGCGGACTCACGCCCGGTCAGATAGCGGATTTCTCCGGCTATGATGCATCGAACATAAGGCGAATCCTTAAGGGCTATCGCAAATCGGCGCAAATGGATACATTTCTCGCTCTTCTCAAAGTAGCTGGATACAGTTTCAAAATCATGAAGAACGCCCCGGAGGACGATGATTTTCGGGAGCATCGCAGGTTTCCACCACCGCCGCTGGAAAAGTCGAATGACAATGACGATGAACCATAAAACGACCGTTTTCCACCATCGATGAACAAGTTTTAACCGGGAAAATACCGGCTAAGTGGTTAGAAATAGCACTCTTTGAATACATATTATCGGAACGAATCGCACGAACAGCGACAATTCTGCACGAAATAGGTTCTTTTTATCCGAAAACAGCTCTGAATATGTGAATATCATACTCGTACTCGTCGCATGAAAGAACAAAAACGCCACAGTCAGCGCGGAGGATGTCAATATTAGCGACAAATATGCCAAGATTAGAGTCCGCATCGTCGAAAGTAGCTTACGATTGACGAGTATGGAGCTAATCTTCATGATGTGGGAGCTATGAATCATGAAGCAAGTGCTACAATTCATGTATTGGGAGCTACAATTCAGGACACAGGCGCTATGATTCACGACACGGGAGCTACGATTCATATATCGAGAGCTACGATTCAGGACACCGGTGCTACGAATCACGACATAGATGTTACGAATCCGGTAATAGAAGCTCATAAGCACGTTATTGATGCTACGATGTAAGCAAATAGCACTGCGAACGAGGACATTTTAGGTTAGATTGGCAATAAAAACAATAACATAGGAGTTATTATGAAACACTCATTGTTCATTGCACTGATTCTCACTGTCGTAACAGTGTTATCAGCCCAGTCGAACTACGAAATAATGCTCTCGCGTCCGGACATCGACGGATTGACCGGCGGTGGAGCCACCGACCTCGACGGTATCCCAACGACAGGACTCGCTGTCGGTACGATAATAATCGTTTATGATGGCAGCGAAACGCGCATCTATCGCCTGACTGCCGGCACCGATGCCGAGAACTCACCGACTGTCATTCGCCCCGATGATTTCGCCGACCCGGGAAATGCAAAAGTCTGGAAAACCTCGATTTCAAGCGACCCGGATGAGACGGGATATAGCGGCGGCTGGGCACTAACCGGTAACACCGGCGCAGGCAACTTTCTCGGAAGTACAGATGCCCAGCCATTGAGCATAAGAACAAACAATACAGAAAAGACCCGGATTACTACTAAAGGGCAAATCGAGACCTATAACACCGGATATTCTGTGTTTGTCGGCGAAGGCGCCGGCGCAACCGACGATTTATCGGACAATAAAAATGTTTTTGCCGGTTATCAAGCTGGAAATGTTAATGTCGGTGGAAGTTTTAATGTGGCGGTTGGCTCCGAGGCGTTGTTAGCGAACACAGATGGAAACTATAATATTGCGGGCGGATATGAGGCTCTTAATAAAAATACTACCGGCGCAATGAATATCGGGCAAGGATGGCGCGCGCTTTATAATAATACGGATGGAACGGGAAATATCGCGATCGGTAATGCCGCATTATTTAATAATGTCGCGAATAGCCGAAGCACCGCGATCGGTCACAGCGCATTGTTCTATGCCGATAACCGTGCTGTCGGTCGCGAAACATTTAACACCGCCGTTGGGTGGAATGCCCTTGCAGGAACTTCGACTCCGGCAAATAATACCGGTCAGTATAATACCGCAATCGGCGATATGGCGATGTATTCCAACAGCAATGGTTATGATAATATCGGAATCGGTGTTAGCGCTCTTTATTCGAACCACCAGGGCTATCATAATACTGCCGTTGGAAACGAAGCGCTTTATTCGAATTTATGGGGATTTGATAATACGGCAGTCGGTTATAATGCGTTATATTCCGACACCTCGGGACAATATAATACTGCAGTTGGAGCTTTTGCGCTTCAAGCGAACATCGGAGCAGTTTATAATACGGCAATCGGTCATGAAGCGCTTGTTGCTCATTATAAAGGATCGTCGAATACCGCTATCGGGACTCGATCATTATATTCGGATACTGTTAGTGGTTACAACACCGCTTTGGGAGCTTACGCATTATATAATTGTGTTGGTGAGAGAAATTCTGCCGGTGGTTATATGGCAATGATGAATAATACTACCGGATACAGAAATACCGGCTTTGGAGGTTATGCATTAAGCATTAATACGACTGGATATGGCAATACCGCTTTAGGATACGATGCAAGCGTTAGCTCCGGCAATTTACATAATGCGACCGCGATCGGTTATGCATCGAGAGTTAGCACCAATAATACCGTTACCATCGGTAATATCAATGTCTTGACCGCAAATGTGAATGTCGATTGGACTATCACATCGGATGGGCGATTCAAGCGTGATATTCATGAGGATGTCCACGGACTCGATTTCATCACAAAACTTCGCCCGATCACATATCATTGGGATATGCATAAAATGGGCGACGAGGTTTACGGTCGAGGCAACGATACGACTATGTGGGAGGGAAAATACGATATCGAGCGGGTCAAATGGACCGGTTTTATAGCGCAGGAGGTGGAACGCGCGGCGAAAGAATGCGGATACGATTTCTCCGGTGTGGATAACGGAGGGAAAATAATGGGCTTGCGTTATGCTCAGTTTGTCGTCCCGCTTGTGAAAGCCGTTCAGGAGCAGCAGGAACAAATCGAGCGTCAAGGCGACGAGATCGAGCGTTTAAAAGCGGAAAACCAAAAGATGAAGCGCGCTTTCGAAAGACTTGGTATTGTCATAGAATGAACTATGTCGAAAAATACGATTTTTCGAATCCCGCAAACCGAAAATCTGCGGGATTTTTCTTGCTTTTTTTGAGCATTTGAGGAATATTGGATGAAATAATTTCAGGAGGATTTATGTCTAATCGTTTTGCTGTTTTTTTTATCATTATTTTTATTTCGCTCCTTTCCGCGCAATCGAATTACGAGCTTTTGCTTTCGCGCCCGGACATCACCGGACTAACCGGTGGTGGAATTGCCGACCTCGATGGTATCCCCACGACAGGACTCGCTGTCGGCACGATAATAATCGTATATGACGGCAGCGAGACGCGCATCTATCGTCTGACTGCAGGCACCGATGCCGAGAACTCACCGACTGTCATTCGCCCCGATGATTTCGCCGACCCCGGAAATGCAAAAGTCTGGAAAGCGCGGTTGTCGAGCGATCCGACAGAAACGGGTTTTGCAGGTGGTAGCGCTAACGATGTCGATATCACTTTAACAGATACAACGGATTTTAATTTTATCAATAATGCGACAGAAGTGCACGCCGCATTTGTAGATCATGATGGAATGATAAGTATTCTTAATGCATTTGTATATGAGAATATGGACGATATTGCAGCGAATGCAGATAGTATAGATTCACTGAAATCGCGAGTCGGTGGTATGGACGGTCATTCTCTCGATGCTGCCGACGGTAATCCCGTAGATGCTGTATATGTGGATGATAATGGCAATGTCGGTATCGGAACGACGACAAACATCGAGGCGCTCGATGTAGTTACCTGCGCAGCAACCGGCAGCGTTGACCAGCAACAGCTCACATCTACTAGTGGATGGGGACCGAACAGTGGCTGGCAATCTTTTACTGCCGGCGTGACAGGAGCTTTGACACATATAACTATACAACGTGCCGGGCTTGCCGGACCGGTGGGAATTACAATTCGAATTAGAGAAGGCGAAGGAACTCTTGGTGCGATTCTTTCCACAACAGTTATAACATTGGGCAACGGCTGGTTCGATGTGGATATTAACGATTGCTGGATTTTTTCAGGACAACAATATACTATACATATTACATCGGGCGCTTGTGTTTGTTGGCGTTTTGCCAATGGAACTAATCCATATCCGGGTGGTAGAGCAAGCATTACTCCTACAGATGATTTTGTGTTTAAAACATGGGTAGCCCCCAAGGATGAGCGTAGTTTCGTTGTTAAAAATTTCGGCGGAAAAGTCGGAATTGGAACGGTATCTCCAAGCAATAGACTATCGGTCAATGGCAATGTGGATTTCACCGGCACATTGGGAGTGGGAACCACAACACCACAAAATGCTCTCGATGTTGAAGGCAGCGCCGCAATCGGCGCATCGTATTCCGGAACGAGCGCCGCACCCACGAACGGTTTAATCGTCGAGGGAAATGTCGGCATCGGAACATCGAGCACAAGCGACCCGCTGCAGATTGGTGAAGCTTCGGATGCGGGAGAGCAACTGGATATTGAACAATCAACAGCAATTGATATTTTTTATGGAACAAATCAGTGGCAATCTTTCAAGCCAACAATATCGGGCGACTTAACTGCATTTAGTGTTAAAAAATATGGTCCCACTACTGCACCCGGAAATCTGTATATATATGAAGGAACCGGAACAGGTGGTACTTTGCTTCACACGCAAGCCGATACGATTAGCGGAGCCTCATCCTCCTGGGTTCGTCTCGATATGAATTCAGCGGTTACGGTTACTGCCGGGCAAACCTACACTTTCCGTTTTGTTACCGCTGTAAATTGCACCATTCTCGGCAATCCTAATTTTGGTGGTGACCTTTATGTTGATGGATATTATTGGTCTAATGTGAGTGGTTCTCCGGCAGGATGGGATATGGTTTTCCGCGTCTATATCGATCCTTTGCCAACCGGGACATTTATCGTTCAATCCGGCGGCGATGTCGGAATTGGAACGATGCTTCCGAGAAGCAGACTGGAATTGAAAGGTGAAACGAGCGATAACACGACATCGGCGCTCAATGTAACGAATGCCGCCGGTGTCAGCGCATTTTATGTGCAAAACAATCTTGGCGTTGGAATCGGAACGACAAATCCTAACTATAAATTTGAGGTTAAGGGCGATGCGGGTGATTCCGGTCCTAATATGATTATTGATGAATACGGTAGGTTGAAACTCTATCGAGGAGGCGATTTCTCATCGAGTTCCGATATTCCAGATGCCAGCGGCGTTATCTACATCGATGGCGGCGCTTATGAAAGTTGGAATATATATATCACAGATAGCGATAATCTGACTTTCGACCCGGGTGTCCCACGCGGAGGAAACTATGCATATATAAACGATGTATGCGGCGTAATGTCTATTACCTCAGACAGGCGATTAAAGAAAAATATCGAAAATTACGGTAGTGTTTTGGATGATGTCATGCGATTGCAGGCAATCAAGTATAACGGTATCGATTCTCCCGATGGCACTCCCAAAGCGATAGGTTTTATTGCGCAGGAAGTGCTGCCGTTTTTCCCCGAACTTGTCAGCGAAGATTGCGGAAATTTGGGATTGACATATTCGCATTTCAGTGTCATCGCTATCGAGGCGATAAAAGAAGTAAATTCGAAATTGGAAGTGGAGAATCGGGAACTTCGCGCAAAAAATGCCGAACTCGAGAAGCGTATCGAGGCGCTGGAGAAGAAATAAAAAATCCGTCATTTCGAGGCGCGCAGCATCGAGATTGCTTCGCTCCGCTCGCTATGACAACGATAGGGGAATTAGCAAATTAACAATCACATCAGGAGGAACAAATATGTCACGGTTCACAATTATCGCAATGGTTATCGTCATGGCAACCGTTGCCATCGCCCAATCGAACTACGAGATAATGCTCTCGCGACCGGATATTACGGGCTTGACCGGCGGCGGCGCAACCAATCTCGACGGTATTCCCACGACGGGACTCGCTGTCGGAACAATTCTAATCATCTATGATGGCAGCGAGACGCGCATCTATCGCCTGACTGCCGGCACCGATGCGGAGAATTCGCCGGAAATAATTCGTCCCGACGATTTCGCCGACCCGGGAAATGCAAAGGTCTGGAAAACATCGATATCCAGCGACCCCGGCGAAACGGGTTTTAGCCCCACTGGCGGCTGGGCACTAACCGGTAACACCGGCGCAGGCAACTTTCTCGGAAGTACAGATGCCCAGCCATTGAGCATAAGAACAAACAACACCGAGAAAGTCCGTATAACAACGCAGGGACAGATAGAGACTTATAATACGGGCTTCTCTGTATTTATCGGAGAAGGTGCCGGCGCTAATGATGATTTAACCAATAATCGGAATGTTTTTGTGGGCTATCAGGCGGGCAATTCCAATACTAAAGGAAGCAACAATACCGCCAACGGATATTATGCGCTTTATTCCAACACAGAAGGATGGGAAAACACCGCCAACGGATGTTATGCGCTTTATTCCAACACAACAGGATACAACAATACCGCCAACGGGATTGAGGCACTTCAATCCAACACAACAGGAAGCTACAATACCGCCAACGGGATTACGGCACTTTACTCCAACACCACAGGCTGGAACAATACCGCCAACGGATGTTCTGCGCTTTATTCCAACACTACTGGATACAACAATACCGCCAACGGAAGGAACGCGCTTGTGTTAGTCAATCCAACTGCCCCGGGCGAAGGGGAAAACAACACCGGTTTGGGCTATCTGGCAGGCGATAACATCACTACAGGTTCGCGCAATATCATCATTGGTGCGAATGTTGACGCTCCAATCGCCACAGGCGACGACCAGCTCAACATCGGCGACGCCATCTACGGCGACCTGAGCACCGGCGATGTTACTATCGGCGGCGGATTATCCATTACCGACATTCCCGACGATGCTGCACCGGATTCGGTTCTAACACTCGTTGACGGTCAAGTGAGAAGGACTCTCGCAAGCGCCACCGGCAGCTGGGCACTAACCGGTAACACTGGCGCAGGCAACTTTCTCGGAAGTACAGATGCCCAGCCATTGAGCATAAGAACAAACAATACCGAGAAAGTCCGTATAACCACACAAGGGCAGATTGAGACATATAATACGGGACTATCAGTGTTTATTGGCGCAGGCGCAGGCGCTAATGATGATTTAACCGATAATCGGAATGTTTTTATCGGCTATCTAGCTGGAAATACTGGCACAACAGCCAGTTACTGTGCCGCCTATGGCTATGAGGCGCTTTATTCCAATTCGACAGGTAATGACAACATAGCTATAGGGGCCGATGCGCTTTATAGTAACGATGATGGTAATTGGAATACCGCCGTTGGAGTTGCAGCCCTTTTCAGTAACACAAGCGGCCATGGCAATACCGCCTTTGGAAGAAATGCACTTACTAATGTCGATGGCACTGTTGCAACCGAAGGCGAATACAACACCGGATTAGGATATAACGCTGGTGATAATATAACCTCAGGTTCGCGCAATATCATCATTGGTGCGAATGTCGATGCCCCCGTTGCTGCCGGCGACGACCAGCTCAACATCGGCGACGCCATCTACGGCGACCTGAGCACAGGCAATGTCGCTATCGGGACAACGGCAACACCCACAAGCAAACTTCAGGTTGTCGGACTTCCCGTTTATGCAAACAACGCCGCGGCGATAGCCGGTGGACTCACAATCGGGGCGTTCTATCGCACCGGAGGCGACCCGGATGTTGTTTGCATCGTTCACTAATCCTTGAAATACTCAAAATACTGGAAAACTATGAAATGGATTTTTCTATCTATCGCTTTGTGTGTCGTGCTATTCGCCCAGTCGAATTACGAAATCCTTCTTTCGCGACCGGACATCACCGGATTGACCGGTGGCGGCGCGACTAATCTCGATGGTATCGCAACAACAGGACTGGCAACCGGTGCGATGCTCGCAGTCTATGACGGCAGCGAAACGCGCATCTATCGTCTGACTGCCGGCACCGATGCCGAAAGTTCACCGACAATCATTCGCCCCGATGATTTCACCGATCCGGGAAATGCAAAAGTCTGGAAAGCGCGGTTGTCGAGCGACCCGGGCGAAACGGGATACAGCGGTGGTGGGGGAAGCGGAATCACCTTAACTACACCGGCTGAAGGTTTGACCGGCGGTGCTGCGACTAATCTCGATGGCATCGCAACCACTGGATTAGCAATCGGAACGATAGTCTCGGTTACATATCCCGAATCGATTCGATGCTCGAACACAGCGAACTTTCAAATATTTGAGAAAGATTCAATACCTCAAACCACTCGCTGGCTTTCGGGCGGAGTTGCTTTCGATTCGACATTTTTCGACACTGTTACAAGCGTCTATATTCTTCACGCAGGCACCGATACCGAATGCGAGCCGGACATAATCCGCCCCGACGATTATGCCGCTGGAACTAACGAGAAAATATGGAAACAGATAATGTCATCCGGCGCCGTCGAGGGCTTTGCGAGGATGAACGATTTCGGAGTTATTGGTGTTGCGGAGTCTAATTTTGGTGAGCAATCGGCGGAAACGATTACCACAAGAGGCATCACATGGAACACAACGCTGAACAGATTCGATGTGCATACATCGGGCATTTACGAGGTTACATGCCTCGCGAATGTAGAACTCCCGAACAATACGAATGAGGAAGTGCTACTGCGAATCAAAGTTGATGGTGTGGTAAAGAATCTGACGCAAACGATTACTTATGTCGGTTTTAATTTTGGTAAGCGTCTCGGCACCGTGACGATTAGCTGGGTTGGTCCGGTTTATTCGGGACAGAATATTTCCGTGACTATCGATGCGAGGCAAGCGTCAGCGAACACCGGCTTTTGGCCCGGCTCGATATTGAAAGTCAGGAAATTGTATAATAGATAGAATGATTTATTAATTGCCTTCAAGGAGGATAGCTATCATGAGAAACCTAATTATTATATTCGTTTTTATTTCGCTATTGTTTGCGCAATCGAGCTACGAGATAATGCTCTCTCGTTCGGACATCACGGGATTGGCCGGTGGAACGGCGACCGACCTCGACGGTATCCCGACGATAGGTCTCGCTGTGGGAACGATTATATCTGTTACACATACAGATTCAGTTATTTATAAATGTCCTATCGCATATACATGGCCCTATTGGGAAAAATTTCCTTTCCCTTCTCATTGGGAATTTCCCGTAGGTGGTGGTTCCGCTTTCGATTCCTCATGGGTTGACACGATTTCCAGCGTATATGTACTCAGGGCTGGTTCCGGCACGGAAGACTCTCCGGTTCTTATTCGTCCCGACGATTATGCCCCCGGAACAAACGAAAAAGTATGGAAACAGATTATGACTTCCGGCACTATCGAAGGTTTCGTGAGAATAAATGACCCTGGAACTTTTGGGGTAGCGGAAACAAATTTCGGTGCGGGTGCTGCCGAAACAATTATAACGAAGGGAATAACATGGAATACTACTTTAAATAGGTTCGATGTTCTTACTTCAGGGATTTATCAGGTAACATGTTACGGTATTGTCGAATTACCGAATAATGCTAACGAGGATGTAGTATTGAGAGTAAAAGTAAATGGTATTCGGAAAAGCGAGACACAAACAGTAACCTATGTCGGTTTCAATGTCGGGATACGCAGTGGTTCAATGCTCATTAATTGGGTCGGTCCGGTAAATGTAGGTCAGAATATTTCGGTAACGATTGATACGAGGAATGGGACCAATACGGGCTTTTGGCCCAGCTCATCATTGGTTGTCAGAAAATTATATAGTAGATAGGATGATTAATTAATTGCGTTCGAGGAGGATAGCTATCATAAGAAAGCTAATTATTATATCGGTTTTGTTTCGCTATTGTTTGCACAATCAAGCTACGAAATAATGCTATCCCGTTTGGATATCACTAGCTTAACAGGTGGCGTAGCGATAAATCTCGATAACATCACGACTTGAGGACAAGTTATATCCATTTAAGCGAGGTTTACCTTTTTCATTCATTGACAAGACTATTGTAGAATTATCTTTTTCCCACCCTCGAAAACAAAGCCTAAATAAGATAGGTTTATAATAATTTATAATCTACTTAACCATTGGAATAGTGTGAATACCAAATTCTTCCTGAATATGCTTGGCTTCAGCCAATGTTCTTGTAATTGCAAATTTTTTGTCATCTGGAACAGTATTGAGATTCAAGTCATTTACAATGCGCCATTCGCGTTCCTCTGTCCATGTATATCGCAAACTTCGGATAGGTTGAAAAAAAGGATGACAGCTTTCATCGATTGAATCGAGCAGGTCGTCAGTTCCATACAATACCGGTTTTGCTCCGTGCTCTAAAAGCCACTCGCGGTCGATAACAATTCCATAAGGCTCCCAGTAATTTCGAATTAATCCCTTGCGCCACGACATAAAGAAAACCGCTTCGTCAGGTGCATGTTCTGTGAACGATACCACCTCGAACTGTCTGCGAATTTTGCGCTGTGTTCGTACAATTCGATTCTCTTTCAGGATATTGCGCAATCCCTGAAATGCGCTATGAGAATAATCGTCTTTATTCTCGAGGACACTGCGATAAAACTCAAATTTTGTTTCATCCTGCCACGGTTCATAAGAAGTATGAGTCCAATGTGTAAGAAAATGCCAGGGTTTTGTAACCAATTCAGGATTTATATTCTCTGATTTAGGAACGGCTGGTGCATGCCAGGTAGGGCTTTTGTGTTCCATAGAATATCTTGTGTCAATTGGCATTCCTTCCGATTCAAGTTTTTCAAGCGCTTTCTTAAAAAAACCCTTTGGACGAACAGTTACGGGATAGACGACATCGGTATCGGCAAGAATTCTTTTATCCCGGATACGCCACCAGTTTTTTCCCGATATAATGTTGCTTTTTGATTTCCCTCTACACTTTACATTTATGAAGCTGCAATTCTCACTATCAAGGTTGAACTCGTTCATTAGTTTTCTAGTCATTTCCGCCGAGAAATTGTCGGGAACATAAATCTTGACCGCTATATCCAGTGCACTTGCACAATAAAGAAGGAACTCCCATTGATGAAGCTCCACCGATGCACAAATCCGATGTTCTCGCTTGGCGCAATATGCGGCTGCATTGAAAGTATTCTCGAGCCATTTGCCAAACGGCGCTTTCCCTGTTCGTGAGTTAATTATTGCAGCTATCATTCTTATCCAGCGATCTTAGTTATAGTAATAATTAACAAATACATCCGATTTGTCAATAACTTGGTTTTTTTTTATAGTTTTTTTATTTTTTTTGTTTGCATTTAAGAAAAATAAGCATATTATGGAAGAAATAACAGTATTTCAATTGCTATAGATTTGATTTGTGGATGTAGGCGGAAATTCTAAATATTCTCGCTTTTTCGGACTTCTCTATATGCATAAAGTGTTTGCTGCATGTTCATTTTTCAATGAAATATTACATCAGTAGGAGAAATTATGGCGGGCGAATTTGAATTATTTATGAATGAAAATAAGGAGTTCCGTTTTCTATTAAGATCTGATACAGGCAGAGTTATTGTTACGAGTCTCTGTTACAAAACCAAAACGGATTGTCTGGATGGCATAGAATGGTTCAGAGAAAAGGCTTGCAGCACCGGAAAGAATTATACCAATGGATGGGTATATGAAATAATTAAAGATAAAGAAAAAGAATATTTATTTCTCCTAAAAACTGAAAAAGGGAAGATAATTGCCAAAAGCGGTAGTTATTGGACAAAAACCGGATGTAAAAATGGTATTGCCTCGGTGAAAAAAAATACACCCGCTGCAAAAATAATCGATATGACCATTAGTTAAGCTGCATGTTTGACGAATTTCACGATTTGAGATACAAATAAATGGAACTCAAGAACAGTTTTTTTTTTAACAACCTTGACCGGGATGGTCAAGATGTCAATTTCGCATTTTTTCTAATATATAGATAAAAACCGAAGCACCTTGCTTTGTACAAGCAATTCAGATTCTTGTGGAAATCGATTAAAACCAACCACGAACACCAAAGGTAGGGATGATAGGCAGCATGTGCATGGGTTCCTTTTCGAGATTTCCATATTCATCGATATCGTAAAAATACGTATAGACATTTTTTTGATAATAGGCGTTGTATAACTGGAAGAACCATTCGATGTCTATCCAATCGAGGTTGTACCTTTTAGCGATTGCCAGGTCGAGTCTATGATATGTCGGCACTCTCATATTGTGAAATCCACCATAGTATTCATATTCATACCACCAGCCCGATGAGAGGTCCTCTTGATACGGCTCTGGAGCATAGAAAGAGCCAAGTGCTTCGGTATATGGCATTCCCGATGATAAACTCCATGTTGTTGTCCATGTCCAACCACTGCCCAGGTCCCGGGCAATGAAAACACTTACGCCATGTCGTCGGTCGTGTTTGGGATAAAACGGCTCACCATTATCGATGCCGTCGAAAGTGTTAACCGTTAGTCCAAAGGAATATGAAATCCATCCAGACCATTGTTTGCTATTCAGTCGAGCGAGAATATCTGCGCCGATAGCCCAGCCGTCGCCTGTGTCGAATAAATCCGCAAATCTACCGGATGGCGTATAGAATGCTTTATGTTTATATAGATTGCCCATTTGCTTATAATAGATGTCGAGCGAGATAGGTATATCTTTAAATTTCTCTGTTTCACCCCTCAGAACAAAGTGGGTTGCCCAACTCGGCGGGAGGTCCTCCTGAGACAGCACCCATGTGTCGAATAGCGAAAGCCCGAACTCTTCAAATTTCGGAACCGATTGGAAATACTGATAATACAATCCAACAGAGAGTTTCAATCTGGTTTTATCGTCGATTCTGCGCATTAGTGATGCCCGTGGCGAGGTTCGAAAGTATGGTCCTTCGGTGCTTAACTCATTTCTGAGTCCGTATTCGATACGCCAGAGTGGATTAGGATTCCATTGGTCCTGACCGTATAGTGTGAAAATGACCGTTTGATTATCCCAATTCCATAATGGTTCACTGTAACCCATATCCTGAATTTTGTTCATTATCGAAAGGTATTTTATTTCAAGTCCGAAATCGAGAGTATGTTTGGGATAAGCTGTCGAAAGAATTCCCCTTGCGGTAAAATCCCGGACAACATCTTCCATCATCTCGTCGGTGTGTCCGCTTTCGCTGGTTTTGAATTCATCATGAAACTGGCTGTATGCAAGCATAAAATGTCCAAAATGCTTTGGTGAGAAAAGATGCATGTAGTTTGCGGAGACTGTATTATTTCCCCAGCCGAATTTTATCTGGTCATTGTCGATTTCATCTTCTTCTTCGAAGTCGAAAATATCGGCGCCGTGATAGAAAGATAGAGAGAATTTATCGCCTTTTTGGAGGTCTTTTGTTACTTTAGTATGAAAATCTGTAAAGTGATATGGCAGGTCATCTTCGATAAGCTCCTGGCTTTTCATAAGCGCCGTTATAAGGTCGAAATAAGTCCTTCGTGCAGAAAGCATCCATGCACCCGAACCGAGCGCTTTAGGAAATGGACCATAAAGTGTGCCATGGGTCGAGAGAAGGGATATTTCGCTTGAACCATGGATATTGTTTCTATCGCCTTCACGGTTAATTATCTCAAGAACGGAACCGATTCTTCCACCCCATTTTGCAGGGAAACCGCCCTTGATAAGATTAACTTCTTTAAGTGCATCGACATTGAAAGCCGATATCGCTCCTCCGAGGTGGTTTGCATTATAAATCTCGATACCATCGATTGTAACAAGGTTTTGTGCCGGGGTTCCACCCCAGATATACAGAGCGCTCGAAAAATCACTCTTAGCTACGATTCCCGGCAGCAGATGCATTGTTCGAAAAAGGTCGGCTTCGAAAATCTGAGGCATATATTTTATCTGCGGTTGCGAGACAATAAGATGTCCTGTAAGCAGGTCGGTTTCACCGCCCTCGCGCCGGGCTTCGACTATAACTTCTTCACCAATTTCCACTGCGGGTTCAAGTTCAATATTATGCAGCAATCGCTGACTCTTTGTAACAACTACCTGTTCTGTCCATTTGCTATAGCCAAGATAAGATGCTATCATTTTGTGTGTGCCTTCATCAACTCCCTCGATAAGATAAAAACCATTGTCATTTGTCGATGCGCCAAAAGGTTCACCATCGAAATATACATCAGCATAGGGGAGAGGTTCGCCACTCGAAGCATCGGTAACGAATCCAGAAATAGAAGCTCCAAATGAAATGCCGATAAAAAAGAGACAGCACACAGCAGGAATGAATTTATTCATGATTACGATTCTTCTGTGTTTAGTTGGTGATTTAAAACAATATTTAAAAAGAATATTATCGCAATCTGATAATGTCAAACATTTTTTTTGTAGATTTCTTTTAATTTCATCATTTATTATTATGATAGTCAATCTCTACAGTGGTAACCTTTCATTTGACCAATAACCTGTACCATCTGAATCAAAATGATACTATTCATCAAGAATCTTCTTCACGATTTCTTGCAGCTTTATTGGGTCAACAGGTTTATCTATAAATTCCTCAGGTTCCTGCCCGATAAATTTGCCCATATCCTTTTTGCCGAATTTGCTTCCCGTTTCTTCCGACACACCGGTCAGCATAATCACAGGAATATTCATAGTTTCAGGATTTTTCCTGAAGTCTGCAAAAACCATGAAACCATCTTTCACGGGCATCATGACATCCAGGATTATCAAGTCAGGTGATTCAGCTTGCGCTTTCGCTAATCCTTGATTGCCATCGGTAGCTGTGATTACTGAATAATCCCCAATACCGGAGATGACAGCTTTTACAAATTCAATTGCATCGGGATTGTCATCCACAACGAGTATCTTTTTTCCTCCTGCCATTTGTAGCTCCCATTTTTTTGTGTTATTTTTAATCGCCTTGTTTTCAATTCTCTTATTTATTCTATAAGTTTAAGCAGTTTTAAAGATGTAAATTTATTACGACAATATTTTAATCACTAAATAGAATCACTATATCATCATATTGCAATATAGTGATATGCCAAGTAAAAAATTTACTCATCCGGGGGGAAGTCACATTTTTCGATTTTTGAGGCGATTTTCTTATCATTAATAATCTGAGAATCTTCATTAAGAAAACCTTGTAAAATTTTCAGTTGTGATTTTGCAGAATTTGAATTGGTTTTATTATATAAAGAGTACTGAATATAGCTTCCATCCCTTTCAAATGTGATTAGTCCTGCATCTGTAAGAATCTTTAAATGTCTTGAAATAGCTGATTGAACAATGTTTAAAACATGAGCAATTCCACAACCACACATAGGTTGAACCTCGAGCATTTTAAGAATCCTTAAACGATTCCAATCGGCTAATGCTTTATATACCCTTTCAATATCTCTCATTTTTTCCCACCTATTTTAATGAAGCTAAACTATCAATTCCTTCTTTTAAATTATATGCTATGACATATTTTGCAAGGATTTTCTTTCAGATTTGCATTTAAAGTTTTATAATTTCATATCTTTTCCTCCAGCATAACAATATTAAATTATCAAAACTGTGTTTTTAAGACAAAAACAATTGCCAAATTTAAATAAGTATTTTAACTTAATTTACTATTGTTGATTTTATATAATTTTAAAACAATATTTTTTTATTGTGGAGGATTTGCTTGGAAGAATATTCGGTTGGACAACTTTTCAAAACCAGGAAAGCCGCTCTCGAATTAACACTTCTAGCTGGAGAAAGCGGACTCGAAAAGATTCTTGAAAGCCGTGAAGTACAGCGACCGAGTATGGCATTAATGGGTTGGCTTAAAGGTTTTGCCGAGGAGCGAATTCAAGTGATCGGCAAAACTGAAATTGCATATCTGCAAAGTCTTCCCAGAGCGAAGCTCAGGGAAATTATCGAAATCATAATGTCTTTCAAGATTCCGTGTGTGATTCTGAGTAAGAGCATTGTTCCATCACCAATTTTCCTCGAATTTGCAGACCATAATAGTATTCCGCTGTTTTCCAGCAAACTTGCAACTGTTGATTTAATTAACAAGCTTTCCGCCTGGCTGGATATTGCATTTGCACCGAAAGTTAATATTCACGGCACAATGATGGATGTATATGGTGTGGGAATGCTATATACAGGCAAAAGCGGAATTGGAAAAAGTGAATGTGCACTCGACCTTGTTGAACGAGGACACCGGCTTATTGTCGATGATGTTGTCGAGATTTGCAAGCATGGGGATAATGTTCTTATCGCCAGTGGCTCACAGCTTCTGGGACATCACATGGAGATTCGAGGAGTCGGTATTGTAGATATTGAAAGGCTTTTCGGTGTTAGGGCGGTGAGAATGCAGAAAAGAGTCGAGCTTGAAGTTAGGCTTGTTATGTGGGGAGAACTTCCCGAATATGAAAGGCTGGGAATCGAAACCGAAAAAACAACAATACTTGGTGTTGAATTGCCGGTTGTTACAATACCTGTCTCCCCGGGAAAAAACCTTACGGCTGTTTCCGAAGTAGTTGCAATGAATCACATGCTCAAGATATATGGTGAAAACCCCGCTCATGCTTTTGTCGAAAGACTTAATGAGGAAATTCGACGAAAAGCGCTGGTGCAGGAATATCTGAATGAAGATATTGAATAATAAAGTAATCGGTAATTGGTAATCGGATAACTAGGTGTTTAAAAAACGATAACCGGTATTGTATCTGTTGTGGGAAATATTTGCAGGTTATAATGATAAAGGCTATATTTATATTTTTCGCGCATGCTAATGATTTTTTTGCTCTCGGTCTGAGAGTTGTGGGCGGTTTATTCTCCCGGCCGCTATACATTAAAGAGACAATCGACCAGATGTACATAATCGGTGTTCAATCTCTTCCTATTGTGGCTCTCACAAGTTTTTTTACCGGCATGATTCTCGCATTGCAATCGGGATATGTAATGGTCAATTTCGGTGCACAGATGTATCTTGGAACGCTCGTTTCATATTCGATTATTCTTGAACTGGGTCCCGTATTGACCGGTGTTGTTGTCGCCGGTCGAGTTGGCGCTGGAATTGCGGCCGAACTCGGCTCGATGAAAGTAACTGAGCAAATTGATGCCCTCAGAGCAATGGGCACGGACCCCATAAAAAAATTGGTACAAACCAGATTCGTTGGCGGTTTCCTTATGGTACCGGTTCTGACAATACTTGCTGATGGTCTCGGCATACTGGGCGGTCTTTTTGTCTCCAATTCAAGTTTCGGTATTAATCCACAATTATATTGGAGCACAGTTATCAGTCCGCTGACACTCGATGATGTGATTATGGGTATCGCAAAACCGTTTGTTTTCGGCATGATACTGATATGGGTCGCATGTTATATGGGTCTGACAACAAAAGGAGGAACCGAAGGTGTTGGCAGAGCTACTACCAGCGCGGTTGTTGTTGCTATGATATTCATTCTTGTCGGCGATTATTTTGTTACTCAACTTTTATTATGGGCATTAGGATATTAAAATGATAGAACTTCAAAATGTGAAAAAGAGTTTTGCCGAACAGGAAGTCCTGGGCGGAATAAATCTTGTAATGCCCAGAGGTAAAACCACTGTGGTGCTTGGTCGTTCAGGCTGCGGCAAGAGCGTTATGCTCAAAGTTATTCTCAGACTTATGCCGTTTGAGAACGGTAGAATCATTATTGCCGGAGAGGATACAACGGAATACTCCGAGAATGAAATGATGTCAATCCGCAAGAATATCGGGATGTTATTTCAGGGCGCAGCGCTTTTCGACTCGATGTCCGTTTGGGAAAATGTTGCATTCCCACTTTTAGAACATTCAAAACTATCTGTTGAAGAAATCGACAATCGGGTGATGGAATTACTGAAATTCGTAGGGATGGCGGTTGCATCCGACAAATTACCCGGGGAACTGTCCGGTGGTATGAAAAAGCGAGTCGCTCTTGCGAGAGCACTTATCACAAATCCCGATTCTATCCTTTATGATGAACCGACAACAGGACTCGACCCGATGACAGCGGCGAAAATCAATTATCTGATTAGAGATACGCAGGAACACTATGGCACAACATCGGTTGTGGTTACGCACGATATTGTAAGCGCACTCACTGTTGGTGACTTTTTTGCATTTATGCACGATGGCATAATAGCATTCGAGGGCGATAAAAAAGAGGTTCTAAATACAGATGTTACCGAGTTGAGAGATTTTATTGATGAAGCGGCGCCCGAACATTATGTTAAACACTTTATAGATAGACCGGTAATCGATTAATCGGTTAATCGACTGATCGGTGTTCCCCTCGACAGACTCGGGGAACGGAACCGGTCATTGAGTTTGCCGTGATGACCGATAACCGATATGGAGGTTTGAATGGCTTTGAAACGACATGCCGATAGGAAAGTTGCTGTCGGTGGATTGATAGTTGCTGCTGTATTCCTTGCACTTGTTGCAATAATTGTTATAAGCGCACAGGAGGGTTTTTTACGCAAGCGATATGAATTGCGGACACTAATGGAACAGGTGAATGGTCTTCAGGATGGAGCGCCTGTGTGGCTTGCTGGACATCCCATCGGGAATGTTTCCGGCATAATATTTATCACTGATGATTCGACCGGTGAGGTAAAACTTGAGGTTAGAATGAAAATAAATAAGAAATATCAACCTCTCATTACATCTAACAGTAAAGTGCGAATCGGCACTTTGGGATTGCTCGGCGACAAATATGTAGCGATGACTCTCGGCTCCCCCGACTCCGTGATGTTGCAAGACCGTGATTATCTTCAAAGCACAAGCCCGATCGATTTTGAGGAACTTATTTCTCGCAGTGTCGGTGTTATCGACGACTTTACAGCTACTACATCCTCGTTCAAGGAAATTGTCGCCAAAGTTAACGAAGGCACCGGGACGCTTGGCAAGTTTGTCAATGACCCAAATCTGTATTTCGACTTCGAAAAATTCTTTATGTCTGTGGAAAAGCTTTCAAGCAAAGTGGAGAAAAATGAAGGAACAATCGGATTGCTTTTCAATGACCCTGGTCTTTATCATCATCTCGATTCCGCTTTGATTGAGATAGCCTCGCTTGCCGACACACTAAAAAGCGGCGAAGGAACATTAAAACAGTTGTTGCGCGATCCTAAATTGTATAACAATATGGTGGCATCGGTTGCAAGAATCGATTCGCTTATAATCCAGATTCAAATGGGTAAGGGCACTACAGGTCAACTTATTAGCAACGCCGAGCTTTATAACAGGATTGTTTCATCGGTTTCCTCGCTCGATTCATTGGTTAGTGAAATAAAGAATAATCCGGGCAAATTTCTCAAAGTAAAAGTAAGCTTATTCTAATTTCTATAACTATTTATGCTTCAAGAGATACACATAGAAAACTTAGCAATAATTGAGAGAATTACGCTGGAATTCGATACCGGACTCAATGTTATAACCGGCGAAACTGGAGCCGGTAAATCTCTCCTCTTAAATGCCGTACAGCTTGTTCTTGGTGATAGAGGCGGTTCCGATAAAATTCGACCGCAGGAAAATGAATTGTTTGTATCTGTTCGATTTATTCCTCTCGATGAAGCTCGCAAAATTCTGGTAAATCTCGATTTCCCTGTAGATGAAGTAATAGTTTCCCGAAAAATTTCAAGAACAGGAAGAAGCCGATTCTGGATAAACAACAAACCAGTTACTGCAGAAATTGTGAAAGAGATAGGCAAATATCTTGTAGATATTCATGGTCAGCATTCTCACCAGCTTCTTTTTGATTCAAACCATCACCTTTCGATACTCGATGATTTCGCTGGTATTGTTTCTTTAAGAAAACAATTTGAGGAAAGCTTTCGGAGTTGGCATGAAATATCCAATCGGTTGGAACGACTGATAATCCGTCGCGACGAAATTTTCAGACAACAAAGACTCGAAATGTTTGAATTGCAAGAATTGCATGAGGCTCAACTTTTCGAATCTGATGAGGAGACAAAACTTGAAAAGCAACTCGACCTAATCGAGGATGCGGAAGAGATAATCGATTTTGCTGGAAGACTTGAATATGATATAGTCGAGAAGGAGAACAGTGTTTCTGATATTGTCGGGAAATTTAAACAAGAAGCGGAAAGGTTTGCTATTCTTGATGAAATCGGTGGTATTATCGAGTATCTCGAAACGATTCTTGCCTCAATCGAGGAGATACAGGCAATTACCGGCGGTCTTAAATCTCTCGAGTATGATCCAAAGCATGCGGGACAAATACGCGAAAGATTATCTTTACTGGGCGATTTACAGCGCAAATTCAAGAAAAACTTACCCGAATTAATTCGATATCGTGATGAATTGAATAAGAAGAAAATTGAAGACAAGAATATCGATGAGCAAATTGAAAAGCTTGAGAAAGAAGTAGAATCTGCTCGAAACGAGGTAGAGAATTTTGCTCGAGAGCTTTCAACAAGAAGACATTCAGCTGCATTCAGGCTTTCTGAAGCGGTCGAAAAAGAGCTTATTCCGCTTGGATTTCAGGATGCTAAGTTCAGAATGCAGCTTGAAATCACTGCCGATGAGAAAAGCCCATTTTTGCTTGGTGATGTTCCCACAAAGCTATTTTCTAGTGGTTTTGAAAAAGCTGAATTTGTATTTTCCGCAAATCCCGGTTTGCTGCCAAAGCCATTGAGAAAAATAGTATCCGGGGGGGAGTTATCGAGATTGGCGCTGGCAATTAAAGTTATACTTCCCACATCCGACCTTGCGGGATGTTCGCTGTTTGATGAAATAGATGCCGGTGTCGGTGGAGGAACAGCTATCAAAGTCGCAGAAAGACTGGAAAAACTGGCTGAATCGAAGCAGATTATTGTGATTACGCATCTTCATCCGGTTGCGAGAAAAGCCAATCGGCACATAAATATAGAAAAACTGACCGATGGTGCTTCAACGGAAGTAAATACAAGAGTTCTTTCTAAATCCGAAATTGAGAAAGAACTTAAAAGGATGATGTCTCTTGAAGTATCACAGGAGTAAAATTTTAATTTGCTGTTCTGTTTTGATGAATATATTTATCACTTGATTCAGATGGAACTAATCATGTGTTCTTTAATCTATTATAATTACGGAGTTTGCTTATGGATGGCCTTATTGCAATAACATATCGGTGTAATGCGCAGTGCAAAATGTGTGGAATATGGAGAAATCCTTCTATTCCCGAAGAAGAGATAACTCCCGCCGATGTGGATATCATTCCATCCGGGCTGCGATTTGTAAATATTACTGGCGGTGAGCCTTTTGTTCGTGAGGATATCGAGGAATTTGTGAAAATTTTAAGACGCAAAACCGACAGGATAGTTATCAGCACAAATGGCTTTTATACCAAGCGAATACTTAACTTTGCGCAGCGTCATCCCGAAGTTGGGATACGGGTTAGCCTCGAGGGTTTTACAAAACTGAATGATGAACTACGGGGTATCGATGGCGGTTTTGAACACGGACTTAAAACACTTGTTGAACTTAATGCTATGGGTATAAAAGACATTGGATTCGGGATAACTTTATCCGATGCTAATCCTGAAGACCTTATGCCGTTGTTTCATCTATCGGAGGCAATGAAAATGGAGTTTGCGACCGCTGCGGTTCACAATACTTATTATTTTCATAAATTCGATAATGCAATCGAAAGGCAAAATAGTGTTATTTCTGCGCTTGAGCAGCTTGTAAATGAACTTCTGCAAACAAGTCGTCCCAAAAATTGGTTTAGAGCCTATTTCAATCACGGTCTTATCAATTATGTTAAAGGGAACAACAGACTTTTACCATGTCGAGCCGGTACAGTTATGTTTTTTATCGACCCATTTGGTGAAGTGCATGCTTGCAATGCGATGGAAGATTCTTTCGGCAATATCAGGCAGCAGAAATGGGATGAAATCTGGAATGGGGAAAGAGCTATTGAGATTCGGGAAAAAATAGCAAGTTCTCCTCAAAAATGCTGGATGATAGGTAGTGTTGCTCCAGTGATAAAGAAAAAAATTCTCACCACATCTATGTGGGTAATGAAGAATAAAATTAAAATAATTTTAGGCAAAAAATATTGCGCTCCAAAGGACTAAATATACTAATAGTGAATACACTTTACTATCCTCAGGGCGGTGCACCAATATATGGTTTAAAACTTGCAGAAATATTGGGAGATGCCGGTCAGAATGCTTTTCCTTTTTCAATGCGCACTCCAAACAATATTAAAACCCCATTCTCAAAGTATTTCGTCGATTATATCGATTTTCGCAAAGAGTTCTCACAGAAAAGAATAACAGGAATCTATAAAGTGCTGACACGCACATTTCACTATGGAGAAGCGAAAAAAAAGATTGAATGGCTTCTTTCAGAAAATCGAGTCGATATTGTTCATCTTAACAATTTTCTGCATTACCTGACTCTTTCGATAATTAAACCGATAAAGCGAAGAGGAATTCCTATTGTTTGGTCCATTCATGACCATGTACTCGTGTGCCCGAATACAAATCTTTACAATGACCGTACGGGTAAACCATGCGCAAAATGCAGCGGTTTTCTGAAGCGAATAACATATCCAGCAATTACGCGATGTAAAAAAGACTCCATTGGAGCGAGTGCAATTGCAGCCGCCGAAGCTTTCTTCATCGATTTCATGGAACCCTGGAAAGCCGTTTCAAAATTTATAGCGCCCAGCGAGTTTATTCTTGAACAACATCGCCGCATGGGTTTCGATGTCTCCAAATTTCAGATTGTGCACAATTTTGTCGAAGCCGACAATTTTGAACCTCATTATGAACCCGGTGATTATCTATTTTATTTTGGTAGATTATCTCCTGAAAAAGGAGTAGAGTATTTAATTCAAGCTGCAGCAATCGCCAAAAAGCCGCTGGTTATTGCAGGTGTGGGACCATCTGAAAGATACTTAAAATATCTTGCGGAGCATTGGGATGTGGATGTTACATTTGCAGGCTTTTTATCCGGGAAAAAGCTTAATGAAGCTATATATGGTGCGCGAATCGTTGTTTTACCGTCGGTCTGTTATGAGAACGCTCCACTTATGGTTCTCGAGGCTTTTGCAGCGGGAAAGCCTGTTATTGGAAGCAATCTCGGTGGCATAACCGAACTACTGACTGAAGATGTAGGGATGCTGTTTGAACCGGGGAATGCGTATCCAATTGCCGAAGCAATCGATGAAATTTGGAATGACGAACCCGGACTGCGCAAGATGGGGATGAATGCACGCAAAATTGCTTTGACTAAATTCTCTCCGAAAAATCATCTTGATAAGGTTTTAAAAATATATAATGAAGCAATTGCACATAACGGTATGGCATGAAATATAAAAAGAGAAAATAATCTACATTTATATTTCAAAAATGAGTCGAAATAATTCTCTTTCTGTCCACTGTAACTTGCTTAGAATATTTGTTATTCCCGCAATATTTTTCCTGGCAAAAGCGGGGAGTTGGAATGACATAGTCTAAAAGCTAATCTAATCCTATTAAATATCTATCTCACCTGTAATATCTTTTCCTGTTTTTGCTTCAATGATTCGAAAAGAATTAGGACCGATAGAAGCTTCGGCAAAAACCGTGATTTTTATACCGTATTCTTCTTTGAAATCCTCGATTCTTACACCGGCATCGGAAAGGATTTCCTCTGCGATAGAAGGATTTGTGAGTACAAGAAGCTCACCTTTGAATTTGCCTTTAGCCTTAATAAGCCATCTTTCAAGATTTGCGACCATTGTGCTTGGTGAATAAATCCTGCCCACACCCATACAGGTAGGGCATTCATCGGTGATTCTTGTAAGAAGCGATTGTTGCACGCGCTTTCGAGTTAAAATTGTCATTGCAACATCGTTCATCGGCAATACACGCATGCGAGCGCGGTCTTTTCTTAATGCACTGTTAAAAGCCTGTTCGACTTTTCTAATATTTTCTCTCGTCTCCATGTCGATAAAATCGACTGCAATCAATCCGCCAAGGTCTCGAAGCCGAAGCTGTCTCGCTATTTCTTCAGCAGCTTCAAGATTAACGC
>Ga0272442_10002745_pt1 | contig 25210 bp, 19 predicted proteins | sample SSMForm2O_FD_200262 | JGI IMG/M metagenome (GOLD analysis project Ga0272442, IMG submission 200262) | Marine sediment archaeal communities from Little Sippewissett salt marsh, Falmouth, MA, United States - SSM-Form-2O | ecosystem: Environmental > Aquatic > Marine > Wetlands > Sediment ... | reverse complement strand
TTCATTCGCACATCACAAATCGTTGTTCCTTGTTCTTAAATCAATCTCTTGCATCTGGGGGCTAGACCCGAATGGCACTGACTTAAGGCTCAAAATGACAAATTTCCACACGCTTTATCTTCGTGCTCGTGCTTGCCTGCAAAGTCGAAGTCACTCTGAGGCGCGACGAAGACTGATGCTCGAAATCGATCATATTCTCAAAATGCAGGAAGGATCTTGAATCAAGGAGAGAAGCACGTGAACTCGACTTTTTATCGGAAACGTCGATGGCGATTTCGATTTCGAGTGAGAGAAAGGAGCTATATCTCCTCTTATAACATGATTCTATTTCCTTAACTCAGCCCCATTCGCGTCTTACCCCCCATCTGGACCACACCATGGATATCATGATCTTGTGTGTGTGAGGAACCACTCGTACAGCTCGGGATTGTTGTAGGTTTCCGTCCAGGAATCATGACCGGCTTCAGGATAAACGGTGAACCGGACATTGCCGCCCGCCTTCTCGAGGGCGGCGACCATTTCCCGGGATTTTTCGACCGGCACCACGGGGTCTTTCTCCCCGTGAAAGACCCAAACGGGCAGCTGGGCAAGATTCCCGGCCTCCAGCGGATTTCCACCCCCGCACACCGGGGCTATTGCGGCAAACCTCCCGGGATACTCCGCGGCAAGGCTCCAGGCGCCGAAACCGCCCATACTGAGGCCGGTCAGGTAGATCCTGTCCTGATCGATGCGGTATTTCGAAACCACATCATCCAGAAGGGCATTCACGGTTTCGATCTGATGTGCATGTGTCCACCAGTCGTTTCCCGGACATTGGGGGGCAACAATGACGAAAGGAAATGTCCTGCCCTCTTTTGAAACAAGTTTCGGGGGGCCGTGCATCTCAACCTTTTTCAGATCGCTGCCGCGTTCCCCCGCGCCGTGAAGGAACAGGATGAGAGGCCACTCTTTCTCCGAGCTGGAATACTGCCCGGGAAGATACAGTAAATAGTCCGCTCGCAGGATTCTTGTTATTTCCTTCTCAAATAACTGGATTTCCATTTCAGTTCCCTTTAATCTTTTTCTGTGCATTTCATGGTTCATTATGGTCTTTCAATGAAAATAAGATCAATTTTTTTATAAATTAAATTGATTTTACCCCCCTTTTTATTCGATGAAGTTTCTCCATTGTTTGAAGCTTCGGGGAAGGATAAAAAAAAGTGATTCCTGTCAGGACATTATTGAGTGTTATTCTCAGCTCTTTGATCCTCGCGTCCTGTTCTTACCAGGTCCCGAGCTGGCCGAAGGATATCAGAAGCCTGCCGCCCCTGGAGCGGGGGCTGGACATTGCGGAAAAAAGGGCGGAAAGAGATCGCGAGAATCTCCCTGCGGATCGCGTCACAAGCATGCCCCTTTCCCGCGATGGGGCCATTGTTACATGCCTTGCCAGGAATCGATCTCTCGCGGTGGAGCGATATGGCCCCCGCATCGCACGAACCCGCGTGCCCGAAACCATCGCCCAATTCGATCCCGTCCTCCTGGCCACCGTTTCCATGGGAAGGAGTAAGGTCCCTGCAAACGACGCCAAAGATACCAATGTAACCAGGGATTTCAGCGGCGACGCCAGTATCGAGCAATCCCTCCCCTCCGGGGCCGACGTTTTCCTTGCCGGAGGTTTCTCCAAGAGTCGCAAAGGAAACTCGGACTGGGAGTATGCCGGTTCCTGGTCCGCGGGAATCAACCAGGCCCTCCTTCGTGGCGGCGGTTCGGTTGTCAATCTCATATCGGTCGTTCAGGCCATGAATGATGAAATGATCAGTTCCTGCGAGCTGGAAGGATTCATTCAGGAACTGGTTCTCCAGGTGGAACTGGCATACTGGGAACTGGTACTTGCCAGAGAAACGTTGAAGATTCGTAAGTTTTCAGTCAAACTGGCAGAGGAACAGCTCCAGTTGAACAAGGACATCATAGAGGTTGGAAAGCTGTCCCCGGATGCCCGGATCACAGCCGAAGGGGAACTTGCCTCCCGCGAGGCGGATCTGGTGGACGCCCTGGCTGACGTCAGGGCCAAGACCATCGACCTGATCCGTCTCCTTGATCCGGAGCATGATTCGCAATGGTCCATCGTTTTTGATATGATCGATCCACCGGATATTGATATCGTGGAGGTGGAACCGGCTATCAGTGCTCAACTTGCCGGGATTTACAGGCCGGAACTCTCACAGGTCCGCCTGGATCGGGTCAACAGGAGACTGGAAATCATCCGGACCCGAAACGGCCTCCTCCCCAGGCTGGACGCCTTTGCCTCATATGGACGGCTCAGCGCGGGCCGTTCCCAGGGCGATTCGTACCGGTTTCTGGATAATGACAATTTCGATAACTACGAGCTGGGATTGAGTTTTGAAATGCCGCTGGGCAATCGCGCGGCGAAAGCGCGACATCAAAGGGCCGGGATCGAAGAAGAGCAGGCCGCGGCCGCGATCAGGAATCTGGAGCAATTGATCGAGGCGGAAGTTCGCCGTTTCGCGATCGAGGTCCAAAGGCAGGCCCAGAGGATCCCGGCCACCGGGAAAGTCGTGGAAAGCAGGCAAGAGGAACTGAGGATTGAGAAAAGCCGATTCCTCGTGGGGCTTTCCACAAACCTGGACGTCCTTCGGATCGAACGCGACCTCATCCAGGCCCGGCTGGATGAATTGACCGCCCGCATCAGATATATCGAATCCCTGTCTGCACTTTATTACAGCGAGGGAACCCTTGCCCTGCGACGTGGCGTCAACGTCGAAAAGCAGGGGAAAAGGAAGGATAAATGAAAAAAATCATCGCAATTATAATCGTTTTGATACTGGTAGGGGCGCTCGGGTGGAAGATTTACCAAAAAATCACGCATCCGACACAAGGCTTTATGCCCCAGAGGGGCGGCGCAGCGGTTGCCGTGGATATCGCGCCCGTTGAAACAAGGGAAATGAGGGATGTGGGACTTTTTACAGGTTCACTCCTGCCCGATTCCAGGTTCAATGTGGCTGCCAAGATATCCGGACGACTCAAAAAACTCGAAGTTCAGATGGGGGATTTTGTTGAAAATAACAGGGTCATCGCACTTCTCGAGGATGACGAGTATGCCCAGCAGGTCGAGGAGGCAAAAGCCCAACTCGAGGTGGCAAAGGCTAACGTGGAAGAGGCGGGAAGCGCCATCGGTGTGGCAAAACGCGAATTCGAGAGGTTGACCGAGCTTCGCAGGAAAAACGCCATTTCCGATTCGGACCTTGATCGCGCCCGCTCTGACTATGAGGTCCAGGAAGCCAAGTACAAGGTGGCCCAGGCAAAGGTGAACCAGGAGGAGGCGGCTCTCAAGGCCTCTCAGATCCGACTCTCTTATACGAAAATACCCGTATCCTGGGAGGAAAAGGATCCCGATCAGAGAGTGATCGGGGAACGGTTCGTGGACGAAGGCGCCATGATCGCTCCAAACACACCCATCGTTTCCGTGCTGGATCTCGATCCCATGAGGGCCGTGATTCACGTGATCGAACGTGATTATTCCAGTATCCGGATCGGACAGGAAGCCGTTATCGAAACAGATGCCTTTCCTGGTGAGACATTCACGGGAAAGGTGGTGCGTGTTGCTCCCATCCTGAAGGAAGCCTCCAGACAGGCCCGCGTGGAAATCGAAATCCCCAATCCGGATTTCGAACTCAAACCCGGCATGTTCCTCCGGGCCAAAATCGAGTTTTCCCGGAAACAGGAGGCACAGACCGTTCCCGTTTCCGCCCTGATTCGCTATCATGGGAAACAGGGCGTTTTCCAGGTGGATGCGGGCGCGAAAAAGGCCCGCTTTATCACGGTCACCACAGGAATCGTGGACAACGAACGGGCCGAGATTCTGAAACCGGCCCTCTCCGGGTCCGTGGTTATCATGGGACAACATCTCCTCGAGGATGACTCCTCCATCATTTTACCAGAGCAGGAACCGGCAAAACCCACGAGCCCAGATGATCAGGAAGGAGTTTCTCCAGGAAAGGATGCCGCATCCCGAGGAGCCCGATCATGAAAATATCTCATTTCTCCATTCATCGCCCGATCTTTACTCTGATGGTGACCCTCATTGTCATTATTCTGGGGGGCATTTCCCTCTATCGCCTTCCCATAGACCTGATGCCGGACATCACCTATCCCACCCTGAGCGTTTCCTCATCGTATGAAAATGCCAGCCCGGAGGAGATCGAGGAACTGATTACCCGCCCCATAGAGGAGGCCATGAGCGCCGTTCCCGGGGTCGAGGAGGTGAGATCCAGTTCCTCCGAGGGAAGCAGTCGCGTGCGACTCTCCTTCAGCTGGGGCACCGACCTGGATGCCGCTTCCGATGATATTCGCGATCGCCTGGATCGCGTGATTCCACGGCTCCCCGAAGATGCAACCCGGCCGACTCTTTGGAAATTCGACCTTGCGAGTTTCCCTATTCTGATTCTCGGAGCCTCCAGCAACATGGATCCGGTCCAGATGCTGCAACTGATGGAAAACCAGGTGAAATACAGGATCGAACGGATTCCAGGGGTTGCGGCACTGAATATCTGGGGTGGCCTGGACCGGGAAATTCACGTGGATCTTTACCCGGACAAAATCAAAGCCCTCGGGATTCCCATCAACCGGATCCTCTCCCGGATAAGGGAGGGAAATATCAATGTCCCCGCCGGAACCATTGACAGGGGGAATTACAACATCATGATCCGCACCCCGGGGGAATATACCAACCTCGACCAGCTTCGCAATACCGTGATTTCGGTTCGAGAAGGAGTGCCCATCAAACTCAGCGAGATCGCAAGCGTCGAGGATTCCTGGGAAGAAGTGTCGCGCATCATTCGTGTGGATGGAAAACCGGGGGTGCGCCTTGCCGTCAATAAACAATCCGGAAAGAACACCGTGGAGGTGGCCAGGAAAGTTCTAAGGGAAATCGATCGCATCAACCGCGATATTCCCCAGATTAAAATCACTCCAGTCATCGATACATCGGATTACATCGAGCGTTCCATCAATAATCTTGGCACGTCCGCGATTTACGGAGGCCTCCTCGCTATATTTGTCCTTATGTTCTTCCTTCGAAGCCTGCGAAGTACGGCGATCATCGCAACCGTTATTCCGGTTTCCATTATTGCCACATTCGCCCTGATCTATTTCGGGGGATTCACCCTGAATATCATGACCCTCGGGGGGCTTGCCCTGGGGGTGGGAATGCTCGTGGACAACGCCATTGTGGTTCTGGAGAACATTTATCGTTTGAGGGAAGAGGGAGAGGAGAGGGAAGGGGCGGCCCTGAAGGGAAGCGAGGAAGTCACCTCGGCCATTATCGCCAGCACCCTGACCACACTCGTGGTATTCCTGCCCCTTGTCTTTGTCAGGGGAATGGCGGGGGTCATGTTCAAACAACTCTCGCTCGTTGTGAGTTTTTCCCTCCTGTGTTCCCTGGCCGCGGCCCTGACCCTCGTTCCCATGCTGGCCGCCAAGACGCTCCCGGGAAATAAAGACCGCTCCCGGGAAAAAGAAACGCTCTCCCGGAAATTGTATCGGGGAACCGGCGATATTTTTCACAGCCTCGAACTGTCCTATAGAAGGTTTTTGCATTTCATTCTTTCTCACAGGCCCTCTGTGGTGTTTTTTCTCCTTCTTATTCTGGCCGGCTGTTTCCTCCTCTTTCCACTGATCGGACGCGAACTCATGCCTTCGGCCGATGAGGGCGAGGTGCGGATATACGCGGAAATGGAAGTCGGTACAAGGGTCGAGGTTCTGGACAAAAAATTCCAGAAGATCGAGGAGATTGTCTACCGGGAAGTCCCTGAAATCGAAACCTCATCCACCTCCCTGGGCGGTTCGTGGAGAGGATCCACATCACACCAGGGCCATATGAGGATTTCACTGGTTCCCCAGGAAGAGCGCGTACGTTCCAGCGAGGAAATCGCGGATGAGCTTCGTGAAAAATTGAGCAATATTCCCGGCGTGACGGTCCGCACACGTGCGGGTCAGGGGCTTTTTCTTCTTCGCATGGGAACCGGGGATTCGGATCGCCTGGAAATCGAAATCCGCGGATTCGACCTCGAGACAGCCGACGAACTGGCAAAAAGGGTGAAACAGATTGTGGAGGGCGTTGAGGGGGTCACGGACGCACGCATCAGCCGCGAATCGGGAAGTCCGGAGGAACTGATCATCATCGACAGGCAAAAGGCGGCTGATATGAAACTGACCGTCTCCGAAATCGCCAATTCCCTTCAAACCGTCCTGTCCGGCACACGGGCCGGGGATTATCGCGAAGGCGGCGACGAGTTCCGGATCCTGGTGAAACTGCAAAACGCAGGGGAAACCCAAATCAGGGACATCCTGGATCTCATCCTCGTGAACAGCGAAGGAGAACCCGTGGTGCTGCGAAACGTGGTGGATGTGAAACCCAGAAGCGGCCCCGTCCGGATCGATCGCAAGGACCAGGAACGCGTGATCACCGTTTCCGCAAACATCAGCGGCCGCGATATGGGATCCATCGTGAAAGACGTTCAGAAGGGGCTGAAAACCCTGCCCCGACCGCGCGACTTCAGCATTCTCCTCTCCGGCGATTACGAGGAACAGCAAAAGGCGTTTCGGGAACTCCTCATGAGCTTCGTTCTGGCCATCATACTGGTTTACATGGTGATGGCCTGCCAGTTTGAATCCCTCCGCGATCCCTTTGTCGTTATGTTTTCCGTTCCCATGGCATCCATCGGGGTCATTCTCATGCTTTTCCTCACCGATACCACGCTGAATATCCAGTCCTTTATCGGATGCATCATGCTCGGTGGAATCGTGGTCAATAACGCCATTTTACTGGTGGATCATACCAATCTGCTCCGTCGACGAGACGGGCTGCCGTTATACCAGGCCATCGAGGAGGCCGGGCGCCGCCGTTTCCGGCCCATTCTGATGACCGCGTGCACCACCATCCTCGGCCTGACACCCCTGGCGATCGGGCTGGGGGAGGGCGGCGAAGCCCAGGCCCCCATGGCCAGAGCCGTGATCGGGGGACTCATGAGCGCCTCCCTCATCACACTGGTTATCATTCCCGTCGTTTACTCGCTCTTCGAGAGGAAGTATAAAAAACCAGAGGCAGGGTAACAGGGGCTGACCCGAATGGCGCTGACTTAAGGCTCGAAAAGACCAATTTCCACACGCTTTATCTTCTTGCTAGCCTGTCAAGTCGAAGTCACGCTGAGGCGTGACGGAGACTGATGCGCGTAATCGTAATGGTTCATAAGCTCAAATGCAGGTAGGATCTTGAATCAAGGAGAGAAGCACGTGTAGCGGAAACGTCGAGCACGAGTACGAGTACGAGTACGATTAAGGAAATATATCTCCTCTGAGAACATGATTCTATTTCCTTAAGTTAGCGCCATTCGGGGCTGACCCCGGGCCCGTTAGATGTTCAAAACGCCGGAGTGCTTTTCTCCTTTCCTATGAAGATCCCGAAAAAAACCCTTGACGCGATCAATACAGGGGTATATTGTTCATCTATTAACAGTTAGGCGAAGGAAAAAATGTCTCTGAAAGAAGAACTGGGATTTTTACAGGGATTCTCGACACTGGAACACGAGGGGCTCCTCAATATCTACTACACCGCCACCTGCATCAAAAAAAGGGCGGCCCTGTTTTTCCGCGATTTCGATATCACGGACGTTCAGTTCAATCTCCTCGAAATCCTCTTTTATCACAGCGGGAAAAAGGGGGGACTCACCCAGGTGGAACTCAGCCGCATGCTCCTCGTGAACCGCGCCAATATCACCTCCCTCATCGACCGGATGGAAAAGGCCGGACTGGTGATCCGGACCGACGTGCCCGGGGACCGGCGTTGCCATATCGTGAAATTGACCGGTAAGGGGAGGAAACGCATCGATGAAATCGAGGATTCCTACATCGCGGAAGTGAAAAAGCTCATGCGCGTTCTCAAAACAAAGGAACTCAAAACCCTGATTCGTTCCCTCGAGAAAATCCGGGAAAAACTCCATGAAAAAGATCTTTGAAAAATGGCCCCTTTTTTTCGAGTTAGAGTTAATCTATATACATTATATATGTTAAATATATGGAGGGGCAGAATGAATCCAATCAGAAAAAAAAAGGCTCTTCTCGTCCTTATCCCCATCGCGTTTCTCTCTCTTCCGGTGATCCTTCTTTTGGGATGTAACGCACTTGTCTATCGGGGGATCAGGAAAGAAGAGCAGTCTCTCCAGGGAAACGATCGGTATCGGGTGCAGGCCCGTTTTTCCGAACAAAAGTCTTCCGGGAGTTCACCGGCCGTTCTCCTCATTCATGCATTCGCCGGATCGCCGCTCGATTTCGAACCGTTGATCCGTGAACTGGAGAATGAGGGCATCGCCTATCATGCCGTTCTCCTTCCCGGCCATGGGACGTCCCCCCGGGATCTCCGGGAAAAAACGAGCGGCGATCTCCTTTCAGCTGCGGAAGAGGCCTATGACGCCCTTGAAAAGCAGTACGGCACGGTTTGTGTCATGGGGGTGTCCATGGGAGGGGCCATCTCCCTCCACCTTGCAGAGAAGAAAACCCCGGAAAAAATCGTGCTCTACGGCCCTTACGTCGATATCACCAAAAAGTGGTACTATTTCGGGAGCGGGGAAAAATGGGCGAAAAGGTTGCATAAAATCCTCCCTTATGTCAGGAAGCTGAAGCCGGGAAACATCAATGACCCCAGGGGACTTGAAAAATACGAATCATACGATTACCTTCCCGTCAAAACAGTCGGGGAACTGGCGAAAATCAGCAGGGGAGTGAGAAAAAACATTGATAATGTCAGAGCGGATGTGTTGTGGTTTCACTCACCGGGGGATATTGCCTCGGACTACGGATCGGCCCGGGAGTTATTTTCAGAAATACCGGGGAAGAAAAAGCGGTTTGTCGAATGCCCGAGGAGCAATCACCTCATTCTTTACGATTATGACGGGCCGGAGGCGATCGAGGAAACCATCTCTTTTATAAAGGGTAAGGAGAGGCCGTAATGGAAGGGAGAGAAGAGAGAAGGGATTTTTCCTTCGGATGGTTGAACGTCACCCAGTTCCTGGGGGCGTTGAATGACAATATCTACAGATACCTCATTGTTTTCCTCCTGATCAAGATCCTGGGGCAGGAGAACGCCCACCGGATCGTGGCCAAGGCCGGAGCGGTTTTTGTAATCCCCTTTCTCCTCTTTTCCCACGCGGGCGGGGTCCTGGCGGATCGTCACAGCAAGAGAACCATCGTGGTCCTGATGAAGGGGCTGGAGATCGTGGCCATGCTTCTGGGGGCCGCGGCGTTTCTGGCCCGGAGTCCCGGGCTGCTTTACGCCACCCTTTTCCTCATGGCCACCCAGAGCGCCATTTTCGGCCCTTCCAAGTACGGCATCATCCCGGAGCTGGTGGGTAAGACCCGCCTCTCCCGGGCCAACAGCCTGATCGTGACCTTTACGTTCATGGCGATCATCATCGGAACCCCTCTGGCCGGGATTCTTTCCACCCTGTTCGAAAGCCGTTTCGTTTTCACCTCGTTTTTCTGTATCCTGATCGCCGCAGCCGGACTCGCCGCCAGCAGGAACATCCGCAAAACCCCTCCCGCAGGGGAGAGGGGGCGTTTCACCCCGTACTTTCTCCTCGAGATCTGGAAAAGCGTAAGGCAGATCCAGAAGGACGGCTATCTCTTCCTGGCCGTGATGGGATCGGCCTATTTCATGCTCATCGGGGCATTCGTTCAATTCAATATTATCCCGTACGGCATCGGTCGTTTCGGATTGAGCGAGGAGGTGAGCAGCCAGTTTTTCCTCCTGGCCGCCTTTGGAATCGGATTCGGCTCCTTTCTCTCGGGTCGCCTTTCTGGCCGGAACATCGAGTTCGGAGTCGTTCCCATGGGGGCGTTCGGAATGACCATTACGAACATCCTGATGCACTATCTTCCCCGTTCTCCCTGGATGGCGGGGGTGCTTGTTTTTTTCATGGGGGTGAGCGCCGGGCTGTTCATTGTTCCCTTGAATGCCTTCATCCAGTTCCGCTCCCCGAAACGAAGCCTCGGGAAGATCCTGGCCACCAAGAATTTCCTCGATTTCTTCTCCGTACTGATCGCCTCCGGGCTGATTTATTTCCTCGGGGTTGTTCTCGGGCTTTCCGCGTCAAAGGGCTTTCTCTTCGTGGGAGTGATCACCCTTCTTTTGACCCTGGTCACCCTGTTTCTGCTTCCGGATTTCTTCCTGCGATTTGTGGGTGTTGTTGTGATGAGGCTGGGATACCGGATCCGTGTGTTCGGTTCGGAAAATATCCCTTTTGAGGGGGCTGCCCTTCTGATCTGCAACCATGTTTCCTGGGTCGACGCCCTCCTTCTCATGGCCACCCAGCAGCGCCGCATCCGGTTTGTCATGTATCGGGAAATCTACGAGAAAAGGCTCCTGAAGCCGCTTTTTCAGTTAATGGGAGTCATCCCCATATCCTACACCGATTCCCCCAGGAAGATGCTGGATTCGCTCAAGAAGGCACGGGCCGTGATGGATGAGGGATACATGGTCTGTATATTCGCAGAGGGGAGCGTGACGCGAACCGGCCAGATGCAGGAGTTCAGGCGCGGGTTCGAACGGATCGTGAAGGGACGCGACTATCCCATTATTCCCATCTATATCGGGGGAGCCTGGGGAAGCATCCTGAGCTACTATCATGGCAGGCTCCTCTCCCGTTTGCCCTCCCTGGTCCCCTACCGGATCTCCATCGTGATCGGGGAGCCGATGCCCTCGAGCTCCACGGCCGTCGAGGTGAAGCTGAAGGTCATGGAGCTGGCGGGTCGTTCCTTCGATCTCGAGAAGCCGCGCCGCCGTCCCCTGGGTGCGATGTTCATTCATACGGCGAGGCGGAACTGGTTTCGCCGGGCCATGACCGATACCCTGGGGAGGAAACTCTGTTACGGCAAGACCCTGATTGCCGCGCTGGCCCTTTCCTCCAAAATTCGTGCCCTGTCCGGTGGTCAAAGGAACGTGGGCATCCTGCTCCCCTCCTCCGTGGGGGCGGCCCTTGCGAATATCAGCGTTTCCCTGTTGGGAAAGGTGCCGGTGAACCTGAATTTCACGGCCTCGGAAGAGGCGATCCGATCCGCCGTTTCCCAGGCCGGATTGAAAACCATCATCAGTTCCAGGCGATTCCTTGACAAAATGAAAAACCTGAGAGAGCCCGAGGGCACCGTGTACCTCGAGGACATCGCTGGTGAAATCCGCATGGGGGCCCGGGTAAGGGCCCTTGTGAAGGCCCTTTTCTATCCCGTTTTCCTCCTTGCCGGGAGCTCCGGATTCTCCGCCGACGACCCGGCCGCCATCATCTTTTCCTCAGGCACCACGGGCACTCCCAAGGGAATCGTTCTCAGCCATCACAATATCATTTCCAATATCGAACAGATGCGCATGGTCTTCGGAATATCTCCAACGGATAATATCTGCGGCATCCTTCCCTTTTTTCACTCCTTCGGCTTTACCGTGACGCTCTGGCTTCCCATGGTTTCCGGGTTTTCGGCCGGTTTTCATGCCAATCCTCTCGAGGCCGATAAGGTCATCAGAGTGATCAGGGAAAACCGATCCACCCTGCTGGTGGCCACCCCGACGTTTTTATCCCTTTACATGAGGAAGGCCGCCCCGGAAGATTTGCAATCCCTCGAATGGGTGGTGGTTGGGGGAGAAAAGCTCCGAAGACCCCTGGCTGGCAGATTCGAACAGAAGTACGGCATCCAGCCGCTCGAGGGATACGGAGCCACGGAGATGTCGCCAGTGGTATCCTTTAATCTCCCGGATGTGGAAATCGACGGCGTTTACCAGAAGGGGCGTAAAATCGGGAGTGTCGGCCACCCCCTCCCCGGAATCACCATGAAGATCGTTGATCCCGATACCGGAGAAACACTCCCCGTGGGGGAGACCGGCCTGCTTTTTCTCAAAGGCCCCAATGTGATGACCGGTTACCTGAACAACCCGGACAAAACCGCGGAAACGGTCCAGGACGGCTGGTACAACACCCGCGATATCGCACGGATGGATCCGGATGGATTTATCACGATCACGGATCGCCTGTCGCGATTCAGCAAGATCGGGGGAGAGATGGTGCCTCACCTCGCCGTGGAAGATGAACTCCTCCGCGGGATCGAACCCTCCGAGCCGGTTCTCGCTGTGACCTCATTGCCGGACGAGAAAAAGGGGGAGAAGCTCATTGTCCTTTTTACGGAAAAGGCGGGCCCCGGGGAGAACCTCATCGGAAAACTGAATCAGGCAAATCTCCCAACCCTGTGGAAACCCAGGCCGGAAAATTTTTATAAGATTGACTCTCTGCCCGTTCTCGGTACGGGAAAAATAAGCTTCCGGGAACTGAAAAAACTGGCTGAAACGTGTGTTCGGGAAAACAGTGGATGAGTTACCGAAACTGAATAAAAGGAGTGTCAAAGTGAAGGGCTGGAAACAGGTCAGGCGGTTATTTCCCGCACTCGAGAATTATACCTATCTGAACGCGGCCTCCGGTTCGCCCCTCTCCAAACGGGCGGCCCGGGGGGCAAAAAGATATTACGATGAAATGCTCCAGCATGGCGACGTCCCCTGGGATAAGTGGCTCGAACGCAAGGAAAAAATAAGGGACACACTCGCCGATTTTATAGGGGCGATTCCAGCGGAAGTCGCCTTTACCCTCAATACCTCCCACGGCATGAACCTGATCGCCGAAATGCTCAAGGGAAAAGGCGAAGTCCTGACCATGAAAGACGAGTTCCCCTCTTCCACACTTCCCTGGATTCACCGTGGCTTCAAACTCCGGTTTATCCGACCCGCACGAGGGGTATATACCCTCCAAAGGATAGAAGAACAGATCTCCCCCCATACGAAGATCCTCCTGACCAGTCACGTCCAGTACCGGACCGGTTTCCGTCAGGATCTCGAGGCTGTGGGGAACTTATGCAGGAGGAAAAACCTGATCTTCGTGGTCAATGCCACCCAGTCCCTCGGGGCCTTTCCCGTGGATGTGAAAAGGGACAACATCGATTTCCTCGCCTTCCTGGGACTCAAGTGGCCCGTGGCCGGGTATGGCATCGGTGGACTTTATATCGGGGAAAAATGGCTCCGCTCGATCCGCTTCCCCATGGTGGGGTGGAAAAGCATGAAAGATCCCGAAAGCATGGATAACAGAAAGATCCACCTCAGGAGGGAGGCTTCGGCCCTGGAAATGGGCTGCCCCCACTTTCCCGGCATTTTCGCACTGGGCCAGTCCCTGGAGCTGTTTCAATCCATCGGGAAAAAGAGAATCCGGAAAAGAATTCTTGATCTGGGAAAATACCTGGCGGGAAAGCTCGAGAAAATGGGACTCGAAATCCTTTCCCCCCTCGAACCCGGTTGCCGTTCCGGTATCACCATCGTGAAGGTGGACAATCCGGAAGATGTCAGGGAACGGCTCAAACGGAAAAACATCATCGTTTCCGCCCGGGGCGGTGGACTCCGAATCTCAACCCACTTCTACAATAACCGCACCGATATCGATACCCTGATCAAGGGACTGAAAGAGATCACATGATTCCCATATATCTTATCAGTCCCATAGGTCCTATATGACCCATAGGTTTCGAAAGTAAGTCGATCCCCGCTTTTCCGCTGGCCGCTTAACCGCTCTCCGCTGACCGCATCACGGGGAAACGGTCACTTCCTGGATTTCAACGCTCTCCAGATAGATCCATGAGCTTGTATCGTCGTCGGAACCGATGTTCACGATATCGAAACTGATGCTGAATCCCCGGGTCGAGGAAGATGCGGGAAGGGAAAACACCAGGCCGTAGGTTCTGGGATCCGTGGTAGGAGAGGAATCGCCGTCGTCAAAGGAGTTCACCACCAGCATGGCCACGGTCTGGTTGTTCCCGCTGTTCACCCGGAGACGGAAGCTCGGAACCTTTTTGGGATCGGTCTGGTCGCTGGTCATGATGAACAGGGCCCGGTAGGTCTTTTTGTGATCAAAGGCGATAAAGGGGCTCCCCCAGTACCCGTAACAGTTGGTCGATCCCCCGGGGGAAAGACCGAGGTGGTATCCGTACTTGGTGCTTGCCGGGGCATCGAATGAATCCGATCCGAAAAGGGCCCATCCCTCAGGTCCGTCAGCAAATGTGAAATCCGATCCCTCGGGAAGTAATGTCGATTCGGGAGAAAGGAGGATGTCTCCCATATCCAGGGTCTGATTGGCCTCCACGGTGACCCTTTTCTGGTAAAAGAGGTAACCCGCGGCCGTTGCCTGGAGGTAATGAACCCCGGGGGACACGCCTTCGATCAGGAACTTGCCGTCCGATCCGGTGACTACCTTTGTCTCCGGTTTATCGTCGATCTGCACCTCGGCTCCGGCGATCGGGGCACGGGTCAGGTTGTTCCGGAGATAACCGGTGATCTTTCCGTCAATAGGTTGAAGGGCGAAGTTGACCTCAGTATCCGCATCCGCGGTCACGTCCGCGCCTTGGGAAGCCGCGTTATGGGTGGCGCCCCATGCCTTGACCGTATGGCTCCCCACTCGAACATCCTCGAGGCGGTAGGCGCCCGAATCATCGGTCTGAACCCGGGTGTTCTGATCATCGTCGAGCTCCGCGATGGCCCCCTTGATTGCCTGGTCGGTGAGGGCGTCCTTCACCACCCCGAAAATGGCGCCTCCCAGAGGAACCAGATCCACGTCCTTCACCGTGGTTGAGTTGGGAGATGTGGTAACATTCGCGGTGTAATCCCTGTAAAGGTCTCTCGTCGCCTCGAGCTGAAAGCTCTTCTGGGGGAGGTCGATGAACCGGTAGAAGCCGTCCATGTCCGTAAAGGTCTGCCTGGGGGGATCTTTCCCGAGCCAGACCTCGGCATCTGGGATCAGGTCCCGGTTCCATGCATCCGACACCACACCCTCCACCGTCCCAAGGGCCGCCTCGTTGAGAGAGATGATATCCCTGCCGTCATAGTGAACCCATCCGAACCTGGGGGCCGCGACAATGGTTCCCATGAGGGCCCCGTCCCAGTAATGGTAAATGAAGATGGAGTTGTCGTAGGGGCCGTAACCGGAACCGTTTTTGCCGTAGGTATCGTGCTTGTGAATCATAAAACGGTGCTGGCCGGTGAGGTAGTTGATGTTCCAGTACTCGCCGTCCGAGGTGCCCGCAGGGAAGAAAATGGGGGGATTGCCGAGAAATGAGGTGGTTCCCTCCTGGAGGTAGCGGATGTTCCCGCTGGTGTCCTGGGCGATGTAAAAGTAGTAGTCGGTTCCCCCTTCAGTGGTGTAATGAACGGGCAGGCAGGAGATATCGCCGAGTTTGACCTGTCCATCGACCACATACTGTTTCCAACCGGACTGCCCGGAAAAGGGGTCCGTGCCGTCGAGTCTGGAGGAGAATCCCGGGTGCCATGCGGAAAAGTAAGGATGGGTAAAATCCGCGCTTTGATCGCTGAAATCGGCACCCGGTAAAGGAGATAAGAAAAGGAGACAAACACAGGCCGCAACCAGGAGGAGAAACGATTTGCTCATCATGTTAACACCTCGTTTTCATGATCAGAGTGATAAAAAATTGGCACATCCCCAAGGCTCGTGTCAATCCCATACTTGAGGGGCGGGACATATTTTCCAAATGTAAAAAAATATAAATTTGTACTTGACAAAATGGGCCGAAAAGGGTGAATTAGTAGCCGTTTTTTCATTAAGTTTGTTATGATATCTTTAAAATTCTATCCCTTTTTTAACAAAAGGAAGCAATGTCTAATCTTCACATAAAACGCGAATCCTCCGCACTCTATCAGATCTGGTCCCATGAAAACCTCTCCAGGGGACAGATCGCTCAGATCCTTCACCTCAAACCCCCAACCGTTTCCTCACTGGTCAATGACCTCATCGAGTCCGGACGCATCCTCGAGGGCGAATACGCGGAATCCTCCGGGGGACGAAGGGCGCGACTCCTGGAAATCGTCCCTTACTGGGGATGGATCATCGGGATCGAGTTCTCCTCCACGGGCATCTCTTCCACGGCCGCCAATATGAAGGGCGACATCCTTAACCTCTCTCACACCCGGTACGACCGCTCCAGGGGGCAGGATAAAATCATCGCGCATCTGAAGAACGCCATCCGGCAGCAGATCGCATACATCCGCAAAATCAACGATAAACCGATCCTTCGCATCGGGCTGTCCGTATCCGGTCTGGTCGATGAAACGCGCGGCATCTCCATCAACTTCCCCCACATGGAAAACTGGAAAGAGGTTCCCCTCAAGAGCATCGTGGAGAAGGAATTCAACATTCCCGTACTCCTCGAGAACCGGATCACTGCCTCCACCATGGCAGAGCATCTTTTCGGACATCATAAAGACACCCGGGACGCCCTTCTTTTTCACCTCGGCCCCGGACTGGGTATGGGCATGATCCTGAGCGGGGAGGTCAGAAGGGGCTCCAGGTGGAGCGTGGGGGAATTCGGCCATGTCTCCATCGCGGACGACGGCCCCCTGTGTTATTGCGGAAAGAGGGGATGCCTCGAGAGCCTCGCCTCCGATTACGCCCTGGTCCAGCAGGTCAAAAAGGCCATCGAGGGCGGCGTCAACACCCGCATCCTGGATTTCGCCGGGGGGCAAATCAGCGCCGAAGCCATCTGTCTCGCAGCCGCGGACGGGGACCGGCTGGCCCACGGCCTGATCGAAAAAGTCGGTTATTACATCGCCACCGCAGTGGCCAATATCCTCAATATCCTCGGACCCGAGGTCATCCTGTTCACTGGCACCATGGTGGAATCCTCCGACATCCTCCTCGATTGCATCAGGCGAAACCTCAGGGTCCATACCCTGGAATACATCGAAAAAAACGTACAGGTGGAGAAGGCCACTTTCGGAACAGAAGGCGGAATCCGGGGCGCCGTTACCATGGCTCTCCACCAGTTTTACTCCAATCACGCAGGTTAGGGATACTTTTTTACAAATATCATGGAACTTTAAAAGGAGGAAGTGCGGTTATGATCCAGGAAATGATCGGCAACGTACTGGAAACGTCCGAAATCATAAAGGCCGTTAAACAGGTCAAAAGCCCGAAGGGCAAAACCATCGTTCTGGGCGATCAGGTCCGGCAACTCACCCCGGAGGAAGTCGAGACCCTCGTCAAAAACGGCAATTACTGCGGAAACTGGGACAACGTCCTGGTGGCGGAGGATTTCACCCCGGATCGCGTGTTCAAGTCCAACTTCTTCGGGAAATGCGTGATCGGCAGCTTCAAGGCAAAAAACGTGGCCGTGGATAGTGACCTCGGATATCCGGCCGGCATCTATAACAGCACCCTGGCCGATTGCCAGGTCGCTTCCGACGCCCTGGTTATGAACGTCGGCTCCCTGTCCGGTTACGTGGTGTGGGAAGGCGCCGTGGTCTTCAACTGCGACAGCGTGATCGCAGGGGAAACCACATTCGGCAACGGCAAAGAAATCGGCATCGCCATTGAAACCGGCGGTCGCGAAGTGCTCACCTATGCTGAAATCAACATTCCGGTGGCTGAAAAGGTCGCGGGAAGCCGCGCCGACAAGGAACTTCAGGACGCCTATTCCAAATTTATCGCCAAATATGTCGAGGCTGTGAAATCACCCATGGGCATCATCTGTAAAAACGCCCTGATCAGAAACACTCCCAAGGTGGCGAACACCTTCGTGGGAGAGGCCGCCCTGATTGACGCCGCCACACTGGTCAAGGATGTTACCATCCTCTCCAACCCCGATGAAGTCACGGAAATCACAGACGGCGCCTATGTGACGGGATCCATCCTCCAGTGGGGGAGCGAGGCTGCCTCCATGGCCATCGTGGACACCTCCATTCTCACCGAGCACAGCCATGCGGAGCGGCACGGCAAGGTGACCGAATCCATCCTCGGCCCCAACACCGGAGTGGCCGAAGGGGAATGCACCGCCTCCCTGTGCGGTCCCTTCGTGGGATTCCATCACCAGTCGCTTCTCATCGCCGCCTTCTGGCCCGAGGGCAAGGGCAACGTGGGATATGGCGCCAATGTGGGTTCGAATCATACCGGCAAGGCCCCGGACCAGGAGATCTGGTGCGGCGAGGGCACCTTTTTCGGTTTGGGCGTGAACATCAAGATGCCCACCGACTTCTCAAGTGCCCCTTACTGCATCGTTGCAACCGCGGTCAACGCCCTGGGTCAGAAGCTGGAAATGCCCTTCTCCCTCATCAACACCCCGGCCGCCCGCCTCAAGGGCATCTCTCCGGCCTATAACGAAATCATGCCCGGGTGGGTTCTTTCCGACAACATCTTCAGCATCAAGAGAAACGAGGGCAAGTACGCCAAACGCAACAAGGCCAAACGGACCGACTTCATCTTCGAGGTGTTCCGTCCCGACATCGTGGATCTCATGATCGAGGCCAGAAAACGCCTCTTAAGCGTTAAAGAAACCAAGGAATTCTACACGGACAGAGACATCAAGGGGATCGGCAAGAACTACCTGAGCGAGGCCTTCCGCAAAAAGGGCATCGAGGCTTACAGCTTCTACCTCAAGTATTACGCCCTCAAGGGACTCAAGAACAAAGTGGCCGAACTCATGAAAGAGGGCAAGGCGGGCGAGATCGCAACCGTTCTCGAGAAGGAGACCGACTGCACCCGATGGGAGCACGAACGAAAGATCCTGCTCGAAGAATGCAAGGAACGCGACGTCAAGATTCTCCTCGGGCAGTACGTGGAAATGATCGTCAAGATCGCCGAAGACGTCGAGGGCTCCAAGGCCAAGGACGATCGACGCGGTGTCCGGATCATCCCGGATTATGCAGAAGCCCACGAATCCGCCAAAGATAACTCCTTTGTGAAACAGACCTGGGAAGAGACCGAGGCGGAGAAAAAGGAAATCGAGGAACTTACGGCAAAACTGGGGGCATAATCGTCCCCGATAACACTATCTCTTTAAAGGAGGGAAAACAATGCCTTTCAAGGTCATCGTCACAAAAAACTACGACCAGATGAGTCTGGAGGCGGGGAAAATCGTACTGAAGGAACTCAGGGCCTTCAAACCAACTCGCAGGAAAAAGAACTACATCCTGGGTCTCGCCACGGGAAATTCCCCCACTGGTCTTTACCAGTATCTGGCCGATAACCAGAAAAAGTTCAAGGCTGAAAACGTCGTTTCCATTAACCTCGACGAGTACATCGGCCTCCCCGGGGAAAACGCCCAGATGCGCTCCCTTCACCCCGAATCCTATTCCTACTTCATGATCCAGGAACTCTTCGGCAAACTCGACAAGAAGTTCGCCAAAACCTATGTGCCCTTTGGGACACTCATCGACCAGACTGAGCTCATCAAGGCCCTCAAAAAATCCAAGGCCGATTTTTCCATCAAGGGAAAAGACAAGGGCAAGGCCATCGTGATCAAGGCCTCCGCCAAAAATGCCTACCTCAAGTGGATCAAGAGGGAAGTGCTGGACGGCTACACAAAGGCCATCAAAAAGGCCGGCGGCATCGACCTTCACATCGTTGGTGTGGGCGGTCGCGGCCACGTCGCCTTCCATGAATCCGGCATCCCCCTCAACCTCAAAATGCTCCTGGTCAACCTCGACGAGAACACCATCAGAAACGCCGTTACGGACGGGCATTTCCCCAGCATGAAAGACAGTCCCAACTATGCCATTTCCATGGGCGCCGGACTGGTCTACCAGGCCAAAACCGTGCTTCTCGTGGCCAACGGAAAACGCAAGATCGGCCCCGTGGCCGAATCGCTCCTCGGTCCCGTCACATCCGACGTTCCCATCTCCTACGGCCAGAAATTCGCCCAGGCAGGCGGCAACATGATCTACGTCATCGATAAGGAAGCAGCCAAAGGCATCCTCGGGAAAGAAAAGGAACTCAAGGCCAGGGGAATCAAGATCGTGAACAAGGTCAAATAATCATCACGAAAATCAACAAAACCCCAGCTCGGGCGGCAGGGAGCGAACCCCGCCGCCCGAATTTTTTCTTCTTGATTTTATGAAGTATATTAAGTATTAATCACTCTGATAATATTCGTAGAGGTGTTATAAGATGCCCAAAATCATTATAAAAGATATTCCGGAGGATTTGTATCAATATATCAAAAACCGCGCACAAAGGGAAAAAAGGAGTCTCAGCAGCGAGGTTATTCAATGCCTTGAATCTGTTTTGAAAATGAAACGTAGAAATGCTAGTGAAATTATTAAAAGGGCTCGCCGCCTGAGAAAAGGCATCGATAATCGGCTGACGAATGAGTCCTTGAACGCCTTGAAATCCAAGGGGCGTTTATGATAGTTGTAGATACGAATGTGATAGCTTATCTCTGGATTTTTGGAGAATATACGAACTCTGTAGAAAAAGCACTTGAGAAAGATCCTGAATGGGTGGCTCCTTTTCTCTGGCGTTCAGAATTCCGAAATGTACTGGCAGGATATATCAGGCGCGGCCATGTTTCATTGAAGAGATCTATGGCATTGATGGAACAGGTTGAAGATCAGATGCAGGGGGCCGAATATTATGTTTCCTCCTCGGATGTTTTACATTTAGTGAAGCAATCCAACTGTTCCGCATATGATTGTGAATTTGTAGCCCTTGCAAAAGAATTGGGAGTTAAACTTGTGACTACAGACAATAAAATTCTTGATAATTTCCCGGAAGTCGCCATTTCAATCATTGACTTTATCAAAGAATATTCTTGATCCCTTCTGGAAACTTCGCCAGAAGAGTGGTCAAAAAACTCAAATAACACGAATTCCCGATAACCACGAAAAACGGGCGGTCTCCGGAGCGCCCTCTTTTTTATCTGCTTGACTTGGATCGCTCCGGAGGAATAAATCTATCATCAAAAAGAATGGATGGAAGCTGATATGAAACGGATATTATTCCTTTTCCTTTTTACCATTATCCTGACAAATCCCTGTCTCTCCCAGAGGGAAAAGGTGGAACCCAAGAGAGGCATGGTCGGAATCCAGCTGAGCAGGAATGAGAACGGACAATACCTCGTTCAAAAGGTGTTCTCCAATTCCCCGGCACAGGCGGCCGGTCTCAAACAGGGGGATCTCCTCCTCCGGGTGAAGGAGCGCGACCTCACCGGACTCGAAATGCACGAGGTGCTCAACCTGTTCAATGGCGACCCCTTAACCGAGGTCGAGGTGGCGGTTATGCGTAGTGGCGGCGAGGTGCCCCCCATGAGGATCAACCGCATCGCACCAAAGGATCTGTACGAGAAATCCCCGGATTTCAACAGGGCCGCAAAGAACGCCCCCCAAAGCCCCGTTAAAAAACCCGCCGGGAAAAAGCCTCCACAACCTTACAGCGATAAAGCGGTCCTGAACGCCGTTCGCATCAGGGCCTGGCTGACCTATTTTGAAAACGCCTATGGATTTCGAGCCATTCTCCTGGATGAAAAATACGGCCGGAAAACCGGAGCCCTGTTTTCCGAGGGCCTGCTCGTGATCGAGGTCAAACCCGGTACGCGAGCTGCAAAAAAGGGACTGGAAAAGTGGGATATCATTTTCAAAATCGGAGGACGCGATCCCGCCGAACTCATCCAGGCATCCGATTCCCCCAACAAGAACCTCGAACCAGCCCCGCTTGATCTCACCCTCATGGGCGTCACCGGGGAAAGAAACATCCAGCTGTAGAAACCTTACCTGAAAACCGCTCGCCGTTCTTCTCACAGGTTGGGGCGGCAGGCGCCAGTCGCATTTTAAAAAGATTGACATGAAAAATGGCGTTTATTATGCATTGATTTGATTTCTCCGGGTTGCATGAAAGACCAGGATATACTTTTTACAATCCTTTGCAAGGAAAGGGCGATATATGAAAAAAGGGTCTGTGTTTGGATGGTTTCTGTTCATCATAGTGCCGGTGGTCTTTCTGGCGGGGTGCGCCACTGGCTCGAAACCCCTGTATCTCGATTATGACGAGGATGGCCAACCGATCATGGTCAAACGGTACCGTCGTCATGCGGAACGGGACTTCGAGATCCGCTGGTCGCGGGCCGCCTATAAAAAGAACAAGGGAACCGGACCACATTTCCTCCTCTCCGACGTTCAGGAATCGATCAAGGAGGAATTCGGCCCCCCCGATTATATCGGCGACACCTATCTCTCCCGAAAAAAGGAATACGTCAAGGAATGGATCTACTGGAAGGCCGGTTACATGTTCCAGTTTATCAAGAGGCAGCTGGTGTATGAAGGTCCCCTGACCGATAAGGAGCGGATTCTCATCCTGCACGGATACCCCGACTCGATCCAGATCTACCAGCTGGGTGACGGGGTCGAGCGGGAAAACTTTTACTATTACTGCCTCTTCGGTAGAACCCAGAGGTGTTATCATTTCCGGAACGGCGAAAAAGTGGAAGGGTTTTTTGTTCAGTAAATCATACCATGGAAGAGTTGACATGATCGAAACATCCCGTTCGAAACTGAGGTTCCTCTCCGGTTGGATCGTAATCCTGATCCTTCCCTGCCTGGTCGGTTGCTCCCTTCTTTACAAGGAAACACCGGAGGATTCCCGCCGGAAGGCCCTGGATCACTTCGGCAAGGGGGAGCGCCTCGAAAAACAGGGGGAATACCTCCTGGCCATCGATGAATATCTGAAATCCGAGAGGCTCTCTCCCCGGCCCGCGGTTTACTATCACCTGGGACATTGTCATTTCAAGCTCGGGAAAAGCGCACGAGCCGTGGATTACTATGAAAAGGCCCTCGAACTCGCCCCGGATTACCGCAAGGCACGGATTGAACTCGCCATGGCAAAGAGCGGCCTCAAGGGGGAGAAAAAGGAAGTCGCATCGGCGCCTCCCAAGCCCCCGGCGCCTCGAAAGCCTGTCGTGGAAGAGAAAAAAACCGCTCCCACCCCAGCCGGAAAGCCAAAAAAAGCCCCCCTCTCCATGAATCCCTTCCCCCTGCCATATCAAAAGACATCCACACCTTCGGAAAAGGAAGAAACCCCGCCATCCGTGGAAGAGGTCAGAGAAACCCTGTTCCCACGCCTTTATGGAAAAGAAGAAACCGCAAAGGAAGAAACCGAGAACCTTACCCGCTACATCGATCGAAAAAAGAAAAGCATGGATAATTTTGCCTTTCACCTGGATAAGGCCCGGCATTACCGGAAACACAAGATGTACAACACCGCCATACTCGAGTACAGGGATGCCATGATCGCGGACCCCTCCTCCCTGGATGCGGTGACGGAACTGGCCGATTTATACCGGGTGATTGGAAGAGAGGAACGGGCCGGTGAGATCTATTCCGAGGTAAAGGATAAATTCGCCTCCAGCGCCCGGTTCTATCTCAAGTGGGGCAACTTCTTTTTGAGCCTGAACCGCCTGGATGAGGCCGGCGAAAAGTATGACAAGGCCCTGGGGCTCCTTCCCAATTATATTTCTGCCCTGAACAACCTGGGCATCGTGGAATTGCGTAAAGAGAATTACTCAAGGGCCGCGGATTATTTCCAGTCCGTGCTCGATCTGGATTCCACGTTTGCAAGCGCCCATCTCAACCTGGGGATCGTTTACAGCGATCACTTGAAGGAAAAGCAAAAGGCCCGCGAGCATTTCGAAAACTATCTCAAGCTGGGGGGCCCCCGATCCGGGGAAGTCCGCGAATGGCTCAAGGCCATGAATCCCTGATAATCCATAAATGCCTTTCCTGGTACGTGAACGACTTTTTTCCCCGGAGGCTTTCTATTGTCTGCCATTCTCGCCACACTTTGCTATGTGAAACACGAGGGCCGCACCCTGATGATCCACCGCGTGAAAAAGGAAAACGATATCCACGAGGGCAAGTGGAACGGCCTGGGAGGCAAATTCGATCCCGGGGAAACCCCGGAACAGTGCGTGACCCGCGAGATGAGCGAGGAAAGCGGGCTTTCCATCCGCCGTCCCTGTTTGAAGGGCTTTTTAACCTTCCCCGAGTTTGACGGGGAGAACGACTGGTACGTGTTCGTGTTCGTGGCCCGGGAATTCACCGGTGAACTCATCGACTCCCCCGAGGGACGACTCGCGTGGATCAAGGACAATGCCCTGCTGGATCTCAATCTCTGGGAAGGGGATCGGCACTTCCTTCCATTCCTCGAAAAGGAGGGATTTTTCTCCGGACGATTCCTTTACAGGGATGGGAAACTGCTCGAGCACGAGATCTGCTTTCATCCCTCGAAAGAAAGCGATTCCCATGATGGGACAGATGGGTAAGATCCTGATCCTGGCCGGGGGATTGCTCATCCTGGTTGGAATCGGACTGCTTTCCGCCGGGAAAATACCCTGGCTCGGCCGCCTGCCCGGGGATATTCATATCCGGGGGAAACACTGGACCTTTTATTTCCCCCTTGCCACCTGCATCCTGATCAGCATCATCCTCACCCTGGTTTTATGGTTGATCTCCCATTTCAGGGGCGGGCGGTAGAGACCTTCTGAAGGAACTTCACCATATTTTGGGATCGTTTTTTTCAGGAAATAAACACTTGACGCCTGAACAGGCTTTGGATAGGGAATATTCGTTTTTCCGTGGGAATGATTCGTTTGTTCCCGGTTCTTTTCATGATCATGCTGGGGAGTGGTCGAGTTGGTAAGACGTCTGACTCTGGATCAGAAGATCGCGGGTTCGAGTCCTGCCTCCCCAGCCATATTCCGGCGGTATCGTCTAGTCTGGTCCAGGACGCGGCCCTCTCAAGGCTGAAACACGGGTTCAAATCCCGTTACCGCTACCAGGAATTCACGGGCGTCCGTTTCTAAGGCGGACGCTTGTTTTGTTTCCCCGTGGGGTCGATCTTGATTTTTTCCTTGAAAGAATATGTTCCAATATGATCTCTGGCATTAACTTATCTCAAATGTCCGGTTCCTTTATATGCTGGGAAAACTGATTAATCCAATCTGGTGGGTGACATATTTTTTCACCGGCCCCACCTTCCGGTGGTGGCTGGCGTGCGAGATCTTTTCCCTGGCCGCCTTTCCCACCTGCTTTATCATATTCCGCCCCCTCAAGGATAAGGGCTACGGTTTTGCCAAGGTTTTCGGCATTTTCTTCATCACATTTCTGAACTGGTACCTTTGCACAATTCTTCCCTTCTCCTTTCTTTCCGTGGCCATTTCTCTCCTTTTCGTCGTCGCCCTTGGCGGTTACTGCCTGAAACGTCAAAGGGAACGCATCATCGGCTTTTTCCGGAACCGCTGGAAACTGATCCTGGTATATGAACTGATCTTTCTTTTCGCCTTTCTGTTTTTTGTGAACGTTCGCTCCTAC
>Ga0272442_10002744_pt1 | contig 25210 bp, 18 predicted proteins | sample SSMForm2O_FD_200262 | JGI IMG/M metagenome (GOLD analysis project Ga0272442, IMG submission 200262) | Marine sediment archaeal communities from Little Sippewissett salt marsh, Falmouth, MA, United States - SSM-Form-2O | ecosystem: Environmental > Aquatic > Marine > Wetlands > Sediment ... | reverse complement strand
TTGATGTACAAGTCCGGAATGCCCAATACCCATTCCCCGCCGGTCCAGCAGTACCGTAGATGAGCTTACTTGATGCCGACGACCTGCGTCAAGTGTGCCGCCCGCCTTGCTCAACCATTGATGTGGCATTCTCCAACCTCGGCCATGTGCCGAGACGACAACTCCTCCAGGAACAAGCCCAAGACATTGCCAGCCCTGCCTGTGAGTGATGCCCTTGATGACAAGGCGCACTTCATCAGCAGGAGCATCGAGGAGCTAAGGAGTGACCTCGAAGCCAGGGAGAGTCTGCACCGGGACATACTCGACTCCCTTGAGGCGCAGACCAGGAAGCGCGAGCTCGACAGGGATTACCTCGACAACTGGGGGCCGGGCTATGAGCCGTCCATTGAGGGACACAAGGCAGCCCTGGAAAAGGAAATCACCGACCTCAAGAAGGCCGCCGTCCAGGAAGACCTCGCATTCTGGCATGACACTGTCGCGCTGCACCGGGAGCTGAGGGAAGCGCTCGAAGAAGAGCTCATGACGGAGGCGGCCGAAGGGCCGCCCCCTTCCGGTTTATCTCCTCCCCCTCCCCCCAAGGAGGGGTCCCCGCGCGCCTCCCGGCCGGACGAGCAGACCGAGGGGGGCGGGCGCTCATGAGAGGAATAGTGGGAGCCGGGAAATGCGCCGTGGACGATGCCCTGTCCGGTCGGGGGCATGTTGTCCCCATTTTCCTGAACATCACCCCCCAGAAGGACGTTTCTCGGCTTTCTCGGCCCGTTCCACAGGTTCCTTCCGCGTTCCGCCGACTTCCGGAGGTTCCTCGGGTTTCTCGGGCCGGCGAAAAGAATGGGTGCTGTTTCCTGTTGCGGTCAGGACCGCCCCCACAGCGGGGGGCTTTCCCGGTGCGGTTCCCTATCATCCCGGTCCGGTTCCGGGAGCTGTCTGCTGTTGCTGTTTACTGTAGCGGTTTCTCACCACGCGCGGAGGTGCCATGCGCGTGACAGCTGAGATTGATGAACTGTGCCGCCAGCTCCAGCCTGTTCTTGGCGACCGTGTGCGCAGATTGTGGGCGCTGTACTACGCGTCCAAACCAAAGAATCGCCGCTGGGTGGAACTCCGGTTGAGGTCCCTTGCTGAGAAGCACCTGGACCGGACCTTTGAGGAGCAGACACCACTGCTCACCCCTCCCCCCGCTCTAGTCAGTGACGGGGAGTACCCGCTGGGAACCGTGACCTACGGAGACCTCGACCGCGGCCCGTTCGGCCTGCGGGAGAAGGACTGGATACAGCACATGGGCATCTTCGGCCGGAGTGGTTCAGGCAAGACGAACGTGACGATGCTGGTCTTGAGAGAACTGGCGAAACACCAGAAACCGTGGCTGGTCATGGATTGGAAGCGGAACTATCGTGACATCCTGCCATCGCTGCCGGACACGATGGTCTTCACCGTGGGATGGGACGTGTGCCCGTTCCGGTTCAACCCGCTCATCCCTCCTGACGGCACGCCGGCCCGCATCTGGCTCAAGAAGCTCATCAGCATCGCGGCCGAGGCGTACTTCCTGGGAGAGGGGGTCCGGTTTCTCATGCAAAACGCCCTCGACTCTGTCTACCGTGACTTCGGCGTCTATGACGGCAACAACGCGAAGTGGCCAACCGTGGCCGATGTCATGCAGTCTCTACGACAGCAGAAGACCACTGGCAGGCGGGCCGAGTGGATGGCCTCTACTGTCAGGGCCGTGGGGAGCATGTCATTCGGCGAGTTCGGCCGGGTGCTGAACTGCCAGCGGAACTACCCGCTCGGGGAACTGCTGAAGCGCCGGGTGATACTGGAGCTGGACGCGCTCACCGCTGCGGACAAGACATTCTTCACCGAGGCCCTGCTGCTCTGGATACATCACTACAGGATGACCCAGCCGGACAGGGAAGTCTTCAAGCACGCCATCGTGATAGAAGAGGCCCATCACATCCTGCTCAAGAAGAAGCAGGAGATGATCGGCGGGGAGACTGTCACAGACACGATTATCAGGGAAATCAGGGAACTGGGCGAGAGCATCATCGTCATCGACCAGCACCCATCCCAAATCGCAGTCACCGCCCAGGGCAACACGGCCACGACCATCTGCCTCAACCTCAAGCATGCGGACGACGTGAGGGCCGCGTCCAATGCCATCGGCCTCCAGGGCGACCAGCGCCGGGTGATCGGAGAGATACCTGTCGGCACTGCCGTTGCCAGGGTGCAGGGCAGGTGGCGGGCACCGTTCCTGGTCAGGTTCCCTGACGCACGCATCCAGAAGGGAACGACCAGCGACCTGCAGCTGCAGGAGCACATGGACAGCCTGTGCGTCTCCAATCCCTTCGGCGTCCTGGAATCCCGATACATCGCCGAGCGCGTGGAGTGCTTTGTCGAGGAGATGAGAGGTTTCCTCCAAAGCAGGACTAGGGAGGATGATGACCATGCCCAACAAGACGAGGACGGTCCCGGCGACCGCGGCCCGAAGCTGGCGCGGGATGAACTCGCCTTCCTGAAGGACGTGGCCGCAAATCCGTTCGACCCGACGCAGGACAGGTACGCGAGGCTGAGGCTCAGCTTCCACAGGGGAAACCGCCTGAGGGACTCGCTGGCTGACAAGGGCCTGATGCAAATCGTGGACGTGCGCTCACGCAGCGGGAGGGTGAAGCTGTTCGAGGCAACGACTGCCGGGCGGGAACTACTGAAGGAGCACGGGATCACCACCACGTGGCGTCACGGGGGAGCGATCCATGGCTACTGGGTGCGCCAGGTTGCCCGCGGACTGACTCAAGGGGGATGGAACGTAGAGACGGAGAAGCCGGTCGGCAGCGGCGCTACTACCGACATCGTCGCCAGCAAGAACGGGTTCACCGCAGCGGTCGAGGTGGAGACCGGGAAATCGGACATCGAAGCCAACATGAGGAAGTGCGCAAACGCAGGCTTCGGCCACTTGCTGCTGGCGGGCACTGATGCCGAAGCAACAGCCAAGCTGGCGTCTGTGCTCGAGAAGGCCCCTCCCAATGGAATCCATGTGGAGGCATGCCCTGTTGCGGAAGCTACCAACCGGCTGGACAGTATGGCGCAGCGTGGGTGACGCGACGGGCCGGTTTAAACATAGCAATATATGGAAGACATTGGAACTATTGAGGGGGCAACCCCGATGCTATTCGGAAGGGGGAGGTGGGCGCGCCTGACGGGTGAAGTGTCCGGAGTGCCAGAGGCACGGGAAAGCAAATAAACCGTAGGGCGCGAACTCGTGGCATGGTTACCAGCAGGATTATCGTGGACCCGTCAGTGTTCAGTCCCGACCATATCCCGACGAAGCTCGCGGGCAGGGAGAAGCAGGCAGAACGACTGACCTCCCTCCTGAACTCATCGGCGGGGCCGGGAATGCCGGTGCGGGCGTGGCTGCACGGTCGGACGGGCACCGGCAAGACTGTTACGGCCAGGAGCGTTGCCGATTCCCACGCGGTCACGAACATGGCTTCTTCTATATACGTAGACTGCTGCGAGAACAGGAGCGCCTACTCGGTCCTGGACACCATGCTCACGCAAATGCGGGCACTCTGTGCCGAAACGCCCCAGCTGGCCTACAAGTCCCAGCGCCTCAGGCAGGCCGTGAAGGAGACACCGTGCGTGGCCGTCATCGATTCAATCGACTGCATGGCCGCACAGGAGCGGGACACCTGCCTGCGGATTCTCGCTGACACCACTGGCCTCCACCTCCTGTGCATCAGCGAGACCGAAGAGCCTTTCACTGAGCTGAAGGAGCAGACGGCCAACAGGATACGGCCGGTGTTTATTGAGTTCCCAGAGTACGATACGGGGACACTGCGAGACATCCTCCTCCAGCGCTGCGCCACGGGGCTGAACCCCGGGAGCTGGAGCCACGAGCTCGTTTCTGAGGTCTCCCGGATGTCGGGAGGCGATGCCCGCGTGGCCATCCAGATGCTCAGGTCAGCGGCACACATGGCGGACTGCGAAGTGACTGGTTTCATCGAGAAGCGTCACGTGGAAACGGGGCACGAGAAGGCCCAGACCCTGAAGCGGGAGCAGAAGCTCAGGCACCTCGGCATCCACCACCGCATGATGTACGAGATAGTCAGGAAGCGGGGCCGGATCGGCACGCGGCGCCTGGCGAAGGAATACCGGAAGCTCTGCACGGAAAGGAAGGTCGCCCCGGTAGCCAGGAGGAGCTTCTACCGCTACATCGACGCCATGCAGCGGCTGCGCCTCCTCAGGGGCGAGAGGACCAGGGGCTTCGGCAGCGTCACGAATCTCGAGGTGGTGGAGTAGATGGGCAGCAGGCGTGACCCGATAGAGGAGAAACGAAACCGCAAACAAGCAGAGTCGTTCCGGTCATTCGATGAGTTCCTCGAATGGATGCGCTCCACGCTGGTGGGCAGGAACCGGCCCAAGGAGGCGGTAGATGCACCGCGGCCAGACTGATGTAAGGATTGAGAACGAGTTCTTGGGCGAGATCCTCGCGGCCATTGAAACCATTGTCAATCATCATGGATACGCACACCGCAAGGACGTGAGGCTAGTACTATGGCAGCGGTTTCGCCTGGGAAAGGCTGCCACCAATTTCATCCTGTCCGAGCTGGCGGCACGCCAGGCTGTGCGCCTTGGGAACCGGGGGGTGTACCCGCTGAAAGGAAGTCCTCCAGCCCGCGCTGACACCCAGTCTCGCGAAGCCAGTCGGAGAACATGTTCATCAATTCGCACCTCTTCTCAGAAGAGAAAGTGAGCCATTTCTCGGCAAAGGTCGCCCGGGCTTCCACATTGTCCGGTCGCTCAACGGGCAGCTTTCCCAGGAGCGCTTCTTCCAGATCCTCTTGGGCGAGGTGACAATATATGCGCTCCATCTTGCTCTTCGGACCGTGGCCCATTAGGCGCCTGGCGTATGCAGTGTTGTGATACTTGTACGCCCATGTGCCGTAGGTGTGGCGGAACAGGTAGGGCTTGAGGGGCTTCCCCTTCGTGCGCTTCGGGTGCTTCGAGTTGGGGTCTATCTGAATCAGCCCCGCTTTGGCCCCTGCGGTGAGGACTATCCTGCGCATCCACTCGTCATGTGCACGAGGAAACAGTAGCGCTTTGGGGTCATCGCGATCAGGCTGCTGTTTGACAAGCTGTCGAACATAATCAGCATGCTCGCGATTTGCCATGAACCCAGCACCGGGGTAGACCGGCCGGGTCAGGTTCTTCTTCCTCCCAACCTTCTTCGCCTGCACGTAGACCTTGAGTATGCTGCCCAGGTCTTGGATATCCCCGAACCTGATGCTTCTGATTTCGCAGGGCCTTGCGCCTGCCGAGAGGATGGAGAAGAGTGCCTTGTGTTCGATGCTCTTTGTCGAGTCCATCATCGCCTGTATCTCTTCCCTCGTCAGGAGGTCTTCCTTGGTGATTTCGGTCTCGGGCTCTTCCCGCTCGAGCCACCTGACTGCATCGGGGGCACGGTCTGCGCTGCATAGGTCAAACAAGAACCGCCAGAACCGCTTGAACATGACGATGTAGGTATCAATGGTCCACGGTCGCATGTGGGTTCGAGCATGGCTCATTACCTTTTCGACATCTCGGCGGTCCCACACCTTGAAGTCCTTTGCCGGCACGATTCCAGAAATGTACCTGACCATGTCCAGATACTTGATGACTACGTGTGGTGAACGACCGGCAGCCAGATAAGCGGCGACGAAACGATGGCACGTGTCCCTGTTGGGTGCGTACTGCGGTTCACTGTCAATCTTCTCAAGGCAAGTGTGAATCCTCTTCCGATACTTGGCATCGTAGTCCATTTGACATCATTCCCTCATGTGCTCATAAGGGTTACAGCACCACAGAACCCGTCCTGGATACGCATATCCGGACATTCCGACCTGCTGACCGACTGATTGTTCGCAAGAACCCGACACCCCGTGGTATTCCCGGCAGGGGTGCTTAGTGAAATGTTGGGTTTTCGCGAAGCGAAATCAGTGAAACCCTATGGTAGTAGTTGCGCGAGCTCCCTTATATTCCTATCCCCAGTGCCAGCAGTGCCCGGCCCCTTCTGCCCGCTTATCAGCACCGCCACGGAACCTCCTGCATGAAACCGCAAGAACGGCCAGCTGAGCAACGAATGGCCAACGGCAAGTGTTTTCACTGCGCCTGCAGCATCCACACTAGCAGGGGGCGCTGGTGCGCGCGGCTGAAGAAGATACCGACACCCGAGGAAACCGCGGCATGCAGGTTCCGCCTGCCCGAGGAGGCCCTCAGCGGCCAGCGAGCGGATAAGGAGGAAACAGCATGCAGGGAAGAATCGACAAGGTCTGGCAGAACAGGTCCAAGAACGAAAAGCCGTACCTGACCCTGGAGATCGGCGGCGAGCGCTACAACCTCTGGGACGAGGAACTCTTCGACCAGGTCCAGGAGGGAGCGGTCGTGGACTACGACGCCCGGCAGTCAGGCAAATACAACAACATCACGGCGCTCGGCCCGGCCGACAGCAACGGAGGACCGGAGACCCCGAGGGACATGCCTGACCCGAACTACCGGAGCAGGTCCATCAGGAGGATGAGCTGCCTCAGGGCAGCGAGCACCCTCGCGGCCAGCCTCGACCTCAGCGAAGCGGGCGACCCCATCGAGTACACAGTTGGGATCGCCAGGAAGTTCGAGGGCTACATCGAGGAGCGGCCGGAGCCAGAACCCGAACCGGACGAGCCCGGTTAGCCCATTTCGGCCGCAACCATCTGGATTGCGGCCGTTTCTTCTGGCAGGTCAGGAACGCCGACATATCTTCGTGCTCAACGCCTTTCGGCATCAGAGGTCTCGGCACTTCTGCGCATGCTCCAGCTGCTCCCGCGTCTCGGTGTGCTCAACGCCTTTCGGCATCAGAGGTCTCGGCACCCTCTCCGCGCGCCCACCGCTCCGCCGTCTCGATCGCGTGCTCAACGCCTTTCGGCATCAGAGGTCTCGGCACGTAATCAGCGTCGGGTTCGACGAGTAGTAGTTCAGGGTGCTCAACGCCTTTCGGCATCAGAGGTCTCGGCACACCCTGAGAGCCTGACGGATGGTCAGGTCCGTAAGTGCTCAACGCCTTTCGGCATCAGAGGTCTCGGCACTCGGCCGGCACCTACTCGACCGCAGACGGGTACTTGTGCTCAACGCCTTTCGGCATCAGAGGTCTCGGCACGCTACTACCGAGTAGGGACGGCCCCTGTAGGTGATCAGTGCTCAACGCCTTTCGGCATCAGAGGTCTCGGCACTGCCTCAGCGCACCTGCGAGCCTCTAGGTCCTGGTCGTGCTCAACGCCTTTCGGCATCAGAGGTCTCGGCACTGCATGCCATCCGCACCGTAGTACCCGCGCCGTGTCTGTGCTCAACGCCTTTCGGCATCAGAGGTCTCGGCACTCCCGTCGATGCGAGGTATGCTACATTTGGCCGGCTGTGCTCAACGCCTTTCGGCATCAGAGGTCTCGGCACCCGCTGGGATGCGGGCGAGCACGCTGGCCGCGGCTTCGTGCTCAACGCCTTTCGGCATCAGAGGTCTCGGCACAGCCCGGAAGTCAAGAATTGAATTTATTCTTCCTTGTGTGCTCAACGCCTTTCGGCATCAGAGGTCTCGGCACCTCCGCTATCTCTTCCTGATGGGCCATGGCCGCTTCGTGCTCAACGCCTTTCGGCATCAGAGGTCTCGGCACACCATTGACCGCGCACCCACATCATGTGTCCCCAGTGCTCAACGCCTTTCGGCATCAGAGGTCTCGGCACTAACCAGGCGAATGAGCATAGTAGCCCTTCATGCAGTGCTCAACGCCTTTCGGCATCAGAGGTCTCGGCACTCGGAGTGGTTGCCCACCCCTTCCTTCATCTTGAAAAAGTGCTCAACGCCTTTCGGCATCAGAGGTCTCGGCACCGGTCCAGGCGGTCTGGCTGTTGACGATCTGGAGGTAGTGCTCAACGCCTTTCGGCATCAGAGGTCTCGGCACAGTCCAACTACGGAGTGACCTACCGCATTCCGCTAGGTGCTCAACGCCTTTCGGCATCAGAGGTCTCGGCACCCCGGCGGATAGCTTCGCCTTCACCCGGGAAGTCGTGCTCAACGCCTTTCGGCATCAGAGGTCTCGGCACGGTCATTGCCGCTCCTTCTTCTTGCTGGGCGCCATAGTGCTCAACGCCTTTCGGCATCAGAGGTCTCGGCACTGTTACGAACTTACCGGTAACGCATCCAATTCACTGTGCTCAACGCCTTTCGGCATCAGAGGTCTCGGAACATCTTCAAACTCGTAATCCGATCCAGCGTCATATAGTGCTCAACGCCTTTCGGCATCAGAGGTCTCGGCACCAGCGGTATCGCCCGGAGATTTCCCCGGTGATTATGGTGCTCAACGCCTTTCGGCATCAGAGGTCTCGGCACACCACCTACGGGCAGTACAATGCGTATGATTCGTATGTGCTCAACGCCTTTCGGCATCAGAGGTCTCGGCACTTGAAACAGTGGACGCAGTCGCCGGGTTCTCCGGTGTGCTCAACGCCTTTCGGCATCAGAGGTCTCGGCACGTCGGTGCGGCGGACGATGTCGCCCAGCCCCGCGAGTGCTCAACGCCTTTCGGCATCAGAGGTCTCGGCACTGCCCGGCTGGATCTATTTGGATTCGAGTGTCTTGGACGTACCGAAATCAAGGACCGGTCGCGTGCGGGGATCATGACGCCCTTGAGTCGTGCCCTAGCTTGCAGCTAGCCGTCCGCAAGACACACGGGCGACGCGCTTTCAGGACGGAAATTCGTCTATCAAGCACCTCCCATGCCGACTTCAGGTCCGTCCTGGCCTGAATTGCGCAACTTGCGTTCTGAAACGGTACGGGCGGGCGATTACAGGCGATGATGCTTGAACGGCGCATCCCTACACCACGACCCAATCGGGCGGATCTTCGGGCCAGGATCCACGGCGGTCTCGAGCCCTGACTCGGGCAATGCAGCTCTGGCAAAGCCCGACAAACAGCACGTCGTCTTCGTCTTCGAGCACGCGCGAGAGCTCCCAGCGGAGCCTTTCGATGTCTCGGTCTGACAAGCGGCAGCGGAAGAGGCTGTACTGGACCCTGGCCCCGTATCCCTGCAGCAGCTTCGCAGTCCGTCGCAACCGCTTCTGATCGCGCACGTCGTAGGAAACCAAGTACCAGTCCTTCATCTGACTACCGCAACCTTGACCTAGCAAAGAGCCCTGGTTGGCCTGACCACTCCTTCTCGAGAAGCCTCACTTCCAGTTCCACGGTTCGCGCGTACGAAAGCGAGTAGTCCGTAATCGGGTGCTTCCAGGTTTGCTGCATCCTGCGTTCGAAGATTCCGATGGCCTTGCGGCGTCCTGTGTCGCTCAGCCAGACCGCCCCCTTGACCACTCTGAAGTCGGCATTCGGTTCCCACTGCCTTCTGTTGATTGACCCTATCAAGGCCACGTCCCAGACGGGCACCCTGAAGAGTTCCATGATGTCGAGCACCAGTGGGTGCGCCGCGGAACGCGGCGTATGGTAGAAGCCGAAGGCCGGTTCGAGCCCGACGATGAGCACACCCTCAAGCACGGACCGGTAGAGCAGGGAATACCCAAAGCTCAGTGCGGCGTTAAAGCGGTCCTTTGGCGGCCTGCGACTGCGCCCGGCCGGGCGCATTTCATCTGGGACCTCGCTGCCGAGAACCGATGGCAATGCCGAAAAGTACGCGCGGCCGGCGCTGCCTTCGTGGCCCCTTACAGCATCGATGCCTGCGGCACCGGGAAGTTCACGGAGTGCCCGGCGCATCTGGTTAGAGGCCTTGACGACAGCCTCCGGTCTGCTTCCCGATCCCCTGGTCGCGCGTAGCAAGTACCGCAACTGGCCTTCAATCCGAGCCCGGGCGAGCTTTCTGGTCAGCAGCAGTCGGCGCTCGGGGTCACGGAGCGCTTCGTACTGGCGGATTCTCCGTTGGACCGGGCCGGCGCCGGCAGCTAGGCTTCCGACGTACCGGCCGCCGCCCGTGAGCCAGTGCACCGGTATCCCGTTGGCCGCACACAAGTGCAGCGCTTGGGTTGTCACCTGGCCGTAGCCGTGGATAACCAGAGCGTGCACATCATGGATGGGAAACTTGTTCTTGTGCCCGTCGTCGCCCGTCACCAGAAGAGTGTCGGCAGAACGGCTGATCTTCCCGCGGTGTGATGCGACGTGAACGACCTGTCCTTCCCGGTGTGGAGGAAACAGCCGAACCGCATCCCATTCGGGATCGTCCGCGAGTCTCTCCTCCTCGGGCAAGCACACAGGCGCCAGCGAACACCGGATACACTTCCGTTCACTGGGAGCTACCGGTGGCCGGTCGGTCGACTTCCGCAACTCCCGCGCCCTGGCCACCGCATCAGTCACCTGCCTGCGCGCAGCTTCGTCCAGCGGCACCCTGACCGTGACGTTTTCGGCATGATAACGGACTCGACCTTCAGCGACCGGTTTTCCGAGGTGTTCTTCGAGTAGGAGTCCATAGGCCGAAACCTGGAGGGCGTCGGACGGCCACGCTTCCGGGGCGTTGTCCCTGCCCCGAGCCGGTCTGCCCCGCTTGTGTTCATATGGGACCCATCCGCCTTCGCGATGCCCAACCGCGTCCACCTTGCCGGTGAGTCCCAGCGCCTCGCTGGAGAGATGAAACGTGCGTCGCTCTTCTCCTTCATCCGAGGCCAATTCCTCGTGCAAAGCGCGACCCGCGTAGATCCTGTCGTCGGCAACGCGAATCTCCTCCACTTCCTCCAGGTAGAACAAGCGCTCGCAGTAGGCGAGAGCGTGGAGAGACATGACGCGGAGAGGCGTTTCCGAGTCGGCCGGCATCCTCTTGCCGCCCCTGTCCTAGGACTCCGCCGCTGGGGGCAGTATCCGCGGCATGCGCGCCACCGGCGGAGGCTCCAATCGGTCTGACTTGACCAGTTCGCCCACGACGTGAACGGTGCCGGCAGAGCCGACGTGATCCACCCAGACGGGCAGTCCCAGCAGGCCCTTCTCAGCCAGCATGTAAGTTCGTGGCTTGTTCAGGTTCCCCAAGCGACCCATGAGGGTATCGGTCAGTTGCTCGCTCAGAAGAGCCACCGAGTCGACCAGATGGGTGCTTTCGCCCAGGCTCAACCCGCCGAAACGCTTGATCCGGTTCCTGGTCTCAGGATCAAGGGACTCGCGGACACGCTCCTCAAGCCGAGGTGCGCCGTTCTTCTCGCCTGAAGAATTAACCCACACAAGAAGCTCCGTTCCGGTCAGGAGCTGCTGGTAGTCCGGACGCGTGTTGCCTGGGGATCCCAATGGCCGCTTCTTGATGCGCCAGACGGTCCTCAACACTACGCTGGTGACCGGGTGGTTCAGTAGCGTTGGCGTAACCCGTGCCCCGACATGCCTGGCACGCTGCGTCTCGCCCACCAACGACAGGAGGAACCCGTAGCATGTTGCCGGCGGCGGAATTGCCTCGGTTTCCAGAAACTCCCGGGCCATCCCCTTTCGGAAGCAGGCTACGGGTATCGTAACGTAGACGCCAAGCACTGGTCTAGCCTTCCAGACTCAGCTTTTCGTTGATGCGCTGGCAGGCCTCAGCCAACGCGGCCTTGACGCCCTCGTGCAGGGACCCGACCCCAGCTTCGCGGAGTTCCTTGCCTGTCAGGAAGTCCGCCGAGGCGATTGGACCGCCGACAACCAGTTCTTCCGGCTTGATGTCCCCCGCCTTGATGTGCCTGACCAATGCCGGTGCCGCGACCGTCTTGCCGCTGTCTTCCGTCTCGAAGCAGTAGAGCAGCCTGGGGGCCGGATCGTCGGTGACCCGCAGAGCTATGGACTCCGGAGCGAAGTCGAAGAGAAAGCGACCGTGGTTCCCGGCAACCGTGCGCAGGTCGCCGAATGCGCGGATGGCCTTTGCCGCCCGCGCCTTCTCGCGCAGGCGTTCTGGCGTGAGCGCCAAGCCGAACTGGTAGCGCGTGGCATGGACCTCGGTTCCGTAGGGTACGGGGTTGGACCCCTTCTTGGCGGCGGACGGAGTGGCGCCGGGGGACGCTGCGTTGAAGGTCACGTCTCCAGGCCACGGTGTGAGGGAAATGGCTCTTGTGACCTCCAGGACAGCCCGCCGGACGTTGGCGGTGCCGGCTTCACCCTCTTCCTTGCCTGCTTCGGCCGACATAAACCCCAGGAGGTCGTCATCGATGAAGGTCTTGCCATTGTCCTTGGTCCAGCCCTTGAAAGCGTGATCCTGCCAGGTGTTTGCCCGCTCGCCTTCGTCCCACGAGCGGTTGGTGCCCTCCTTCTCCAGAGCGGCCAGCAACCGCCGCAAAGCGAAGCGGATTGCCTCGGCGCTGACGGTACTGTGCGGCTGGCCCTGCCAGACCAGCTTCTGGAGAGTGGTGATGTTGCCGTCGGTCTCGGCGCGGTTATTGGCGGCGGTCCCGAAAGGAGTCACGATGTTTGCGAAAACGTGCAAGCTCATTGCTGACCTCCCCTGTCATTCAGGCCTCTTCGGCCTGAGCATCCGTTACTCCTGCGATTACATCCGCGCCCTTGCCCTTGTAGCTGGCAAGCGCCAGCAAGGCCAAGTCGCGGGTAAGCTGCCACCTGCCGGCATCGAGCATCGGCAGCACATCAGGCCACTGCTCGCGCAGGACACTGTTGATCCCGGCCCGACCGAACAGGTCGCACAGCGAGTGACGAAACTGGTCGACGGTCTTGGCACCGGAAAAAGCCAGCCGCCACTTGTCGTATTCTCCGCGCCAGCGGTTCTTCATGGTGCCGGGCTTACCTTGGTTTTCCGAGGCTATCCGGCCGTAGCGCACGCGAATCGCCTCATGGACTGCCCTGACCACGGCCGACTCTCCGTGGTCTTCCCAGGGAATCTTCTCGATCATGGCGTAGAGCCCTCCTTTCTCAAAAACAAGACGATCCCGCAGCGGGCGCTTGCTGGCTGGGTCGGTCTTCAGCATGAGGTCCGCGAAGCCTTGATACCATGGCCGGCCCTGAGCGAGGTTGTCGGCTACCATCGGCCGCACAACACTGTCAGACCAGAAGCACTCTGCCCTGTCTGGTTGTCCCGTCGACTGCCTTCCTCGGCTCTTGGCCTGTTTGGGCTTCTTGCTGGCGATCCGCGGGGGCAGTTCGACAAGGGCCACCTCGAACTGTTTCAATCGAGTGTCCTCGCAGGGCGGTACATGCAGCACCTCTCCACGCGACTTCTGCTGGCTTGCCCAAGGTGTTGGCTTGAAACTCATCGCATGGCAACCGGCTAGTTGACTGGACTGGACAAGCTTGCTGGCTACCAGCCTGATTTGGGCCTGGAGTACTGCGTCACTCCCGCCGGCGATGCGACACTCCTTCACGCTTCCAGGCGTCATCCAAGGTCTGAGTTTCGCGAAGAGTTCAAGGTCAGCGACTTCGGGCACCAGCAACACGCCGCATCCGCGATTGACAGGAAGTGCGAGGCACCCGACCAGGGAGAAGTACAGAGGGAGCACCAGCTCGCACTTCTCCTCAATCCTGGTCTTGCCCTGGAAGGCAACGTGGCGGACTACCGCTCCCGGGCTCAGGGGACCAACGACCTCCACGGGCTTGTTCGAAAGCTTGCCCTTAGACGTGAGATTCTTCCAGCCGGTCTGATGCTTGTAGCCACTGCAAGGCTTCAGTGCGATCTGAAGCTGGTGGCCATCAACTTCGTAGGTAATGGCGGTTTCTTTCTTGGCCAGCTTGCGGACTTTCCCATGCTGGAGAAAGGACAGCACCAGTCCATTCTGGAGTTCCGCTAAGACTGCAGTTGACGGCGCGCCACGGTGCTGGCCCGGTAGGAAGATAAGGCTATCTTTCAAAGAGAAAGAGCACTCGAAAAGCCTCTTCAGGAACGACTCCGCCGCCTGTGGCTTCCCGAAGTGAAGTGTGGTCGCCAGCGGCGTCATCTCCCACGGTGGCTTTCCCTTCTCCCAAGGCCCGCCCGGAACCTCCTTGTCAGTCAGGTCACCACCCCTGTAAGCCCGTTCGATGTACTTGAGGGTACACGCCAGCCCGCCCAGGCCGGCCCGGTGGATGGGCGACATGCCCGGGTCGAAGAGCCGCATGGTTAGCGAGGTCGGCCCTTTGGGCCTCTCACTGGCGGTCTTCCGCTTCACAGCCATCTTGCCCCCTTTCCTTCGGCGTAGGCAATCGCTCCATCAGGAGCCACGCAAACCCCGTGATAACGGTCCCAGCGCTTCCATTCCAGATCCTTGGGGGGCTGTCCCATCGGCAGGATGACTTGAGTCAAGGACTTCTGACCGACCTTGACGGCGGCCACGTCGCGCTCCAGGATCACCGGCAGGCTGAAGCTCCCCTTCCGCAGTTCCACCATCCTGGTGATTGGCCCGCCAGAAAGCCACGCGGACTGCTCCGGCCTGGGTTCCGACTTGTTGCACTGCAGTTCCTCCCACTTGGCCGCCAAGTCGGCTTGGCTGATGCTCTCCGCCGGCAGGCTCGCAAGCCACTTCCTGCTGGCGTGCGACCAGTCCCCGTAGGCTTCCCCGTCGTAGGGAAGAAGTAGCAGTTCGCCACTCCTGGCCAAGGGCTCCACCACGACGAACGGTCTGACAGGATCACCTTTCCCAGCCCTGCGGTTGAGCCGACCCAGCCGCTGAATCAGGGCGGGGACGGGGGCGAGATCCGAAACCAGCAGCGTTGCGGACAGGTCCAGACTCATCTCGGCAACCTGCGTGCTTATGGCTACGGCTGGCCCGTCACCCCGGAAAGCATCGATGACTTCCTTGTGCCGTCGCACCCGATCTTCATAACGGAACCGGCTGTGGTAGATGATCGGCCTGAGGCCCGCTCTTTCGGCCTGCCCGGCAGCCTTCATGGCCCTGCCGACTGTGTTACAGACCCACAGCACCTTGCCCCCGGCCTCGGTCTCGTCAAGGACCGTTTGCAGGGGAGGCTGCGCATCCGGGAGAATCACTAATCTGTATCTGGGAAGCTCCTCCAACTCGCGCAGGTCGTCCGTCCGGGCTGGAACCGCGAGGTTCGCCCCCCTCTTGAGCAGGCAGGTGCGGATTGCTTCCAGTCGGTTCTGAGGCATGCTTGCGGTCATGAGCAGCACCGGGACCCCCTGGACCGACTCCAGGAAACGAAGAAACGCGCCAAACAGGCGGCTGTCGTAGGAGTGGATTTCGTCAAATACGAAGGCTGCCCCGGCGAGTGCCGGCCAGGAATACAGCCCTCGGCGGTGGTTCTGTACAAGCCCCAAGACAGTGTCAACGGTGCAACTGACTATGGGAGTTGACCAGGCACTGAGCGACTCGATGCGCAGATGCAGGTCCAGTGTCGCATCCTGACCGGCGCCGGGCTCGATGTCTCGCTCGGCGTCGAGGACGACATCCAAGTCGACGTCGGCGCGCCCATGAAAAAGGTCCGCCCCGAAGCGACCTGCCTTCAGTTCCGCGTCGAACAGGTAGTCCCGATAGCCTTCTGTAGCCGTCCCCGTCGTGGGGTAGCAGAAGTAGATCCGCTTGCCCGGGCATCGCGTGCTTGCCCAGTGGTACGCTGCCAGCGTCTTGCCGGTGCCGCACCCGGCTTTCACGAACGTAACTTCGCGGGCCTCGACGGCAACAGCCCTCTGGAATGGCCTGAGTTCTCCGCCGTCGAGACCCATGTGAACCAGCTCAGCAATCTGCGCAGAGGTGGGTCTCCTTGCGAAAGCGCGCCGGATCCAAGCCACGCGATGCCCGTGGTTCGATATCTTCTTTGGAAGCGCCGATCCAGCCACGTCGGAAGCCACCAGACAGGCCTTCACCGCAGCCACGAAGCGGCGGCCTTCGGTGTCCAGTCCGTCCCAAGCTTCCTCAGCGGCCACAGTCAAGGCTAGGATGCGGGAGAACGCCGTATCGGAACCGCCTGCCAGATTGAGGTTCTGGCCTCGCAAGCGCGGCGGGCAATCCAAGCTGAACTCCTTGGCGATGAAATCCAAACTCCTCTCGAAGTCAGGGTGGTCCACATATAATGCCATCTCGGAGCCTGCGCCGTCGGGCGCGCACTGGGGAGGTGAAGCCCGACCATAAGCTGGATGATGTCCGGTGATGGCACAGTGAAGCGCCAGCACGCAGAAATCGTCCTCGTTGAGCGCCGACGAAAGCCAGGCGCCCAACCCACGGTCGAACAGGATGAGCAGCCCCACCCATTCGTGACGCAGGCCCTGCTGTCTTCGCCTGCGTCCGGGGACATCCTGAAGGAGGCCTTGGAAGTGGTCGTTCGCCTTGCCGACGTCATGAAGGACTGCAGCTAGTCGAACAGTCCGGGCGAACTTGTCCCACCAATCACATGGCGCCAGGCCAAGAGCTGTCAGTTGTTCCTCCCCGGTGAATTCGAGGACCGCTCGCGCAGCATCGTGCGCATCACGAAGATGACCGTGCAGGAAGACTGACTCCGGCCAGTCGGACTCTGCCGCCGCTCGAGGCGGGCTCTTGGCCAGGAGACGCACCCCCTAACGCCTCGTCACCCCGAACACCCCGCACCCAAACTTTCGACGACCGCCCAAGCCTGTCTCCTGAAGCTTGACCGAATCCTCGTCCCCGAGGTCCTGCACTTCCAGCGCGAAGCCGACAACATCCTTGTCTCTGATGCGTAGCGTTCGCCGCACGAACTCGCAACGCCCGTCAAGGGACTGGGATCGGCCCTCGAGGGCCTTAGCTCCTTGCCTCCGGACCAAACCCGGCTTGCCGCTTACGTTCAGCGAGGCCAGTTGCATGCGCACGGCTTCCAGAAGAGCCCCCGGCTCCATCGCATTCTTGATGGTGACAAGCCGACTGTACAGCCGTGCAGCGGGAATCAGCGCTTTGACCTCAGGTGTACCCACCTGCAATGCGCTGCCCCCCAGGCTCAGCTGCTTGCCGACAAGCGGCAGGAAGGCGGGAACAGACTGACTGTTCAGTCGCAAGATCAGCCTGCTGCTGGATGTGATGGTCAGAGCTCTTGATCCCGAGAATCTCCCTCCGATGGGGTGTACGCCAGCGTTGGGTCGGCCATCTGCCCCCAAGTCATGCAGGTCGGGGACATGCTTGCATATGGCACTATAGAGCAAGTAGCCGTGGTCTGCTGGAATCGAACCTCCGGAGACCCTGAACGCTAGGTCCACAATGGCCATGTACGCATCTCCTTCCGCTGCCAGTCAGGAGCGAGTTCCGCAACTGACCATCACGGTTCAGACTTACACCTCTTCCAGGGACAGATCGTGTCCGCACCCCCCCCTGTAGAAGCGTGGGGCCAAGTCGCTGCATTGGCACGCGCTGAAAAAGCGCCTCATGGGGCTCCATTCCCTCACCCTGCTCACCGACAGCTCCCGTATGCGTGTCAGAGCTGCAGGTACGAGCAGTTCATCACGAACTTATGCCTTAAGTGAGCATCGCGCAAGAGCTTTTTCCGAGACCACCTAAAACTACAGCGCTGTTCTTGTCGACCAATAAGGTATGGTTCGGTGGAAGAGGCGGCGAAGAAGCTGAGGCTTCCCTGCGCACCTACCCGCAGACGGCGCTGACGCCCCCGGTGGCACGCCCCTTGATAGTAGGAGGCCGTTGAGGCCAAGTTGTCCGGCAGAGTGCACCATTCTGGTGCGCCGGGTGCACTATTGCCGGGCTGGAGCGGTGCAGTTTCGCCTGTGCGGCAGGTGATGGTTCGTGGAGGAAGAAGGCAAGATCGCATTTCCGTGCGAACTCCTCTGAACTTCGCTTGCAGACAATACGTTGAATGTGTACAACCCACGTTCGGAGTTTGGATGTGTTTGGCATGCTGGAAAGTCGCAGGCGGTGTCAGTGATATCGCGGAATACGCAAGCAGGTCCACGCGGGAGACATCGCGGCAGAACAGCATCATTGTCATTTTCTCCGGACGACTCGCGCAACAATGCGTTCCGGCAGTCTGTAACGCTTGGACAGTGAGAAGAACTGTGACAACTGGAGATTGGCGGGCGGTATTCGCGGGCCAAGCCCGCGGGACTTGAAAGGAATCCGAGGCATGAAGTCGAACAGGTATCTTGGGGTGGTGTTCTCTGCGGTTGCGTTGGCCGCCGCATGCGTCTTCGGGGCACAATTCGAAGCGATGGCCGGCTGGACTACTGCCCAGAGCGTCGAAGACAATGCCAAGTGGGACAAGGAAGCTCGCGCCTCCGACGATGACCCCGGGCTATACGCCATTGACAAGACGAATGCCGCCACGCTTGGCACGCCACTGGTCATGAAGTTCGGGGCGGCGGATACCGGCATCGTAGCCAAGAAGCTCAGGGTCAAGGCAGACTGGTGGGGGCCCTTCTGCGAGAAGATCGTTATCAAGATTGAGTACAGGGACGATGGCGGGAACTGGGTATGGCACGCCCTCTGGGACGCACCCTTCACGGCCGCCGACAATGCCGTGTACAAGTACATCGACATCCCCCAGGGCAAACGGCGGATTCGGAGCGTGCAGTTCCAATGGAAGTATAAGGTATCCGGGTACTGGTGGTGGCTCTACGAATGCCAGCTCTTCGAGGTGAACGGTGCACAGATCCCGTATGGCGAAACCCTTGAACCCAGTTCAGTCAACACCGGAAGCGCGGTGTTGCAGGGGACGGTGGCCCACGACGGATACGATGTCTGTCAGGTGCTCTTCCAGTACGGGACGAGCGCGGCCTTCGCTGCACCTGCAGCGGACGACCCAAACTGGATTGGCGACTTCGGAACGAGTGATACCCGCAGCAAATTCGTCAACGGCCTCACGGCCTGGACGAAGTACTATTATCGCGTGGTGGTGCGCAACAGTGCGGGTAGCCACGCCGGAGAGGTGAAGAGTTTCATCGCCTGCCCGGAGGAAGGCGAAGATGGCTCGGTGTGGGTTTCACCCACCAGTTGCACGACAGGATCGCATTCATATGACGACCACACCTATGAGTGGCAGGATGGCGGCAACGCCTTTGACGACTGGAACGAAAGCTCCGCCAGGTGCTACCATGAGATTCACGACCCGGAGCTCTGGAGCCCGTGGCTGTATCTCAATACCGAAAACGGGCTGTACAACGGCCTGCGTTTCCGGGCATCCAAGCCGGACGCATTCACAGAGAAGATTGAAATCCAACTTCCAGACAGCGAGGAAGAGTGGAAGACGACCTATGTCGGGGGCTTCCAGCACGACACATTCGAGGTAAAGGGCTTCGAGCTGCGGGAGGTGTCCCAGGCCCGCGTGCGATTCAAAGTAAGCCAGGCCGGTGTAGGGGCGTACTGGAACCTGTACGAGTTCGACTTCAGGAAGACCGGCGTGAACCTGGTCGTGGACGGGCTCCCCTACTACAAGGAGGAGAATCCCGGCGCTCTGCTGGTCAAGTCCGGGACAGCGCTCCCCGTTGAGTTCCGCTTTGGTCCCGGCGTCGACCTGCTGCTCGAGGGCAGCGTGACCGTTGCCGTCTCCGGAAGCATCAAGCTGTTCACCGACCAGGGGTGCACGACCGAGCTCACCAAGCTGAGCTATGACCTCTCCAACACCGACGACCGGACGGCATTCGCCGAGAAGCTACTCAACCGCACGCTGTACGTGCGGGGCGAAGCAGTCAGTGCGGCGGCGATGGACGCGCACGTGAAGTGTTCGTTGAGCCACGATGGGGCCGTGGCCGAGGACCAGGTTAACTACACAGTAGTCGTCATGGAGCTGATGGGTGCTGCCCGTGATGCGGACGGCGTCCTCACTGGCGACGAACCTGACTTCAGCCGAGACCCGACCAGGATGCATCCGGTATCTTCGGTGTTCCTGAAGAAGATCGCCGATGCGGGAGAAGGTGAAGAGCGGAACGCATTGCTCAAGATTCTCAAGGCCCAGCTCTACAAGGTCCGGCTCACTTCTCCGGTTGCCGTTGAGACGGAAACTGTGTCCCTGAAGACAAGCTACGACGAGAAGCCATCCGTGGAACTCATCAGGGATGGAGAGCATGTATTCACGAAGCTGCCCATACTGCTGTACTGGGGCAGTCTCAGCACGGGCGCTCAGGAGTACCTGGGCGAGGACTACCTGTTGCTGAGGGCGGATTCTGACACGGGAAGCCTTAGCAAGGAACTGGAGGCGTTTCTCAGGACGGCCAGAACCGCCAAGGGCATCATCAGGGTAGCGGTAGTATCGAGCCACAGCAGCGAAGAGCTGGATTCAGAAGCTCCCCTGCCTAACATCCCTGCGAAGTCGGCGGCCTACATCCTGAGCAGCCAACTGAACGTTCCATACAACACAACGCCTTCGGGGAGCAGCATACCGAAGCTGGCGAACCCGTTTGAGGTCTCATTTGTCCTGGAAGGTGCTTTCTCTCCTGACTTGAAGGACTCCTTCACCGCGACAATCACCAGCAACGTCAACAACGTGGAACTCATAGACGTTGAACTCCAAGAGACAGGCCGTCGTTCTCGGAAGTTCGAGAACGAAGACGGCTCGGTCCGGATCGTCTTCTCTGACGACTTCGAGCTGACTGATGATGCGGACAGTGTGACTGTGCAGGTAACTGCAACGGATATCACGTCAACTACGATAGATCTCAAGCTGCAGGAGACGGGAGACGAGACAAAGGCCTTCGACAGAAAGCGATGGCAGGTTCAGTTGACGTTCAATGCTTCTCGCAGCGAAGTACGGGCTGTACTGTCGTCCGAAGATGACGACTCCTATGACAAGACACTTACCCGTTCGGTAAATGATGAGAACAAGTATCTCGATGAGAATGACACTCCGGTCGTGACCATCACCCGGTCTAGTGGCTTCAGGGATGGCCAGGTAGATGATGTAACCATCGTAGTCAACCTCGAATCACAGCAGATTGCCAGCTTGGCGTTCGACCTTATGGAGGCTGAGGGGCAGGATCTGACCTATGACACCAGGAACGTCAAGGTACCGGATGTAGAGGACCAAGAAGAGGGCGATGCAGTTGAGCATGACATTGAAGCACCGTCTCCGGGCGAGAGTTGCTCAACAACCGCAACCGCACTGGCGCCGCAGACGCGAATCGATTCCGGTCGCTTTCGTCTGAAGGTGTACGGCGATTGGACGAACCAGACTTACGAGTGGCAGGTGTCCTGCAAGACCCCCGAGGGAACCCAAGAGAAGACTCTGACCTTCACGAAGAAGGACGGAGCGCTTGTCTCGGAAGAGCTCCTGCTGGTCGAGTTGGCAGAACTTGGTGTTGACCCCTATCGGGAGGAAGTCGAGGCCAACAGTTCAGGGCAGAACATCTTCTTCGTCACGGACGGTGCTGTCAGGCTCACCGCCCAACAGGTCAGGGAGTGGATTGGGAGCAAGACGGCGGAAAAGATTAAGCACTACTTCTGGGGCAATCGTAGCAGGAGTCTCAATGACCGTACAGGGCTCATCAGGTCTGCCTATGACGGGAACTACGATCTCGGGAACCTAACGCCTAGAAGAGTAGCTTCTGGCGGTTACTATCCACTGACACCAACCGAAGTTGCGCTGGCGAAGCGATTCCAGGCAAGGCTTTTGGCTCGGAAGGGAGATCTTCTCATCAAGAAGGGGAGCGACGCCGACAACGAGAAGTGTGCACCGTGGGATCTCCACGAATCCGCGACCATCAGCAAGCTGAATGTCACGAAGCTCAAGGAGCACTCCAACGGGACTCACTTGGCTGCCATCATCACCCACGGAGGCAACTCGGTCCCGGGCACGGGCGGCGGCGTTCCGGGAGCCGCCATCCTTGCGGAAGCCCATGGCAAGGACAACCTGTATTTGCGGCCGAGTGATTTCTTCGAGGGAGGCAAGGCCGCATTCAAGTACCAGAAGCTGTTCCTTGGCTCCTGTTTTGGATCGGCGTTCACCAGCGGCCTGAAGACTGAGAACGTGGGCAAGGACGAAGACAAGAAATGGAAGACTCCCATTGTCGCAGTCAAGGCAACTACAACATCTTCAGAGACTCGAGCGTTGCTGGCTTTCGCCGCCGGCGTGAACGCAAACACCAAGAGGCGCATCGCCGAAGAGTTCAAGGGCACCATGATTGGTCTTTGGGTGCGAATATCCAGCACCTTGCCGGCAACAGCGGACATTGACAAGATCACGGTTGCCGAGGCCGGATACAGGGGCACGCTCCAACTTATGGGCCTTGTTCTCACAGAGACTGGCCCCACCACCAACACTTTCAAGACCGACATCACACGTGTCGACGGAACAACCAGTACCTTCCAGATCGAGGTAGTGAGCCAGTCGACCTTGGCAGGAGGTGAGACACTGGCAAACGTCAAGATCCTCGCTCCTGCCTGGGGGATATACTCGTGGCATCCTGCAACGCTAGTGGGAACTCAGAAGGCTGCCAAGACCGTTGTGGCACATGGTGTGCTAGTGCCTGCCGACCTGGCTGGGCCCGCTGTGGTCTTCCGGGATGGTTGCTCGAAGACCGCCACGGGCAGCAAACCGAGTCAGGGCTACCGCATAAAGCTGACTTCTGCACCCACCGCAGGCTATTTCCAGAAGGGCGCAACCTACAAGATCACAGGCGATGTATCGGGTGACTGCGGAACCGGAACAATCCAATCTGAGACAAACGAATACACAGGTTACTTCTCCCGCAGTGGCCGCCGCCTCTACTGCAAGGTCACGGCCAGCAAGATACCCACGAACGGAGCGAAGATAGAGGTTACGGTGGCTGCAGACGGTACGCTGACCGTCACCAGCAAGCCCGACTATGTGGCTTCAGTTGCCCCGGTGACCCTTCGAGGACGGTCGAGCGCTGCTGGGAAGTACAGGTTGAACTTCGTGTACTACCGAGGTCGTACATTCGGGCTGTTCCGATGCGACCACATTGAGGGGGCAAGGACCACTCGGATGGGGGGCAGGACCAGGCACCGTTCCTACACGAACCCGCTAGCCGTTTCCGACACCGGGGCCAAGTTCTGTTGGCGGCAATCTGACCGTATCGCCGCCAACGGCGACACGGCATACATCGCCATCAGCAACGTAGAGTTCAACCCGGCCGTGTACCTGAGCGATTCGGCCGGGTACTATTTCGGTTACTCAACCGTACACCCATCATTTGCCGCCATCAATGGCGATACCGCACAGCCCTTTGCCGACGCGTGGTACAAGGTGTTCTCTCATACCAACAACGTCAACAAGGTTACACATGCGTACTGGGATGTGGGCTACACCAAGTATCGCAGCCTGGCGGGTGCCGTTCCCCAAATGGGCGCAACCAGGAACGGCGATTTCGGAGAAGAGCGGTTCTAATGGTGACGAGACGGAGGGATAGCGATGCATAGGCTCTTCTGCGGGTGTGCCCTACTGGTACTGCTGACTCTATGTGGTTGCAGGCAGGGCGGAGACAAGACGAGTGGCTACACTGTCGCGGACATCTCGCGATGCGCTTCGGACCTCGCTCAGTCACTAGCCGACAGCGGAGGCAAGCGCTCCGATGATGTGCGGGACAAGGCGTTTCGACTGTTCTCGCTTCTTCAGAAGTACCAGAAGATGCCGAAGCAGTGCAAGTTCGTAAGGCGCCTCGGAAGCGCGGAGGCGCGGGACGCCGCCAAGGACGCCCTGGAGTCGATAATCCGCAAGAATGAGCGCTTGCTCAACCCCGGAAGCGTTGTGGAGGTACGCCTAGAGACGGATGCCGCCCCACCTGTCCTGAACCGGCCGGATCGATTCTACATGCTGGAAGGCGTTGTGGTCGAAGAGAAGCGAGTGACCGTTTCTTACGACAAGAGGACCAAGAGGCGCAAAGAGAAGGTGGAATGGGTGCCAGGGCATTCTTTCAACCTGCTGGTTGACGGTGAGGGCCGAGTTCTCCACAGGGTGGAAATGCGATGCACCCATCTAGAAGACAAGTCACCGGGGCCTGCAGGCGCAGATATGCTGGCGCTCGATTGAGGGGGATGTGCCCATCCGCCATGGAGTGCACATAGTAGGCCTGCCAGAGAACCCCGTCAGTAGGGAGACCTGTAGGTTCACTCTCTCGGTAACAGTTCTGGCAATGCTCGTGTTTTCTGCCGCCTGCCGATCCATCGGAGACACTTCGGGCGCTTCGCGCTCCAAGGGCATACGTGCATGCGCTGACAGACTCGCTCGGGACATCGTAGCCGACCAGGGCCGCAAGACTGACAGAGTCCGTAATGGGGCTGCCAGACTGGTGCGCCTGCTCGAGCAATACCACGAGAAGCCGGGTTCTGTGAAGGGTGTGCGTGTCCTTGGCCAAGTCGAAGCACGCGACAGAATCAAGATTCACTTGGCGCGACTTGCAGAGCACCACGAGCAACTCTGCGCAGATGAGGCCGATGCGGTCGAGGTTCTGGTGCCTAGGAAGCCGGACACTCGTGACCGGCCACTGGACCACCCTCACATGTTCCTCTGGATCGACGGCGTCATCTTCAAGAAGAGGCCTTCCATGTCAGGGGCTGCGCCCCACTCGAAACGCATCTGCAGTTACCTCCTGGATGGAAGCGGGGGGATTCTCTACGAGAGCTTTCCCTCCCATCGATAGGAGCTTCCGCTGACGAACAGCCGGAGCCGGACCGATGGTGTCAAGAGAGTAGTGTCCAGTTAGAGCGATCCGGAGGCAGCTGTGTCCGACCGCGAAGAAGATCCTGACGAGAAGCTGGCGACCCTCTGGGTCTACATCGTCGACAAGCACGAAGACCTGGGCTACGATTCTCTTTCCCCGGCAGAGAAGACTATCTGGGACGTTCTGTTATTTGCGCAGATTGCCATGAACGAAGGCTTCTGCGAGCACCTCCGGATCACTGCAGGCGAAGATGTCCGCAACCTGCTCGCCAGCCTTGAACGCGTGGGCGCGATGGACATGGCCGAGAAGGTCCGGAAGATGTGTGCGGCCTTTCCTGGCGGCATGCCGAGCGCGGAGAGGAACGCAAGGCTCGACGAACTGGAATCCGTCACGGATGAGGACTGCGACCAGCTGGTCGGCGAGGACTTCTACATCGATGATGACAAGCTTGGCGGGCTGCTCCTGACTCATCTTGAGAAGGAAGGCATAGACATCGGGGCTATGAGCAGTGAAAGCTCCCCGCTGGGCGCCAAGCGCATCGCATCGGGCACAAAGAGCGTCGACCTGTCACTAGACGTGCTGCTGAGCACCTACCGGCACGGTCGTGACAAGGTTGTCGCCAAGGACGAGTCCGGACGCATTGTCAATGAGCTGCCCTTCGGCAATCCCGGTTCGGGGAAGACTCATCTGCTGTGCGCAATCGGTCACGAGATGATCGTGCGTCACGGCAAGCGGGTGCTCTTTACCAGGACGAGTCTGCTGGT
>Ga0272442_10002742_pt1 | contig 25228 bp, 24 predicted proteins | sample SSMForm2O_FD_200262 | JGI IMG/M metagenome (GOLD analysis project Ga0272442, IMG submission 200262) | Marine sediment archaeal communities from Little Sippewissett salt marsh, Falmouth, MA, United States - SSM-Form-2O | ecosystem: Environmental > Aquatic > Marine > Wetlands > Sediment ... | reverse complement strand
ATATAGGTCGGATAATACGACTTGCATTCACTGACGCTGAGGTTGCCGATGTTGCGAGTCCCGGTCAGGTTGTCCTGGACTGTCACGTTATAGACCGTGACGTTCCCGGTGTTGCAGACCGTGATGTTGTACCCGATCACGTCGCCCGGATCCACTGGACCGGAGGTGTTCGCCCTCTTGATGACGTCGATCGAGGCGTTGTAAAGGATCGCCACCGTCTCGATCGCAGAATCGTTCACCTCGAAGCCGCAAGGGTCGGTACCGTTGGCCCAGAGCCTGTTCGTTATCGGGCCCGGCAGGTCGGTCTCGTTTACGCGATGGCTGGTGGTGGTGGTGAAGTTCTGGCCTGGCAGGAGGGTCCCCACATTCCAGATGGTGGAAGTCAGGTTGTCCTCGGCCCGGACGCCTGTGAGGTTGACGTTCCCGGTGTTGTTCACCCATATCGTGTACTCGACGATATCGCCGACCTCAGCAGAGCTGACGTTCGCGGTCTTGTTGACGACGATACCCGGCTTGCTCTCTCGGTTTCCGAAATCATTCCCGGTGATGCTTTCGTTGGTGAGGGCCAAGTTGTAGCTGCCGTTTGGCGGATGGGTCACAATCCAGCCCGGCTTTTGCACCTCGCTCAGGTTGAACTCGCCCGGATAGAGGAGATCGAAGGTGTAGCTGCCGTTCTCTCCGGTAAAGGTCGATAAGACCGAAGAGTTGGGAAGGACGAGCCTGATCTCCCAGCCGGAAATGCCGGGCTCGCCCTCGTCCCTGACGCCGTTGGCGTTGACGTCATGGAACTTGGTCCCGTTGATGGAGAGGGTCTCGTTATCAAAGGGCCAGGACTCGATCAGAGGGTAATCGTCCTGCTCCGATGAGAATATGTAGGGCGTATTGCCGATACCGTTGCCGTCGGCGTCGGACCCGGAGTAGTCGTCCCAGTAATTCCCGAGCTGGCTCGATCTCGTCATGCCTCCATAGACGTAGGTCCTGGTTCCGGAGATCCAGGTGTTGGAAGAATCTGAACGGGCGTTGGGGTTGTTGTTTATGAAGTTGTTTAGGTAGATGAAGTTGTCATCGGACCCGTCGCAATTGATCCCCTGAAGGCCGCTGATACTGACGGTGTTGCCCTTGATGGTGTTGCCGATGCTCCCGCTTACGAGGGATATCCCGATTCCGCCGTTGTTCTCAATCAAGTTGCACTCTATGGTGTTGGTATCAGAACTATCGATTAATATGCCCTCATCGTCGTTGTTGCTAACGGTGTTGCCAGCAACTTTGTTGTTTACAGCGTCCTCAAGGGAGATGCCGTCGCCTATTGTGCCGGTGACAACATTGTCCAGGATCTGATTGTTCTCGCATTCTGCAACGTCGATGCCCACCTGATAATTGTTAGTTACGTTGTTATCCCTGATGATGTTGGTGTTGGAGGTGTCTAGAACGATGCCACCGTTCTTGTTGCCTGTGACGTTGTTATTCTGGATGGTATGGCCATCGGACCCAAAATCAAACCCATCGACGTAGATGCCCTCGTTTTCGTTGTCCTTGATTGTGTTGTGCTCTATTATGTGGCCGTCAGAATTATCGACGTAAATGCCCACCCCACCAGCGCCCATCACCGTGAAGTCCCGGATGGTGCAGTCGGAAGCGGTCAGGGTGATGGCGTCTCCAGTGCTGGAGGTGATGATGGGAAGACCAGAACCCTTAAGGATCAGTCTTTTGTTGACGACGACCTCTTCGTCGTAAGTCCCGCTATTCACCTGTATGGTGTCTCCGCTGTCGGCGGCGTCGATAGCCGCCTGGATGGTCGGATAAGGTGATGGGACAACTCTGTCGACCCCGTGGGCCGAGCCGATGAGCAAAATGACGAGCGCTAAAAGACCGAGCGAGATGGCCCGGCCACTATGATCTTGATGGCGCAACTTCTCTCTCCGTTTCAGATTCGAGCCGAAGTACGTCATCGATGGTAGATGAGGTTTTTTGTCCTGTATGCCGATGGCGAGCTTGCGCCTTCACGTGGAGAAGGGGAAGACGTTATTAGTGACGACGTCGATTAGCTCAGGCGAGAATGCGGACGGTTCATATCAAGAGACGGCGCTAGGAGGCGGTCCGACGTTACAGATTGAAGATCTCTGGGTGAGCATAGGGGGAAAGCAGGTCCTGAAAGGGGTTAACATGAGCGTGGGGGTGGGCGAGACCCACGCCCTCTTCGGCCCCAACGGATGCGGCAAGACCACGCTGCTCAGCACCATAGCGGGAATCCCACGGTACGTGGTGGACAGGGGGACGATCAGCTTCAAGGGGGAGGATATAACCCACATGTCGATGTACGAGCGGGCGCGGCTGGGGATCGGCATCGCCTTCCAGCACCCTCCCACCATAAGAGGGCTGAAGGTGTTGGACATGATCAAACTCTGCAACCCTCAGGCAGACGCGGAGAAGATCCTGGAGGACCTCGACTTCGAGGAGTTCGCCAATCGGGAGGTGAACAAGGGCTTCTCCGGCGGCGAGGTGAAGAGGTCGGAGATGGTCCAGCTCCTGGCCCAGGAGCCCGACTTCGTGATGCTCGATGAGCCCGACTCGGGTGTGGACCTGGAGAACATCAAGGTGATTGGGCGGGCGATCAACACCCTCACCCAGAAGGACAAAAAGCCGAGCATGAGGACGAAGTCCGGAGTGATCATCACCCACTTTGGCCACATTCTGGACTACATGTCGACGGACAAGGCCCACGTCATGATCGAGGGAACCATCGTCTGTTCGGGAAGCCCGAAGGAGATTTTGGAACAGATCAAGGTCAACGGATACGAGGGGTGTGCTGCATGTCTATGTCCCGTCTAGAGGAGAAAGCGAAAAAGGCATTGGATAAGAAGGCCACGCTGGGGACGGATATCGATATCGAGAGCTACGATTCCGAGTCCGAAGAGTTCGGCGAGATCGAAGCCCTGGAGATGCTCCCCGAGGACGTCCAGACCGCAGCCCTCAGCGCTGGGGTGAGCCTCTCAGGCGAGTCGGCGGGCGACTACTTCCAGGTGGAGCAGTCTCCGGTCCACAAGGGCTCCTCCATGGAGGGGATCGAGGTGATGGACATCGGCGCCGCCCTCAAAGAGCACAGCTACCTTGAGGACTACTTCTGGAAGCTCGTTCCCATCGACACCGACAAGTTCACTGCCGACGTGGGGATGCACCCGCCCGCGGGCTACTTCATCAGGGCCAAGCCCGGCACCAAGACCGTCTTTCCCCTCAAGACCTGCCTTTACATGGGGGGCAAAAACAAGCGCCAGAGGGTCCACAACGTCGTCATCGCCGAGGAGGGGTCCGACCTTCACATCATCACAGGGTGCACCACTCCTTCCCACGCAGGCCGGGGCCTTCACCTGGGTGTATCCGAGGTCTACGTCAAGAAGAACGCTCACGTCACCTTCACCATGGTCCATAACTGGGGCGAAGATATCGAGGTGAGGCCCAGGGGCGCAAGCAGAGTGGAGGCGGGAGGGTCCATCTCCGAGAACTACATCACTCTCACCCCCGTCAAGAGCCTCCAGGCCTTCCCCACCGCCACCCTCGCCGGCGAGGGGGCCGTAGCCAGCTTCAACACCATCATGTACGCCCGCAGGGGCAACATCGACATCGGAAACCAGACCATCCTCGAAGCCCCCCATACCAGCGCTGAATCGATATCAAGGGTCGTCTCCACCGGCGGCGAGATAATAAACCGGGGCCGAATGGTGGGCAAAGTCCCCGACATCAGGGCCCACGTCGAGTGCGTTGGATTGATCCTCACCGAGAAGGGGAGGATCTACTCGATCCCGGAGCTGGACGGCTGGTGCGGAGGCCTGGACATGTCCCACGAGGCGGCCGTCGGTAAGATCTCTCAGGAGGAGCTGGAGTACCTGATGGCCAGGGGCCTGTCCACCGACGAGGCCACCAGCGTCATCGTGAGGGGCTTCCTCGACGTCGAGATCAAGGGCCTACCGCCAGCGCTCAAAGAGGAGATCAAGAAGATCACAAAGCTCGAGGAGATCCACGGAGGCTCTTGAAGCGGAGCCTCAAAAAGATTTCAGATCAGGGAGGATAACTCGGAGGCGATCTCCTCGGCGAGGTCGTCCCTGTTCTTCTCGGTGACGGTGACCAGCCGAAACTCCTCTCTGATCCTTTTTGCGAGAGGGTGCCGGGACTTCAGATGGACCACCACGAGCATCGGTTTATCGGACTCGATGGCCCTCTCCACCGCCTCGACGAAATCGTCGGAGAATAGTTCCATCGGCCCGACCTCGTCGATCACCACCAAGTCTGCCTCCCGTACCGCCCTCTCGATCGCCTTGGCCCCAATCCTCTCCAGATCGTGGAGGTTGACACGGTACCTTCCGAGCATTGGCCCCTCTCCATCGACCGATGCGAGGGTTCCGGTCTCTCCGGTTAGAAGGTCCTTAATCTCGAAGCCGACTCTCTTTCCGTCAAGGCGGATCTCTCGGGCCAGAACTCCGCCCGCCCGGCAGTTGAGCCGGTCGAGAACCCTCCTGATGAGGGTCGACTTTCCAGTGCCCGGGGCACCGGTTACGGCAACTCTTTTGGACATCTCTCCGTCCTCACTCGTTCGACGAACTTGCTGAGGCTCTCGACATCTTTTATCTCCCGGCGGACCATCCGCTTCAGTCGCTCCCTGGTATCGAGGTCGAACCTCGCCCCCGTAGGCTGAAGGTGCTGCTCCATCTTTCTCGCTAGCTCTTCTCCGGTCCTGTCCCAGTCGGTGAGAACTACGACCTCTCTGTAATCCCGGGCCGCCTCCTCGGCCACCTCCAAAGCAGGCCTCCGGGCCGCCCTGACGATCGGCCCTCTGACCCCCAGGTCCCGAAGGGATTTTTCGTCTCTCTCCCCCTCCACGATTATGGCGGCCCCCTCCGCCGAGGCCTCGACGAGGGATTCGATCAGCTCTTCCAGGGACTCGGGGTCGAGGCTCGGCTTTCTGGTCCGTGGCTCGCGCCCTTTACGGCCGCCTCCGCGTCTTCTGCTCATGGGATCAGACGTTCTTCTCTGTGGAACTCGTAAGCCGCCTCTCGGCCTCTTCGGCATCGATTCCCAATACCAAGACGACCTTTCTAGAGCTCTTCATGCCAGCTGTCACCTGGACCCTCTCGGCGGATATCCCGAAGAGGTCGGCGATGGCTCCCTCGAGCTGGTGGTTCGCCTTGCCTTTTGTTGGCCTCTCGGTGAGCTTCGCCTCAATGGATTTCCGCCAGGGGTTATAGCCCGAGGGGACGAGAAGCCTGCTTGACCCCGGCGCCACCTCAAACCTTATAAGAACCCCCTTGGGGTGGGGGCCGATCGCCTCCCGGATCTGGTCGGGGCCGTTCATAAAGAGAAAAGCGCCACCGCGGCGACTTAAAGCTTTGCTCCTGGCACCAGGCCTGTGTTCTCAATTCGCTGAATGCAATTTAAATCCGGGAATAAATGTCATATGGCCGCAAGTTTTCTCAAAATCGCTAAAAGGGGCAATGTTAAAATAACCTGAAGACCATGACGATTAAGGTTTTCATGCAGATTAGGCAAGTTGTCGTCTTGGCTGATGAGTCTTCAGAGGTGAACGATTTTCTTCTCGACCTGGAGCAGAGGGGGCTTGAGATCCGCAGATCCGACCCCACCGAGATCCTTCGCGAGATCGCAACCACTGAGGGAGGCAGATGGGGTGGACCTGACCGCCTCATCCTGTGCGATCAAAACTTCGACTCCAAACCGTTCGGATCGACGATCGTCAGGGAAGCTGCAAAGAATGATTGCGGTGTCCTGATCGGTTCGAATCGGCTCGGGAGAGTCGCCGAGGAGATGAAGGCGGGCGGCGCCCTTTCCGAGGAGACGAGAAGGGAGCTCGCCTCCGAGGCGATATACAGATGCATATCGAAGGAGGCGGATAAGCTTTCGACCCTCCAGGGAGAGAGCCCCAGCTACCTCGTCTCGACCTACGAAAGGGTGCAGGACCTCAGGTACGGGGAGAACTGGCACCAGAAGGCCTCTTTATACCAGAAGCCCGGGGGGCTCGGCCTCCACCGGGCACCCAAGCTCTGCGGAAAGGAGATGTCCTACAACAACGTCGTAGACGCCGAGGCGACCCTGGAGATGCTGATCGACCTGATGGAGTACGACGGCACGAGGGAAGATAGGACCCTGGCCGTGATCGTGAAGCACGCCAACCCCTGCGGCGTCGCCTACGGCCAGAACAAGGTGGAGGCCTACAGGAGGGCTCTGGCCACAGACCCCAAGAGCGCTTTCGGTGGGGTTATCGGTTTGTCGGAGCCCGTGGACGCAGAGCTCGCAGAGGTGATGCGCGACCACTTCATCGAGGTGCTGCTGGCGCCCGGCTACGACTCCGAGGCTCTGGAGATCCTCCGGGAGAAGCCAAACCGGCGCATCCTGGACGTGAGCGAGCTTCTCGCGGGGCGCGACCGGCTTTACGAGGGGCGCCAATCCAGAAGCGTCTTCGGCGGCCGTTTGGTTCAGGACTACGATACTGGAGACATATTGGAGTGGAAAGTGGTGACGGAGCGGGGGCCCACCCCCTCCGAGACGATGGCCCTGCGGTTCGCCTGGAAGGTGGCCAAGTACGTCAAGTCCAACGCCCTCGTCTACGCCACCGCAAACCAGATCATTGGGATCGGCTCGGGCCAGGTGAGCCGGGTGGACTCGGCCCGGTTCGGGGCCGAGAAGGCCGAAGAGCACGGCCTGGATACGAAGGGCACCGTGGCTGCCACCGACTCTTTCTTTCCCTTCAGGGACGGTCTCGACCGAACCTTCGAGGCCGGGGCCACTGCCGTCGTCCATCCGGGCGGGTCCATCAGGGACGCTGAGGTGATTGAAGCTGCAAACGAACACGGGATGGCCATGGTCTTCACGGGCATGCGCCACTTCAGACACTGAAAAAGGATCGAACTGCAAAGATGGGCCCAGAGTGATCGGGTCCGCAGGAGCCTGGGCTTTGATCGCCCTATTGATATTGATCCCAGCTCTGGCGGGGACCGGCTCCGGCAAAGTAATCGTCGCCTCCGGCGACGTACAGGCGGCCATCGACGGGGCGATGCCAGGGGACACTGTGATGGTCACCTCCGGCGATTACGATCCCTTCACTGTCGATAAAGCCCTTACCATCCAGGGGATCGGCTCCCCATCGGCTCGGGCCCGGACCCAAGAACCGGCGATCTCCATCAGGGCGGACAAGGTCAAGCTCATCGGCTTTGAGGTGGTGGGGGTTCCGAGGAATCAGGACGACAAGTTCAATTACTACATGGACCAGTCGTCCCGAAAGCCCTATTACACCCTCAACCGGCCCAACTCGGGAATCCTGGTTGACGGCGATCACCTTGTCATCGAGGAGGTGGCGGTGGTGGGTTCAGAGGCCGGCATCCTCGTGGAGGGGACCAGGAACTTCACCATACGAAATTCGTCTTCTGAAAGATGCGATAGTGGCCTTCTGCTCCAGGATTGCGACGGCGGCAGAATTGAAGGCTGCTCCTTTCTTGAATGCGAGAAATACGGCGCATACCTCGAGGGTTGCGAGGGAATTTCGATTGGTGAGAACGAGGCGACCGGAAACTCCGGCGCAGGGATGATGCTGAAAAAGTCTTCGCATTGCCTAGTAGAGGATAACAAGTTCGTCGAGAACTGGCAGGGCCTATTCCTCTGGAACTCCACCTTCTGCGAGATCAGGGAGAACGAGGCGGATCGGAACGTCTATTACGGGATGGTCGTATCCTCGGGGTCCAACAACTCGATAGTGGATAACCTGGCCAGAAAGAGCGGCGGGGGCGAGTTCGGCCTCCTGGGGATCGGGATCAGCATCCAGGAGAACAGCACCTACAACCTTGTGGCCGGAAACGTCCTGGAAGAGAACCTCAACGGTCTGGACCTGACGAGAGGATGCAGGTTCAACGTGATATTCTCTAACGAAATATCCGAGAACAGCAACGGAATCCGGCTGGACAAAAACGAGAACAACCTCGTCTACAAAAACAACTTCAAGCGCAACCTCATCTCCGGCTACGACAACGCCAGCCACAACTTCTGGAATGCATCCGTTGGCAACTACTACGACGACTATCGCGGTCGGGACCGGGACGGCGACGGGACGGGGGACGACCCCTACTGGATACCCAAAGGGAGCAGCTGCGCCGTGGACTGGCGGCCCCTGATGCAGCCCGCCGAGACGGTGATCGACCCTGAGTCGGCGTGGGAAGACCTCGCCCGCTACGCCACCTACGTGCCAGCCGACGATCTTCCCTACAAGGTAGAAAACCAAACGATAGTGATCGGGAAAGGAGAGCCCGGAAAGTGGTGGATTTAAGTCCTAGGTCCCGATCTTGATGGGCTCCGCAATCGATCGCAGAGTGGCGATGGCCGAGAGGGCGGCCAGATAGCTGGTCTTCGGGTTTCTCGGGGATGGAACGTTCTCGACCCTGGTGGTGATCCGCCCGAAGTTCCCCTCGGCCGTTATCTGGTGCATGTTGACCTCGATATCAGGATCTGCCACTATTTTGACCATCACCCTCGACCCTTGCGCCGTGAGGCTCAGGGTCGCCGCGACGTTGACGTTGGCGGGAAAGGCCAAGACGGCCTCTTCAGCGGGACCCTCGAATATCACCGTAGGCTCGGATATGCCGTCGAGATCGATCTTCATATCTTCGATGTAAGGTGCGCCCTTGAAACCCTTCGGGTTCTTGGTGGTGGTGAGGGTGACGAGGTCTATCCTTCCCGCGCCCGCGGACTTCAGGCCGTCGAGGCCTGATATCGCCCCCGAGGGGAGGTAAACCCTGCACCCGTTTTCTTTTGCGAGATCCTCCACCATATGGTAGACATATCTGTCCAGAAGGGCGCCGACGCTCATGATCATGAGGTCTTTTCCCCTCTCCAGGGCGACCTTCGCCACCTCCGGAACGGCCCGTTGAGACGCCGCCTCTACCACGATCTCGGACCTCTCCACCAGATCCTCCAGGTCCAGAAGCGCAGGTTGAGCCTTGAGGCCCTTCATTAGCTCCTCCGCCCTGTTCACGTTACGATCGAAGACCGCCACCAGCTCAGCCGCGATATCGCCGCGGTCTATGGCCCTGGCGATCTCGGCCCCGATCGCCCCGCAGCCCACCAGCCCTATTTTCAGAACCATCGCAGCCTATAAATCGATGGGACAACAAAACTTTTGCGGTATGCTAACGTCTGAGCTGGAGCGGTTCGTGCGGGAAGACCTGGGTGAGATGGACGACTCAACCCCGATAGTTCCAGAAATAAATGCAGAAGCCGTGATTATTGCCAAGGAAGAGTGCATCGTTTCAGGCCTAAAAGAGGCAGACCAGATCCTGAAGTATTTCGGTCTTGAAGGAGAGGGTCTCGTCCTCGAGGGGGCTCGCGTCGACGCGGGCACCAAGGTGATGGAGATCAGGGGCGGGGCGAGGGCCATCCTCCAGGCCGAAAGGCTTCTCTTGAACTTCATGAGCAGGATGAGCGGCATCTCGACCCTGACCCGCGAATGCGCGGGACGGGCGGGGAAGGTCAGAGTCGCAGCCACCCGGAAGACCACGCCCGGTTTTAGATCTTTCGAGAAGAGGGCGGTGGTGGTGGGCGGGGGCGACCCCCATCGGTTCGACCTCTCAAGCTCCGTGATCATCAAGGACAACCATCTAAAGCTGATGAGCCTCGAAGAGGCGCTTTGTGCCGCCAAAGCCGGGGCCAGCTTCACCAAGAAGGTCGAGGTGGAGGTGGAGAGGCTGGAGGACGCTCTTAAGGCGGCATCTCTAGGGGCTGACATAATAATGTTCGACAACATGCGGCCCGAGATGATCCGGGAGGGCGTGGAGCTTCTCAAAAGGGAGGGGCTGAGGGATCGAGTTCTTCTGGAAGCTTCGGGGGGGATAACGCCCGAGAACGTCAGCGACTACGCCGCCACGGGGGTGGACGTCGTCTCCCTGGGGGCCCTCACCAGGTCTGCGAGATGGATCGACTTCAGCCTGGAGATAGAGAGGTGATCTCGGCTGGAAAGCGTTTACGGATCTTTCGATGCCGCATAGACCATAAACGTTATATCGATCGTTTAATGTCGTAGAGATCATAAACGTTATATCGATCGTTTATATTACTCGTATCTAACTTCGGTGAGTGGGAATGCGTCTGATCTATCTTGCGGTGCTCGTGCTCTTAGTGTCGTTCACGCTGCTGACGCCGATGGCGGCCGCAGCCTCTGATGAGGATGACGACGAGGATAACGAGATCACCTCTCGGGAGTTCTCCCTCAGGGCGGGCGACGGGGTCAAGATCGGGGACTACCGAGTGGAGCTGATAAGCGTCGTATCAGTCATGGACGGGCTGATAGAGGTCAAGGTCTGGAAGAGGGCCAGCGACTTCGAAGACTGGAGGGTGATGGAAGACCACAGGGACGCAAACTTTGACGACGGCGCGGAGCGCGGCGGCCTGACCCTCACGGTGATCGACATCTTCGATGAGGATACGGTCAGGATGAGGGCCGAGTACAGGACGGATTACGGGTACCCTCAAAAGTACGTGACCGAGAGGGCACTGGCCCCCAAGAACCTGCCTAAGCTCGAAGTTGCGACGACCGTGGACAGAACTGAGATCAGCGTCGGAGACGAGGTGAAGCTGACCATCACCGTGAAGAACGTCGGGAATGACACCGCCCGAGATGTAACCATCCAGGATTCTCCGCCTCTGCCCCAATTCAGGTACCTGGCGGGATACCCCCCCAAGATCAAAAACCAGCTACAACCCGGCGAGTCCGACCTCGCCGTCTACTCGATGGTGGCGGCCACAGAAGGTGAAGTGAAGATGCCGGCGACGGTGGCCAGGTATGCCGACTCCAAGTCGACGATCTACTCCGCCAGCTCCCCATCCATCAAAATCGAGATCAAACCCAAGAGAAGACCGGACCTGGTCGTCGATGTCGATCCGCCGGGACCTATCAAGCACGGCGACCAGGGGACGATAAACGTCACCGTCAAAAACGACGGCGATGCCAGCGCTTATAGGGTGGAGGTGAAGGCCGAGGTCGAATCCCAGGGGGACGGCCTTGAGCTTGTAAAGGGGAGCCTCGACGAGAGCTTCTTTGAGATTCCTCCCGGGGAGTCGGAGACCTACTCTGCAACCTTCAAGGGGTCCCGGAGCGGAAGCTACGCCATCGACCTTAAGGCCAGCTATCAGGGCGACGGGGAGATGATGCAGAAGGAGACTGCCTTCGAGGTAGCGGTTCAGGAGAGGGAGTACAAATACCTCTATTACCTGCCGATAGTGCCCGTCCTTATAATAGGTATATGGCTATTCAGGCGGTACAGAGAATATAAATATTAAGTCGGAGTTTGAGGTACATCAGATGGAACGCGCGAAGGGTTCAAAACGGACGTCGAGGGGGTCCTCGAAACGCTGTAAAGCAGCAGTTGAATGCCGTTGCAATTCAAGAAGTCTGGACGGAGATCTATGTTGAACGTATTAATGCTGGGGATCGGCCAATGTGGGAACAGAATACTCGACGCGGTCAACAGGGAGTCCTTCGGCGGGTCCTCCAAACTATCCAAATATTATTCGAGGCAGAAGTTTCCCAGCAGGGTTGAGACCCTGGCGATCAACACCGCCGTCAACGACCTGAAGGAGCTGAAGTTCACCGCGGCCAAGGACAGGCTCCACGTCCCCAACCTCCACGGAGTTGGAGCCAATCGGAGCATAGGAAAGCAGGGCTTCTGGGACAACCGAGAGATGATCATGGAGGAGATCGAGAGGAGGGGAGATTTCGACATCGCCTTCGTTATGACCTCGGCCTCCGGTGGGACTGGTTCATCTTTCGCCCCCCTGGTAATCCACGAGCTTAGGGAGCGATACAAGAACATAACCGTCGTCGCCGTTATGGTCCTCCCCTTCAGGGAGGAGGGGTCGATATACCTCCAGAATGCCGCCTTCAGCATGAGAGACATCATGGAGGTCGAGTCCGACGGCATAATTCTGGTGGACAACCAGTACCTCAAGAGGCTGAGCGGCGATATCAAGACCGCCTACGACAAGATTAACGATATGGTGGCGGAGCGGATCCTCTTCCTCATCGAGTCCCTGGACAGCGAGATGCTCTCGGTCACCGACCTCGGCGACTTCAAGACGGTGATGCGAGGCGGCCTGGGGATGGGGACCCTCGGCTTCTACGAGTCGGACAAGAAGACGACCACTCTCACCTCGGCGATCGAGGGGAGCCTCAAGCCAGGCGGCCTCCTCTACCCCGCCGACGTATACGAGGACGCCGCGAGGGCGATGATCATCATCCAGGGGTCGAGAGAGTCCCTGGACGTGGACGAGATCACAAAATCCGTCGAGAAGCTATCGACGAAGATAGGCCAGGTCTTCAAGGGGATCGTGATAAAGAAGGGCAGACCCAAGGTCCTCTCCGTATTCACCTTGGGCCAGGTCCCAGACCTGGAGATGCTCTATGCTCAGGCGGCCCAGGCGATCCAGGATGAGAAGGGCAGGAAGACCAGGGCAAAAAAGCAGCTCGACGACGCCTTCGCCTACATCGAGGACCTGGAGGAGATCTACTGATCTCTCAAATTTACGTAGGACATTCTGAAGCTTCCTAATTTTTAATAATTAATCGCCTTTTAGACCACTTCAGAGGAAAGCCATATACCGTCGCAGGTCGAAACCCTCGCCCATGATCAGGGGAAAGGCATGGTTATTCGGGGACGACGTGGACACTGACGTCATCATCCCCGGCCCCTACCTCAGGACCAAGAACATCAAGGAGCTGGCCCTCCACGCCATGGAAGGGCTGGATCCGGATTTCGCGAAGAAGGTGAGGCCAGGTGACGTGATCGTCGCCGGGAAGAACTTCGGCTGCGGCTCCTCAAGAGAGCAGGCGCCCCTGGCCCTTAGGGAGGCCGGGGTGGCCTGCGTGGTGGCAAAATCCTTTGCTCGGATATTCTATCGAAACGCCATCAACGTCGGCCTGCCGGTGATGGAGGCCGATGTAGAATGCCGGGGGGGGGGCGAGGTGGAGGTGGACCTGGCTGAAGGGACGGTGACCGTTGGGGAGAGGACCTTTTTGGGGACGAAGCTTCCGGACTTCCTCCTCGCGATCCTCCAGGATGGTGGGCTCGTCGCCCATCGAAGAAAGGAGAAGGGTGGAGCGCTTTGATATTTCCTGAAGATTACAAATACGTGGGAACGGCCACCGAGGCGAGGCCCGGCGACCCCATCTACTTCTCCACCAATTACCTGATCCACTTCAGAGACGAGATCACCATCTACGCGGTGGAGGCGGAGCCAGGGAGGGGGTTCATGAGGCCGGTGAAGTCTATGGAGCCATTTTCCAGTGGGGACGAGATCCTGGAGTACCCGGAGAAGATCGACACTCGGAACCGGACGAATCTGATCGAGCTCGCTCACACCCTCTGCAAAGACGGGGTGAAGACGGTGATCTTTCTGGGACCCGACGAGCACATAACCTTCGTCCACGAGCCGGACCTCTCAGCCATCACCGAGATAGAGATCCTGGACGTGGTCCCGCCCCAACCGTCGTGGCTGGTTTACGTCGTCGGGAACCTGGAGAGGGCCGGAGTTCTCGGCGATCTGACCCTGAAGTTCAAGAGCAGAGTTCTAGACCTTCGCCGTTACGATGCAGACGACGCCTACTTCCCCTGCACCGCCTCGGGGCTGGGAAGGTCTCTGGACTCGGACAAAGTCGAGATCGACGACCCCCTGATCGTCGGCTGTGAGGTCTCCAGGGAGGTCTTCAAGGGGATGTACCCGGGAAAAGGTCATCGGTTTTTGAACACCTGTCCCCTCTCTAACGACCTTCTGGCGCCGGAGGGCCCCTTCATCACCCGGTGCTGTAAGTCCGAGAGGAGGGGGATCACCACCTCGCGGGGCCACCGAGGCGTCGTGGTCCACTGGGGTGACGGGGCCCCCAGAATCGCGGAGGCGATAAGATGTCTGGCAGAGGAGCTGAAAAGAGAGTAGCTCTGGTCAAGGGGGACGGCGTGGGGCCAGAGGTCATCGACGGTGCCTTGGCCGTCCTGGAGGCGGCGGGGGCCGATCTGGAGCTCGTCCCCGTGGAGCTTGGTTACGGCCGGTGGAAGAGAACGGGAAAGGCGATGGCCGAGGAGGATCTGGACCTGATCAAGACCTGCCACTCTGTCCTCTTCGGCGCGATCACGACGCCTCCGGACCCCGATTATCGAAGCGTCCTTCTCGCCTTGAGAAAGGGGCTGGACCTCTACGCCAACATCAGGCCCTTTTCGGCGCCGGGGCTCGACTTCGTGATCGTGAGAGAGAACACCGAGGGGATGTACTCGGGAGTGGAGAAGCTGGACCAGGAGGAGGCGACGACTCTGAGGGTGATAACCCTCCGGGGCTCTCTTCGGATCGCCGAGATGGCCTGCGCCATCGCCTCAAAGAGGGAGAAGCTGACCATCGTCCACAAGTCCAACGTCCTCAAGAGCGACACCCTTTTCTTGCGCATATGCGGGGAGACGGCCCGCCGGTGGGACGTCCCCTTCGAGGATATGCTCGTCGATGCCGCCGCCTACAACCTGGTCATAAACCCCAAGAGGTTCGACGTGATCGTGACCACAAACCTCTTCGGAGACATCCTCAGCGACGAGGCCGCGGGGGTGGTCGGAGGCCTGGGCCTCTGCCCCAGCGCAAACCTCGGCGAGAGGTACGCCCTCTTCGAGCCGATCCACGGCTCGGCCCCCGACATCGCAGGAAGGGGGATCGCAAACCCCATTGGTGCCATCAGGTCCGCCGCCATGATGCTGGAGTGGTTCGGCGAGGTCGGGAAGGCGAGGATGATCGAGGAGGCAGTGGAGTGGGCCCTGGCCGAAGGGATCAAAACGCCCGACCTGGGGGGGTGCTGTTCCACCAAAGAGGTGGCAGAGGCGATAGCAAAAAGGCTGGCCTGGTCAGATTGATCGAACGGAATGCTCGGTCTTTTGGGAAAGCTTTGAGGCTGGATGGCGACGGCAATTTCATTGAACTGGCGTCGATGATGGTCCGAGAACTGCTCGAAACCGAGGCGGACCAGTCCGTCGCCCACCGGTGGGACCACCTCGACCGGGTCAGGAGAAGGGCGTTGAATCTCGCTCGCGAGATCCCGGATGGCGAGGTCGACCTTGAAGTTCTGAGCATGGCGGCGCTGCTCCACGACGTAGACCAGCCGTATCACGACAAGAGGGGGCACGTGACGAGAAGCCTCGAAAAGGCCGAGAAGATCCTTTGGGATCTGGGGTACCCCGAGGAGAAAAGGATGGGGGTCCTGGTGGCGATAGCCGAGCACTCTTCGGAGGACGAGACCTCACCGTCGTCCCTCGAGGCGAAGCTACTCTTCGACGCGGACAAGCTCGACGGCCTCGGAGCCATCGGCATCTCCAGGGTCTTCGCCTTCTGCGGCCAGCGGGGTCTTCCTCCTGCCGAGGCGCGTGAGTGGTACCGGTCGAAGATAGAGAGGGCGATTCCGATGATGCAAACTGAGTCCGGCCGGCAGGCTGGAGCGAGGGATCTCGCATACGTCAACTCCTTCTTTGCGAAATACCGGGAAGAAGAGGAATCGCTCCTCTGATTTCGGACGCGAAGGCGGCATATTGATCGAAATCTTTTTCACCAGGAAGCCCCCTTCGCCACCTGAATGTCAGAAGAGAAGGCTAAGACCCGCAAGAACAACGCCAACGGCCGCAAAGGCGAGCTGGCCGAGAAGTTGGGCGATATGAACGTGAACATCAGCGCCCCGAAGTTCAACTACAGGGAGTACGTCAGGGTGCTAAAGCTGGCGAGAAAGCCCACCCGCGAGGAGTTTATGATGATCTCCAAAATCTCCATCCTGGGGATCGCCCTCATCGGGATGCTGGGTTTCATCATCTACGTCTTCCTCACAGAGCTGCCAAATGCGTTCTGAGAGAAGGCTCTGAAAAGGCGTCGCAGTTCAAAAATCTTGAAATGGGGCCGCTGGCCCCCATCCCTCGAGCTTTTCTGTTTTATCCCACTTCGTTCAGCCCGCGCAAGGTTGCGCCGAACTCCGACTCGACGATGCTCGAGACGCCCATCGTCTTGGGGTGAAGGTCGATCTCCACCATCACGTGTTGGTGGCCGAGTTCTCGCAGAGGCCGGACCTGCCTTGGACCATTGGTGATGGAGAAGATCTCCATCCCTTCGAGGGCGTCCATGGGTATGGCGTGGGGAACTCCAGAGATGACGGCGAAGTCGTAGCCGCCCTCTTCAGCGATATGTTTTGCCACCTCATCTCCGGCGATGGGGTACTCGTCGAGGCCGCCGATGATCCCGTCGATCACAACGCCTCTATCAAGAAGCCCCGAAAGGATGTTCTTTGCATCTCGTCTCACCTTCGCCAGCCCCTTATTCTCGTCGAGGTTCGCAAGGGTCGTGACCTCGGTCCCCCGGGCCTTCGCCACCTGGGCCACGGCGGCGTTGATGTCCGCGAACATGTAGGCCGTCTCCTTCTTGGCGTTGAGGACGTTTAACCCCCTCTTCCCCTCTTTGATCAGCTCGAGGAGCCTTTCTGCGGCCTTGTACTTGATCTCGCCCCTCTCGGGGGCCAGGTACTCCTGGCTGGCGGCACCGTGGAGCCTCTCCACCTCTGTCGCCTTCTCCAGGAGGTACTTCTGCCGGTCGAACTCAACATGGTCGATGATCCCCTTCTCCAGGGCCGCCTCCAGGGTGAGGATGACTCCCTTGGTGTTGTCTCGGTATCCGGCGTGAACCTCCACCTCGATGACGGGGACGTCGAGGTCGGCGTCGACGACGGACTGGTGGAGGTCTTCCCCGATGATCATGCTGCTGCAGGTCCCCACCACGCCGATGAGCTTCGGGTCGAAGAGCTCCCTCGCCCTCTGGAGGAGCCTGGTGAGCTGCTCCTGGCCGCCGAAGACGAAGCCAGCCTCGTCCAGGGCGGTGGTGAGGGTGTGGACGCCGTCCTCCTCCAGGAGGCGGGCGTGCTTGAAGCAGCAGCCGCTGGGGCCGTGCATAATGACGACGTCGACGCCCAGGTCTCTCAGAGTGTAAAGGGCGGCCACGATCGAGCTGGGCCTCGGATGTAATATTTGAACTTCGCTTGCCATCATTGAAAAATCACCTGAAACATTTAACGCACGAAATTAATCTGTCGCCTCTTTCCAGCCCCGCCTTCGCCAGGGCCAGGCCTGAATCGAGGTCGGGGGCTGTAGAGGCCGAGAGGCCGCTTGCATAAGGCGCGAGCCTCTCGCCCACCAGGATTAATAGGTCGATCTCCTGGCGGCGGCGCTTGAGGATCTCGATCAGGTCCGGCACGTTCATCCCCTCGCAGACCGTCTCTGCCTCTTCGCCCACTACGAGGGCCATTCTACCGCCGCCTCCGATGCGGTCCAGGGCCGCCTCCACCCCCGAAGCCCGCAGGCCGGAGTTGGAGTTGTCGAGGACGAAAATTCCGTCCTCCTCCGCGTTCTTCATCCTGCCGCCGAGCCCCTCGAAGCCCTCCAGGGCGGAGGCGATCTCATCAAGGCTCAAGCCCGCCACCAGGGCTGCGGCCGCTGCCCCGGAGATGGCGGGAGCGTAGCTCTCGGGATCAAAACCCTCACCGAGACTGAGGTCGGCCCTCTCGCCGCCCGCCAGGATCTTCTTTCCATCGCACCAGACCGAGCCCCTGGGCCCGTGACCGAAGGTCAAGTCGGCCGAGATCCCCACATCCTCGCCCGCGATCAGCATCGATCCCTCTTTTGACAGAGAGATCATCTGGAGCTTGGCGGTGCTGGCCCAGAGGGTCCCTCCCGCCACCTTGTAATCGCCGGCAAAGCTGGTCAGAATCCCGAAGTCGGCAAGCCCCGTCCCTCCCAGGGAGACTTCGCAGATCAGGTCGGCTGCTCCCACCTTCTCGGCGGCGTCGAAGGCTCTGATCACGTTGGCGGGGGTGATGCTGAGCCCTGTTGTCAAGACCTCGCTTCTGCCCTTCTTCCAGACCTCGATCCCCCGGGTGGTGTGGGATGCGACCTTCCCCCTGGAAGAGAGGATCCGGGCCGAGATGAGGGCGGTGGTGGTCTTTCCCCTCGTCCCGGTCACCTCAAAGGTCCGAAAGTCCCCAACGCCCGCCAGAAGGTCGCCGACGGCCCGGTGGTGGGTGACCACTCTTTTTCCGAGACGGATCGCTTCTTTGCGGGCGGGGTTATCTGGAGGGAGGTGGACCGGCGCGACCACCAGATCGAAGCCGGTGAGGTCGGGGGAGTGATGGTATACCTCGAAGGCCGAGGCCTCGATCCCCCGATCCCTCATCAGCTCTGCGATCAGTCCGGCGCCGTGGACGGTGTCGAGGACTGCAACGGATGGGGCTACTTCAGAGCTTCGGTCGCTCTCCGGTAGGCGAGGGAGGCGATGCACTCGTCCACGCCCAGGGGCTCTGCGCACCTGATCTCCACCTCACTTCCGTTCAATTTGCACATGCCCCTGCGCAAAGCGGGGTCCACGCAGAGCTCGTTTGGTATGTCCTCCATGGTGTGGACGCCGTGGGCGAGGAAGATGGGGAGGGCCACGATCGTCTTGACCTTGGTACCCGAGAAGCTCTCAAGGCCCGTGGCGATGTTCGGCTCGTCCATGTTCAGAAACGCGATCCTCACAGGGCCGTCGTGGTTTTTGCCGATCATTTCAGCGCACTTTTCCACCATCTCTTTGTTGTACGGCTTGGTGCTGCCGTGTCCTAGAACCAGAATCCCTACATCGTCTGCCATAAGTCTCACCAATGCTACGTTTTTGCATATTTGTATTAACCAGATGGGATTAATAACTAATAAATCCTTTCCCGAGGTAAAATGATCCAGCCATCCTCTCCCGGATCTTCGTTGGCGACCGAGGCCTCGGCTTCGGGGAGGGGGCAGAACAAATGGGATAAGTCGACATGAGCCGCATAGCGCATCTCCTGGTCTCAGTTCTCTTAGTTATGCAGACTGCAGGCTGTGCCGAGGTCTTCATGTCGACGCGAGAGAGCCTCACCTTCGCCGACAACCTGACCCTGGTGGTGATGGACGTGGAGCCGGGGGCGGGCGCTGGCGCTGGCGAGGGGGTGGTCTGGCTGGAGCTTCGGGACGAGCACGGCCCCCTCAAGTCCTCAGTCCTCAGGGCGGGGGAGAGCTTCTCCTACGACGAGAGGGGAGAGGGGCTGAACCTGACCGTCACCAGAATCTACGCCGGAGGAGTGAGGGATCTGGTGGATCTTGACCTCGTGTCTGGCGAGGTCGTCGAGAGATCCTCCCAAAAGCTTCCCGAGGACTCACATCAAAATCGCGACCGTTCCAGCTCATCGGGCGATTCGTCCCTCCTCAACTGGGGGCTCGCCACCGTCCTGGTCCTCGTTCTCGTGGCCTGGGTCTATTTCGGGGCGAGAGCGAAGGGAAGGTGACGGCGAGGAGTTGTTTTCGGGATGGTTCAACTCCGTCGGGAATAATATCTATATTCGACTTATTAAATACATTCTTAGCTATACTCCTGGCGGCGAAAGCCCGCCCGCAGGCAGCGCCCGACGGTAGGCGGGATCACCGGTCGGCGTCATCGACGATGGCGATCTCCTCCGTTATGGGATCTCCTCCTCCGTTAATCCGCGAAGCTCGCTGGATGTGGGCGTCGATCTGCCGGTCGGTAGCCATCGATCCGGGCGCTGAGGAGAGCCGTCTCGCGCCGATCCGTCGCCTCCACCAGCCGCCTGGCCGGAACGAGCACGTTATCGGCGAGGGTCGAATCGATTTGTGTTGAGGCTAGAGACAGCAGCGCTCGGCGAAGGTTCGGAAGGCGAAGCAGAAAAACAAGGGCTGCAGTGATCCGCCGAAACATTTTTCATAGTTAGTGACAGTCTTAATCATAAGAGGGGCGGATTTAGAATGAGACTAATTTTGAGCGTGCTGGTGCTGGTGGCGCTTTCGATGACAGTTTGTGGCCAGGAGACGGCAGAGGAATGGTTCATCAAAGGCGTTGCTCTCTATTCACAAGGCAAATACGATGAGGCTATCCAGGCTTACGACGAAGCCGTCCGGCTTGATCCCGAACTTGCCGAGGCCTGGAGTGGAAAAGGCGCTGCTCTTGCAGATCAGGGCAAGTACGATGAGGCGATCCAGGCTTATGACGAAGCGATCCGGATAGATCCTGAACTAGCTTTGGCCTGGAATAACAAAGGGGCCGCTCTCGCAGATCAGGGAAAGTATGACGAGGCGATCGAGGCTTATGACGAAGCCATCCGTATCGATCCTGAGTATGCGACTCCCTGGAATAATAAAGGCAACGTTTTCCATGAGCTTGGCGAGTATGACGAGGCTATCCAAGCTTGCTACGAGGCCATTCGGCTCAATCCAGAGTATGCCTCTCCCTGGAATAATAAAGGCAATGTTCTCCATGACCAGGGCAAATATGATGGGGCGATAGAGGCTTACGACGAAGCCATCCGGCTAGATCCCGGGTATGCAGATGCCTGGTATAACAAAGGCGTTGTTCTCGCAGATCAGGGCAAGTACGACGAGGCGATCCAGGCTTACGACGAAGCCGTCCGGCTTGATTCCGAACATTTAATGGCCTGGTACAACAAAGGCGTTGCTCTCCACGACCAGGGCAAAGACTCTGAAGCTATCCAGGCTTTTGACGAGGCCATCCGTCTCGATCCAGAGTATACCAAAGCCTGGAGTAACAAAGGGGGTGTTCTTTGTGGTCAGGGGAAGTACGACGAGGCTATCGCGGTTTACGAAGAGGCCCTCCGCCTCGATCCTGGAGAAGCGATGATCTGGTATAGCAAAGGAGTTGCTCTCCATGAACAGGGAAACAACACCGAGGCTATCCTGGCTTATGACGAGGCCATCAGACTGGATCCTGAATTCGCGTGGCCTTGGAATAATAAAGGCAATATTCTCCATGAACAGGGCAAATATGACGAGGCGATCGAGGCTTACGACGAGGCGATCCGTCTCGACCCTGAGCATGCGGATGCCTGGTATAACAAAGGCAATGCTCTCGTAGATCAGGGCAAAGACTCCGAGGCTATCCAGGCTTTTGACGAGGCCATCCGTCTCGATCCTGAGTATGTCGACGCCTGGAATAACAAAGGCATCATCTTCGGGATCCAGGGCAAGCTAACCGAAGCCCTCGATTGCTTCGACATGGCTACTAGGCTCGATCCAGATTTAGCTGCTGCCTGGAAAAACAAAGGCCAAGCTCTCGAACTCCTTGGCAGGAGAACCGAGGCCAACGAAGCCTACTCCAAGGCCCGAGAACTTGCATAAAGGGGCTAACTGGTGGGCATCAATCCATTTTTTTTAATTTGGTTTTGATATAAAATTGCTCGCCGGATTTCTCAGGCGCCGGAATCTCTGGGGGAGGCGAAGATCGTGGCGCAGCCGGCGGCGAAGACCGCCCCGCAGGCCGCGCCCACCGGTGGCGGGATCACCGGGCGGCGTCCTCGACGATGGCGATCTCCTCCTCAGTCAATCCGCGAAGCTCGCTGGATGTGGGCGTCGACCTGCCGGTCGGTCGCCATCGATCTGGCGCGAGAGGATGGTCTTCTCGTGGCCAAACTATCGTCTCCGCCAGCCGCTGTCCGGTGCGAGAATATCCTCGGCGAGGGCCATCGTCGAAGGGTGGCGGTTTCGACGCGAGGACCGTCTACAAGCTCAACGTTGTGAAGATGACGTAGGCAGCCAAGGGCTAACTACACTTTCTGGTATTCGAGCTGGTGGGAAGTGTGCAACTTCAAGAACCGTACCCAGGATCTATGCAGAAGATGGACCAGTAGCTGTCACGAAAGCCCAAAAGCTGAAGGCTGAGCCTAAGGGTTTGGTGATACTTATCATCTTGCCATAGTCAGAAATGCGTGAGGGTGAGGTCTTGCCTCATAGAAACATTTTTTGCTGAGTTCTAACAATATACTTCACCATGAGATCGACTGATATGAATCATATTTTGACACTGTTGATGCTGATGGTGCTGGCGGTGTCTGTGAATGGGCAGGGGAACGCTGAGGGATGGGTGGATTTAGGCAATGCTCTAATGAAGCTGGGCAAATATGACGAGGCGATCCAGGCGTTTGATGATGCCATCCGCCTCGATCCTGAGGATGTTGCTGCCTGGCATAGCAAAGGCAATGCTCTAAGGAACATGGGCAATTACTCCGAAGCTGTTCAAGCCTATGACGAGGCCATCCGGCTCGATCCTGAGGATGCCACTGTTTGGAACGACAAAGGCATCGCTCTATTGATACAGGACAAGTATGACGAGGCGATCGAAGCTTTCGATGAGGCCATCCGTCTTGATCCTGAAGATGCTGTAGTCTGGGCCAACAAGGGTGCAGCCCTCTCGATTCGGGGCAACTACACCGATGCTCTCCAGGCTTACAATGAGGCCATCCGTCTAGATCCTGATGATGCAGTGGCCTGGAATGGCAAAGGAAATGTTCTTGATGACCTGGGCAGGCACGACGAGGCGATCCAGGCCCGCGATGAGGCCATCCGTCTCGATCCTGAGCGTTACACGGACTGGAACAGTCGAGGCATTGATCTTGGAATGCGGGGCAAGTATGATGAAGCCATACAGGCTTTTGACGAAGCCATCAGTCTCAATCCTGAGGATGTAGATGCCTGGTACAACAAAGGAAATGCCCTTGCGTATCTGGGCCGATACGATGAAGCCATACAGGCTTATGATGAGTCCATCCGGCTTTATTCCGAGGATGCCGATGTATGGGAAAACAAAGGTCTAGCTCTCATGAAGCAAGGCAAGTACGACGAGGCGGTAGAGGCTTATGACGAGGCCATCCGTCTCGACCCTGCAGATGCCATGAGCTGGCTTAACAAAGGCGTCTCTCTCGCAAGTCAGGGCGAGTACGATGGGGCGATAACAGCTTACGATGAAGCCATCCATCTCGATCCTGAGAATGCCGCAGCCTGGATTAACAAAGGCACCGCTTTCGGGATTCAGGGCAAGCATGATGAGGCGATCCAGGCGTTCGACGAGGCCATCCGCCTCGATCCTGAGCTTGCAGCTGCCTGGTTTAACAAAGGCATTATTCTCAAAGCCCTTGGTAGAACCTCCGAGGCGAATGAAGCCTTCGCAAAAGCGCAGGAGCTTACAATGGCGGGATGACGAACGGCTGGCCGTCTAAATACTACTTTCAAATTCGACGTCGTTAGAAAGGCGTCCTCCTGGATACTCGATGGATGGGCTCCGCCGCCGAGTGGGGGGGCGGCGAAAGACCGCCCCGCTGGCCGCGCCCGCCGGGCGGCGAGATCACCGGGCGGCGTCCTCGACGATGGCGATCTCCTCCTCAGTCAGCCCGCAAGGCTCGTAGACTAGACCGTCGATCTGCCTATCGGTCGACTCGATCTGCCGCGAGAGGAGGGTTTTCTCGTGGCCGGTCTTCGACTCAGAAAGCCGCCTGTGCAGGTCCAGCACATTCTCGACGAGGCTCACCATCGTCGGAGGGTGGCGGAGACGTCCATCGAGGATATAACTGTTATATCGAATTACTAAAATACGATCTAAAATATACTCCCGGCGGCGAAGACCGACCGCGAGCTGGTCTTGGCTGCCGGACAGCTCCGACCACTTCCCAGCTCACATAGCCAGGCTCAACTGTCCAGCACCAGCAACCAAGAGCTCAAGAGTGTGTCACTTATTTGTGTTCATCCCTCACATGATTGTACTTGGCACGGTTGCAGCTGCGGCATAGAAGCTGAAGATTATCCCAAGTTGTGGTTCCCCCTAAGCTCCAAGGAATTATATGATCGGACTCTAGCATTTTCAGCTCGGGTCCGCTGAATACACCTCCACAGTGAGGACAAACAACCCCGCCTTTTGATTGATCATAGAGCACACTGATCGCAGCGTCCCGCCAACCCGGGGGAAATGCTCTATCTCGGGGATTAGCACTCTCGAGATTCCGCGGCATCTTGCAATTCAATAGACAATTCTCCTTACAATATCCCTCGCAGCAAGGAACTGTGCTTTGTATCCCTTGGTGCCTCTCCACTTGCCTCTGCTTTGCGGGTAATCGACGCCAAACGTCCGAGCGATTTGCTGAGGGCGTCGTACAAACTCGACGAGATCAACCCATTGTTGATCGTTAAGATCCGACGGGTTTATCGAAAGCGCATAAGCTGCACCAATTAATGTACTAAGAGTCCGATGTTTATTAACGGGAAGACTTGGCCCTTTCAGACCAAGAACATAACCAACCCAGTTCTCAAACGCCGGGAAGAAGCCGTCTTTCATCTCCGAGTACGGCATTAAGGCAGGAGGTAAATCCGTATTGATGTCCTGGTATCTCAACTGAGCGCAACAGGCATCGAGAGCATCATCAATTGAGCCGTTGAAACGGCATTTTAGATCCCGAAGTGCGTCGCGGTTCTGGAGAATGTTATCAAGCTTCTCAGCCTGAGTGGAGATAACCGCCCAGAGGAACGCCTCTGAAGCTTTTTGGCCTCTTGAAATCTCCTTTTCAGCCCACCAGCTCTCCCACATTTTCCTGGCAGCTTCATCTTTCCAGGGATATTCTACTCCCAAAGACTCAGCGGGTCCATCTGGCTTCAAGAATCGTTCTGCTGCTGGCCTTTTAGGATCATATACTCCAGCAAGGCGGATTAAAGCAAGTGAGGGTGATTCACTTCCATAATATGCTAAGCGTATATCCTGACCACTTAGAGGGGTCCCACCTTGGTTGATGCGACGGAATATCTCCAGACGCATGTCACCCAAACTCCGAAGCTTTATGACAGCCAGGCGGTACTTCTTAAAGGACTGTTGATAAGCAAGAGGCAATTCGTCAAATGTTTTTTTTGCGTAGTGAACACTGTGAGGTGACAAATAGGGGGCATCATCGCTACCAACCATTCGAAACTTGTTTTTGTAGAATTCAGATAAAGTTGTAATTCTCTGCTGTCCATCTATGACGTCATTTTTCTCGACTCCTCCATCCACAGTTACTTCAAAGAAGAATGCAGGAATTGATAGGTTATTTATAACAGACTCGATAAAGAGGGATTTAGTCGTATCACCCCACTGATCACTGTCCCTCTGGTAGTCTGGGACTACTAGTGTTCCATCTTCCAAATCATCTAGTACCACTTTAACAGTAGTTGATTCAGAAGTGCTTGATTCTGGAATCAAAGGAGGATTTCGAAAAACCTAATCAATGGTTAAGTTTATATACTATTATAACTATATAAACTTACATGAAAAACTTAATAGACTTTTCCATCATGCACGA
>Ga0272442_10002740_pt1 | contig 25240 bp, 15 predicted proteins | sample SSMForm2O_FD_200262 | JGI IMG/M metagenome (GOLD analysis project Ga0272442, IMG submission 200262) | Marine sediment archaeal communities from Little Sippewissett salt marsh, Falmouth, MA, United States - SSM-Form-2O | ecosystem: Environmental > Aquatic > Marine > Wetlands > Sediment ... | reverse complement strand
CGTTCCCTCTCCCCTTGCGGGAGAGGGAGATGGTGTCAAAGAGCCTGACGGGAGCGACGCGTTGACCCCGCACCCCGGAAGCCGCATGCCGGCCATTTTGCCGCAGCGACTTCCGGGGTGCTTTCGTTTGTCGTCGAACCCCCACCGGACGAGGAGAGGGACCCATGGCTGACACGAAGGTGATGAACCGCTGGCTCGTGGTCGTCGGGGCGATCCTGATCCAGTTGTGCCTCGGCGCCATCTACGCGTGGAGCGTTTTTACGCCCGCCCTGAAGGAGACCGACAAGGCGGAACTCGTGAAGATGATTTCGCCGACCGTCCTCGGCCTGGGCGAGAAGGAGGCCGAGGCCTGGCGGACGCACCGGGCCGAGATTGCCGACGCCGATGCGGCCGGGGCCCCGGATCGCAAGAAGGCTGCCGTCCAGGCGTTCGATTCGTTCGCCCAGGCGACCGCGCCCACGGTTTCTGAGGCCGCGTGGAGCAAGAACTACTTCGGTTTCTCGGCCGCCCAGACGCAGTGGGTCTTCGGCGTCGGGCTGGCGGTTTTCGCGGTGGTCATGGTCCTGGCCGGCCAGTTGCAGGCCAAGATCGGTCCCCGGCCGGTCACGATCATGGGAGGCGTGCTGCTCGGCCTCGGCTACGTGCTGGCCGGCGTGGCGGGGCAGACGTTCCCCATGCAGATACTTTTCATCGGGGTTCTCGGCGGGGCGGGCATCGGTCTGGCGTACGTCTGCCCCATCAAGGTGGGCATGGCGTGGTTCCCGGACAAGAAGGGGATGATTACCGGCTTGGCGGTGGCCGGCTTCGGCTTCGGGGCCCTCATCTGGATCAAACTGGCCGGCAGTTGGGGTGACCTTATTGCCAGCCTCGGCCTGATGACGACGTTCTGGATTTACGGTGTGGCGTTTGCCGTCATGGTGCTCGTGGGCTCGGTCTGGATGGTGAATCCGCCGGACGGCTGGAAACCCGCGGGCTGGGAACCGCCGAAGGCCGACGCGAGCGGCAAGCCCGCCGCCGGCGCCACCGAGATGACCCCTGGCCGCATGCTCGCCACGCCCCAGTTCTACGGGCTGTGGCTCATGTTCGTCTTTTCCGGCATGGCGGGGCTGATGACGATCGGCATCATCAAACTCTTCGGCATCGATGCGCTTCAGAAGTCCGGGATGGACCTGGCGAAGGCGTCGGCCGTCGCCGGCACCGCCTGGGCCGTCTTCGGCTCCATCGCCAACGGCATCGGCCGGATCGTCTGGGGCAGCCTCAGCGACACGCTCGGACGAAAGGCCTGCCTCTTCCTCATGTGCCTTTTCCAGGGCGTCATCATGCTTGCGTTCTACTACATGGGCGGAAGCGAGTGGGGCCTGTACGTCGGGGCCATGATCATCGGCTTCAACTTCGGCGGTAACTTCTCGCTTTTCCCGACGGCGACGGCCGACTTCTTCGGCGCGAAGAGCGTCGGCCTCAACTACGGCTGGGTGTTCACGGCCTACGGCGTGGGCGGCATCGTCGGGCCCATCATGGCCGGCTACATCCGCGACGTCTGGAAGAACTTCCAGGCCGCCTTCATCGTCTGTGGCGTGGCGTGCCTGGTGGCGGCGGTGATCGCGCTCCTGTTGAGAGCGCCGAAGGTGGCACAGGTGGAGGCCGCCCCGGCCCCCGAACCGGCCGCCGAGGCGTAAGGTATCGCGGCAACGCAAGAGAAGCCATCCGCGCGGTGGGTCTTCGGGTCCACCGCGCGTTTCGCGCGCGGCAGCCCCGGCTACGCCTGCCTGCCGTCCAGGATCCGCTGGACCAGCGGCTTGATGCGGTCCGCCTCCGCCCTCGGGCACACCAGCGTCCCCGCCGGTCCCTGGATGATGATGCAGTCCGCCATCCCCGCCACCGCCACGGGCCGGTCCTCTTCGCCGAGGACGATGCAGCCGTCGGTCCCCTCGAGGACCACGTTACCGTAGGCGCGGTTGCCGGCGTCGTCGGCGGGCAGGAGGCGAGCCGCCGCCTCCCAGCCGCCCACGTCGTCCCACTCGAACGCGGCCGGAACGCACCACACGTCCTCCGCCTTCTCCATGATGCCGTAATCGACGGAGTCGGCCGCGATGCGCTCGAACGCAGCGCGGGCCTCGGCTGCGAACGTGTCCCGCCCCACGTGGTTCGCCACGCCCTCCAGGGCCGCGACGGTGTCGGGCAGATGTCGGCGGGCGGCCTCCAGCAGCACCTCCGGCCGCCAGACGAAGATGCCGCTGTTCCACAGATGCCGGCCGCCGGCCAGGTACGCCTCGGCCCGGGCGCGGTCGGGCTTCTCGACGAACGCCGCGACGGGCTGGGTGGCGAGCGGCTCGGCGTCGGCCCCAAGTTCGAGATAACCGAATCCGGTAGCGGGGGAGGTCGGCGGGATGCCGATGGTTCCGAGGCCGCCCTCGACGGCGCGGGCGACCGCCGCTGCCACCGTCTCGACGAACGCCTCCTCGCTTCCGATGAAGTGGTCGGACGGGAAGACGGCCATGACGGCGCCCGGCCAGCGCCCGGCCGCGACCAGCGCCGCCAGGATGACAGCCGGGCCGGTGTCGCGGCGGAGCGGTTCCGGGATGAGGTTCTCGGCCGGCACGTCGGGCGCCTGCGCGCGGGCCTGCGACGCGAGCGACGCGCTGGTCATCACGAGGACCCGCTCGGCCGGGGCCAGACGCAGCGCCCGCTCCGTCGCCTGTTGGAAGAGTGACCGCCCCTGAAACTCGGTGAGGAACTGCTTCGGGCGGTCCGGCGTGCTGAGCGGCCAGAGCCGCGTGCCGAAGCCCCCCGCCATCACGACGGGGACGACGTTCGCCGCGAGGTCCGGTCCGGCTAGGTCGGGCCCGCGCGTCTCCTGCCTCCGGGTTTGGCCGCCGCCTTCCATGAGGGGCTCCTTGCCGTTCAGACGGTCCGCATCGTCGGGCGGGATGCCTGGCGCCGACGCCGCTAGCGTACCCGTGGGAGGAAGAAGGTTCCAGGAGTCTTTTCCCCGGCCGGGACGGCCGTCGGAGTTGCGGCCGGGCGGCCCGGCGGGTATCATCGAATGCTCCACCGGTCCCACGGCGGTGCGGAGTTGCCGGACCGTCCCGGGGCCGCATGGTCTCTGGGGGCACCTCGGCATGTCGGATGCGGGCACCGCACGGCACGTTCGCCGTCTCCACCTCGCCCTGGCGGCCGGGCTGTTGGTCGTCAGCACGTTCCTCTTCTGGGGGGTGGCTGGGGCAGGGGTGTCGATCCTCTGGGTCTGGCTGGGGCTCGCACCGGCCGTCGTCGGATACCTGCTGGTGCGGCGGCCGGCGTGGAGCCTGGGCCTGCCCCTCTGGTGCGGGTTAACCGGCGGGGCGGGGGCCGTGCTGCTGGTGTGGGCGGACGGTGCAGGCGGGTTCACGTGGCCGCCGGGCGAGTTGACCCTCGCCGTGGCGTACGCGGCCCTGCTTCTGGCGTTGGCCGGTGCCGTCGTGGGGAGCCTCCGACTCCTGCCCGCCCACGAGGCCATGCGCAGCGTCCCGCTGCTCCTGCTGGCGGGCGCACCGTGGGCGGTCCTGGCGTACCTCCTGTTGGACGGCGCCGACGTGTTCGGCCCGGTCTGGGCCGTGCGGTCGGAGCCGCTGCCCGGCGGACCGTTCCTCGTGCTGCTGACGTTCCTGGTGGGCCTGAACGGGGCGGCTGTCGGATATGGGTTGCGTCGTCCCCGGCCGGGGTTCACCGCGCTGCTCCTGCTCGGGACGTTCCTGATGCTGGGCGTCGGTTTCTTCCTGGTCCGTTTGGGTCTGGAGACCGAGGACGGCCGGGCCCTGACGCTGCCCAAGTGGGCGGCGTTTCAGTTGGCGACCGTGTGGTTCGTGGGGCTGGGTCACTGGATCGTGTTGAGCCTGTCGCGCCTCCCGGTCGCAGCGGCGCGGCGTGAGGAGGAGGCCTGGCCCCTCGCCGAGGCGGACGCGGGCGCCGCCCGCGGTGGGACCGCGTCGCCGCCCGGCCGCACGTGCGCCATCCTCGCGACCGTCTACGTTGTCCTCGTGGTGTACGGGCTGCTCGTGCCGCTGGAGTACAGGCACCGGCCGTTCGAGGAGGCCGTGCATGCGTTTGGCGCGACGCCGTACCTCGATTTGGGCGTTGGCAGCCGGGCGGACCTGGTGGCGAACCTGGTGTTGTTCGTGCCGCTGGCGTTCCTGGCGATGGCGGCGCTCACGCGGGAGGACACCCGGCCGGGGCGATGGGTGATGGCCGGCCTGACGGTGGCGGGGGCGGTCGGGCTCAGCCTCGCGGTCGAGTTCCTCCAGTTGTACTTCGCGCCGCGGACCGTCTCCTGGAACGACGTGCTGGCCGAGTGCGTCGGCGCGGTCGTCGGGACGGCCCTCTGGCTGGCGGTGGGCGGGCGGTTGGCCCGATGGTGGCGGCGGGTTCGGACGACCGTGCGCCCCGCGGACGTGGCCCGGCACCTGCTGACGGCGTACGCCGTCGGGCTTTTCCTCTATCAGTTGTTCCCGTACGACGTGATCCTCTCGGCCGAGGAGTTGGTCCTGGAGGCCGAGCAGGGGAAGATTGCGCTCCATCCTCTGGCGGGGGCGGGGCCGGGGCCCGTTGTCGCCCTCAAGATGCTGGCCCTCGTGCCGATTGGCTTCTGGGCGGTGGTCTGCTGGAAGGGGAGCCGCCGGCCCATCCTCGGCGCCACGGTCGTGGGCGCGGCGTACGCGATGGCCATCGAGGTCCTCCAGGTGTTCGTCTTCTCGCGGTTCTCCAGCACGACGGACGTGCTGCTGGGAACCGCGGGCGCCCTGGTGGGCGGGGTGCTGGCGACGCGGTTCGGACCGGCCGCCACGAAACCCTGGTCGCGCGGGTTTGGCTGGCGGACGGCGGGGTGGCTGATCCGGCTGGCGTTGGCGGCGGCGCTCGTCGCGGTGGTGGTCCGGGCCAAGTGGGCGCCGATGGAGGTGCACTGGCCCGAGCAGGGGCTGGCGACCGCCTTGGCCGAACGGATCCACGTGCCGTTCTACAATCAGTACTATAACTCGGAGTTCGAGGCCGTCGCGCAGTTGCTCCGCGACATGGTGGCGCCGGCGGTGCTGGCGATGCTGCTCGTCAGCCTGCTGCCGGCGACCCTGCCCGGCCGGCGGGTGGCGGCGGCTGTCGTGGCGGCGGCGATGGCGGTCGGCGTGGAACTCGGCCAAGTCGTCTTTCCTCCGCACACGGCGGACATGACCACGGCGGTTCTGGCGGCCGGCGGCGCCGTCGCGGGGGTTTACCTGTTCGGGCCGTTCGTGAAGGCCTTCATCCGTCCCGGCGGCGCGGACGATACGCAGGTGGGCCTGGAGGATCCGACGTGACGCGGTCGAGGTGGACGCCCGGCCTGGCGCGTCCCGGTGGACGAGTACCATGAGACGCATCCTTGTAACCTGTGTGTTCCTGGCGATGGCGTCGGCGACGCCCATGCATGGCGTTCGTGCCGCCGGCGACGACGCGCGCGACCTGGCCGCTGAGGCCAGGGACCTCGCCGAGGTGTACCATCGGCGGTTCGGCGAGGAGTACACGACGCGCATCGACCGCCGCCGCCGGATCGTCTACGTCTCGGCCCTGGACGAGCAGACGCTCGGGAAGGTCGAACGGATGCTCGGCCACTACGCGGACGCCCAGCGCGACCTGCTGTTCCCGCAGCCGCTCGTGCGAAACATCGTGGTGGTGCTTCCGACGCTGCGGGATTACCGGAAGTCCGCCCCGCCGCGCGACGTGGCGGGCTATTACCGCCCCGCCACGCACACGTTGACGAGCCTGAGCGTCAGCGACGTGCTGATTCACGAGTTCACGCACGCGCTCCATCACAGCGACCAGGTGCGGGCAAACCAGCGGCATCCGGTCTGGTTGATGGAGGGCCTGGCCACCCTGTTTCAGGGCGCGTGGGCGGAGAGCGGCCGCATCGCACCCCGGCTGGACCCCAGCCTCGCCACCCTTCAGGGGGCGGCGGAGGCGGGGAACCTGCCTGCCCTCGACGACCTCTGCACGATGGACCAGGCCGCGTTCAGCGACCGGGCCGAGATCGCCTACCCGTACGTCCGCTACGTCATGCTGTACCTGTACCGGCAGGAGAAGTTGAAGGCGTTCTATGCGACGTACAAGTCGGACTACGCCGCCGACCCCACCGGTCGCAAGGCCCTGGAGGCGGTGCTCGGGGAACCGCTCGAAACGGTCGAGGCGTCATGGCGCCAATGGCTCGGGGCTCTGGAACCGCCGTGGACGCCGGCCAACCCGGTGGTGGCCCACCTGGGCGTCCGGATGCTGCCGGCGGAGCGGGGCGTCATGGTGGACGGGTTCCTGCGGGGGTCGGTGGCGGAACGGGCGGGCGTGCTCCAGGTCCAGGACGTGATCCTGTCGGTGGCCGGCCGCGCCACGCCCACGCCGCGGGACCTCGCGCCGGCGATCCGGGCGTGCCGGCCGGGCGAGACGGTCCAGATCGAAATCCTCCGCGGGGGCGAGCGCCAAGTCGTCACCCACGTGCTCGGGGCCGTCCGACGGGAAGCACGCTGACCGTCGCCCCCCCACATGTCTCCGAAGGGAGCCGCGCTACCTTTCGTCCGTCGCCTCGCCGTAGGCGAACGTCTCGAGCGGGCGGGATGCCAGGTCGTCCCACTGGGCCGCCACGCTGGTGAATTGGAACCGGGCGAGGAGCCAGCGGAGTTTGTCCTCCGTCCGGCACAGCCCCACGCGGTGGCGGAACCGGCTGAGCCGCGACATCGGCAGGACGGGCTGGTCCGGGTCGAGTTCCCACGGATGCAGATAGAGCATGCCGGGCGTGCCGCCACGGGCGGCCCGGCGGAGGGCCCGGGCGGGAACACGCCGCGGAAGGAGCCGCAGGTATCCCCCGCCGCCCACGGGCCAGGCCGTGCCGGCCAGGCGGAGTGTCAGCGGGGGAATCTCCAGGAGCGTCCCTCCGCCCGGACCGCGGGCCCGGTGCGGCCCGGTCGGCGCGCCCGGCACGCCGTAGCGGTCGTGGCGGATCGGGAAAACCGACGAATCGTAGCCGAAGCCCGCCTCGGCGAGCACGTCGATGGCCCAGGCGGTGCGGTGCGTGACGGAAAAGGTGGGGGCCCGGTACCCGCGGACGGCCCGGCCTGCGAGGTCCTCCAGCCGCCGGCGGGCCTCGTCCACATCCTCCCGAAATGCCGCGGCGTCCAGGTGCTGGAGCATCCGGTGGCCCATGCCGTGCGAGGCGACCTCGTGCCCGGCGTCGGCGATGTGGCGGACGATCGCCGGCTCGTGCCGGGCCACCCATCCGAGGACGAAGAACGTGCCGCTGGCGCCGTGATCGGCGAGGGCCTCCAGGACCCGGTCGACTGCCGGGGCGAGTCGGCGGGGATAGGCGTCCCACGTGTCGGGGGTGACGCCGCCGCGGGCCGCCGCTTCCACCTGGAAGTATTCCTCGACGTCGAAACTCAACAGGTGACGGGCGGCGGGGACCGGTCCGTCTGCGGTGGCGTCCGCGGGGTGGGTCACGGCGTCTGGGACCCCTTGAGTTCGGCCAGCGCCTCGCGGGCGAGGCGGCCGGCCTTGGCCTTGGCCGCGGCTCCTTCCTCCCCGTCCGTTTCGGCGGCCTGGGCGAGGTCGACGGCGGTTTCCAGGTGCCACCGGGCCAGCGGGGCGTGGCCGGTCTTTGACTCGGCCAAGCCCAGATGGTAGTGCACCTCCGGCTCGGTGGGGATGCCCCGGGTGGCCCGGAGGAGTTCGGTGCGGGCCTCCTCGTACTGGCCGAGCAGATAGGCGATCCAGCCGCGCGTGTCGTGGAAGGCGGACACCTGTGGGGCGGCCTTGACGGCGGCCTCGGACCACGTGGCCGCCTGCCGGAGCTGCGCCGCGTCCTTTGGGTAAAGCGACGACGTGAGGTAGGCGGCGTTGTTGGCCGCGGCGGGGTCCTGGGTACGCTGCCAGACCTCCTTGTAACGGGCGAGCGCGTCTTCCAGGCGCCCGGCGCGTTCCAGTGCGCCGGCCTCGGCCATCACCAGTTCGGGATGCTCCTGGTGGGCGTCGGCCAATTCGCGTGCCATCTTGGCGGCGTCGTCGAACTGGCCTTCAAGTTGGCGGAGCGACATGCGCAGCACGCGGGCCGTGATGCAGTCGTCCGGCTGGAGGAGGTCGATGACCCGGCGGAGGTCCGCCGGGTCCGTCACGTCGCGGGCCGCCACGGACGCCGCCCATTGCGACGCCGGACGGGTCCGGAGGAGTTCCAGGGCCCAGGCGCGGCCGAGGTCGAAGAGGCCGGCGTCGATGGCCATCGAGGAGGCCAGCAGGGCCGCCGCTTCTTTCCGGCCGGCGGCGTCGGCCTTGGCGGTCTGGATGAGTTCGCGGACCATCTCGGGCCCGGAGGCGCGGACGGCGCCGGCGCTACCGAGAAGGCGGTCGGCAGTGGCCCAGTCGCCTGCGGCCACGGCACCGAGGATCCCGCTGGGAAGGGGGAAGCGGACGGGCGGGTCGGCCTCGGCGGCCTGGGCCCGCATCGCCGACAGCCGCTGCGCCCACGCCTGTGGGTCGGCGCCGGCCAGGACGGCCCGGGATAGACCGAGAAGCGTGTCGGCGAGGCCGGCGCGCTCGGGCGGCGGCAGCAGGTCGGCCGCCCCCGCCGGGTCCGTCCGCAGGGCCAGGAGCACGGCGACGTGCCGCACCTGGGCCCGGCCGGAGCGGACGGCGACGCGGGTGGCGAGGTCGGCTGCCTGGGCCTCCTGGCCGCTCTGAAGCAGGGCCCGGATGCCCGCCATCGCGACGGTCAGCGGTGGAGCATCGGCGTCGTCCTGGTTGGCCAGGTAGGCCTCCAGGGCCTTGACGGCGTCGCCGGGGCGGCCGGCGTCCAAAAGCACGGTGATCCGCTGGGCGGTCAGGGCCGGCTCCGGGTTCTCGCTCTCGGCCGCCTGGAGGATGGCGAGTTTCTCCTCGGTGGTCTCGGCCAGGCGGGCCAGCAGTTGGCGAGCGGCCGCGTAGACCGGGCTATAGACGGGGACGGCGGCCAGTTGCTCGCGGGCCTGGTCCTTTTGCCCGAGCACGGCCAGCGCTCGGCCGAGGAGCAGCCGGACGCGGGGCGTCTCGGCAAGGTCGCGGTCGGCCAGGTTGGAAAGGGTCTCGACGGCCTGTTTCTGGAGGCCCCACCCCAGGAGCATGCGGCCGCGCTCGAACAGGGCGAGCACCTCGCCGGTGCGGCCCTGCTTTTCGAGTTCCGACAGCGCCTGGAGCGCCTCCAGCCGCCGGTTGGCTTTGTCCAGGGCCCGGGCGAGACGGGAATGGAGCCCGAGGTTGCCGGGCTGAAGCACGACGGCCTGGCGGAGGCAATCGACGACCTCGTCGGAACGGCCGAGGCGGTCGAGGGCGGCGGCACGCAGCAGGAGCGGCTGGGGGTTCTTGGGGGCGATCTCGACCGCCGCCTGGGCGACCGCCACCGCCTCGTCCGGCTCGCCCCATTGGAGATAGAGGGCGGCCGCTTGGCCGAGCGTCCCAAGGTCTTCCCCGGCGACGGCGGCCTTGCGGGTGGCCTGGAGCGTCTTGTTCGCCTCGTCCTGGCGGCCTGACTGCGCCAGCAGAGCTGCCTTGGCGAGCGCGGCGCGCGCGTGGAGGGGATGGTCGTCCGGGATGCGGTCGAGTTCGACGATCGCGAGGTCGGCGTGGCCGGCAGCCGCAAGGCATCGGGCCTTGTGCAGCCGGGCCACGATGCGGTTGCCGGGCTCGCTGTCGGTGTCGGCGACGACCCGGCCGTACGCCTCGGCGGCCGCCTCGTATTGTCTCTGTTGCTCCAGGAGCGTGGCCGAGGCGAGGTGGATGAGGTCTTTCCGGGCGCCGGGGATGGCGGCCAGGGCGGTTTCGACCTCGGTCACGTTGCGGTCGGCACCCAGGACGATGGCCAGGGACTGGTAGATCGGCAGAAGGTCCGGCGAGGCCTTCAGGGTCTCGGTCAGCTGGTCGATGCAGCCGGGGCGGTCGTTCGCCACGAGGAGGGCCCGGGCCAGGAGCCACCGCGTGGCCGCATCGTCCGGTGACGCTTTGAGGACGGAGCGGCAAATCTCAATACATTTTTCCGGGTTGCCGCGGGCGAGATATGCCTGGGCCAGGGGCCGACCGCTGCGTCCGGCCAGGCTGGCCTCGATCTGTTCCTCGGCGTCGGGTGTCCCGCCGCGGAGCACCTGGATCTGGTTCGAGAGGAGGACGGCGTCGGCGTTGTCCGGGTCGTGGCTGAGGACGGTCTGGACCTGGTCGTCGGCCTCGTCGATGAGGCCGGTCTGGAGGAGGGCCCGCGCCAGCGTCAGCCGGTAGGGGACCTGGGCCGGGGCCAGGCTGACCGCCTCGCGCAGTTGCTCGATGGCCTGCATCGTGCGGCGCGTGCGGAGGTAGACCTCGGCGAGCAGGGCCCGGGCCCGGTGGAAATGGGGATTGGAGTCGACGGCGTCGCGGAGGGTGCGTTCGGCCTCGGCGGTTCTGCCGAGACGGAGGTGGGCCTGGGCGGCCAGGATCTGGTCGCGGAGGGTCTCCGGCGTGCCGGCCGCCACCCGTTCGGCGGCCGCGAGGGCCTCCTCCGGTTTGCCGAGCGCCCTGTAACCGTCCGCGACGGCTGCCTGGACGGCGCGGTCTTCGGGACGGGCCTTGGCGGCCTTGCGGAGCGCGGCCAGGACGGGCGCGGGATCCTCGCCGGTCGCCAGCGCCGTCCGGACCCGCAGCGCCAGCGCGTTGGGGTTGGCCGGTGCTTTCGCGAGAACGGCCAGGGCGGCGGCTTTCAGGGTCTCGTGAGCGACGGCCAGGCGTTGCTTCTTTTCGTTTTCGGCCGTGTCGGTGGCGGTTGGCGCTTCGAGGAACTCGGGATACGCCAGAAGTATTTGGAGCAGGGCGGGTTCTTTCGGATACTGCGCGAGGCCGCGCGCGACCGCTTCCTCCCCCAGGCCGGGCCGGCCGGCGCAGACGGCACTCCAGAAATGCAGATAGATGGCCTGCGGCGGGGCGGCTGCGGTTTTCAGAACCTGCTGGGTCTCGTTCAGGGCCTGTTCGGCAAGGCCGTCCTTGAGAAGGCTCTGGGCCAGGATGAGGCGGGCCTGCGTGACTTCGGCGAGGAGTTGCTTTTCCCAGGCGGCCTGGGGGTTTCGGGGCACCTGTTCTTCGGTGACGCGTCGCAGGGCTTCGCGGGCGCGTTCGCGGTTCCCGGTCTCGAGCGCCGCGCGTGCGTAGAAGATTCTTGCGGCCTGCCAGTGCGGGAAGTCGGTCTTCAGGGCCAGGAGTTTGTCTTCGGCCGCGGCCGCTTCGCCTTGCTCCATTGCGATGAGGGCCAGGAGCAGCCGGGCGTTGCGCTGGTGGGGGAGGTCCTCGAGGATGGCGCCGGCGATGCTCTCGGCGGCGTCGAGGTTCCCGAGGTCCATGGCCAGCCTGGCCCGCACGAGGCGGATCTGGAGGGCGCCGGCTTGGGCGGCGCGGTCCTTGTCTTCGAGAAGGGCGTCCAGTTGCTCGCACGCCTGGCGTCGTTCTTTTGTGAGGGCGGCCGAGCCGGGAGGCAAATCACTTGCCCCGAGGCGGTGGTCGACGAGGGTCGCCACCGCCACGAGAGGCGGATGCTTGCTCTTGAGGACCAGCGGGGTGAGGGTCACGCCGCGGTCGCCCTCGAAGACGAGGTCGGCGACGGCGCTGAGGGTTTCGGTGTCCTCGTATTGGCTGCACACTTCCACGAGGACGTTGGTCGCCCGGCGGGGGAGGGCGGCCGGTTCTTTCTTCGTGCCGCGCGCGGTCTCGGTCACGGCCTGGAGGAGGACGCGAGAGGCCTCGCGGAAGTACTGGCGGGCCTTCTGGGAGGCCTCTTCGGCCTTGGCGCGGGCCTCGCGGGCCTCCTCTTCCTGTTTGGCGATGTCGAGCGTGTCGGCCTGGGCCCGGAAGCGGTGCTTGATGTATTCACTGGCGCGGCCGAGGCTGTTCAGGAGCAGGCCGAGCGCCTCTTTGGCGGCGGGCGGCCGGTCCTCGCCGGCCGGATACGCTGCCTCGATGATCTTCTTGGCCTCGATCAGTTGGTCGACGGCGGCGCGGATCTGTTCGAGGGGGAGGTCCGGGTTCTCGACCGCGAGCGTCCGCAGCGTCTCGCGGGCGGGGTTGGCGTACGTGTCGCTTCGCAGGAAGAGGATGTCGGGCTGGTCGGGAGCGATCTCGGCCGCATCGTCGAGCAGTCGGCGGGCCTCCTCGTACCGTCCGCTGGCGGTGTGGCCTTGGGCCTGGACATAGTACCCGCGCCAATCCTTCGGGTTGTCGGCGGTGTACGCGCGGGCGAGTTCGAGGGCGCGGTCGTACTTCTGGGCGCGGAGGGCCAGTTCGGCCCGGCCGAGCCGTTTTTCGCCGCTGTTGCGGTGGAGGTACCACCATCCGCCCCCGGCGATCAGGCCGAGCACGATCACGATAACCAGGACCAGCACGATCCGGCGCATGGCTGACCTCTCCTTCGATCAGGGTAGATTGCGATCCAGGTACGGCACGGCCACGGCGAGGAAGTGCCCGGACCATCGGCGGGCGTCCTCCAGGTCGCCGTTGACGGGGACGGACACCTCGATCAGCGCGCCGCTGGCGCTGCGGTTGAGGAGGCCGTTCAGAAGGATCCGCAGTTGCTGTTCCCAGAAACTCGGGGTGTAGACGTCGCCACAGCAATACGTGTAGAGATGATATCGCAATTCGTGTTTTTTCTGGGCGACGATTTCCCGGCAGGGCACCGCGCCTCGGCCCTCGACGCCCGCGATGCTGACGGCTCCCTTGGCCACGATGTCCCACCCGCCGCCTTCCAGGCAGACGTCGGGCGGATGCGTGCCCTTGCGGTTGTCTTCGCTGAAGACGATTTGAAAACTGACGGGCGGTCGGCCGGCGCCGATATACTTCCGCAGCAGAATGTCATTGGTCTCCAGGATGTCCGCCACCTCGCGGGGCACCGGGAGGTCGTGCCCCCGCAGGCGGCGGCCGTCGACGGTCAGCGTCTTGGGCACCGCCGAGGCCGCAATCTCGCCCGTCCACTGGGGCGGGACGGAGCGGTTCAGCCAGTACGCACCGGCGGCCGCCACCAGGACGAGGATCGCCGCCGTCCACCCCGTGGCACTTCCTGCCGCCCGCAACATCCGCGGCCACTGGTCCGCGTCGTCCGGGTCGCGCTCGATGCCGTAAAAGAGCGGCACGACCGTCGCCGGCCGCCCGATCGCCTTGCGGATGGAGAGCACCGCGTGCTCCAGGCCGAACATCATGCCGAACGCCAGAGCGTAGACCATCAGGCCGGAGAAGTCGTGGAAGAAGCCCGTGGCCACCTCCGCGTTCCAGATGTCGGCCACGATGATGAGGGTGACGATGCGGATCGCATTGGCGACGACCGCGACCGGAATCGACATGGCGAACAGCCCCAGCCGCCACACCCCTCGCAACTTGCACACGTAGGCGTAGAGGGCGCCGAAGGCGATGAGGCTGATCAGGGTTCGCAGCCCGCCGCACACGTTGGCGATGGTCAGCGTTTTCCCGCCCATCAGGAGGACGGTGTTGCTGCTCTGCTCGGCCGCGATGCCGATCCCGTTCGCCGCCCCGACACCCAGGTCGGCCGCCAGCATCTTCAGGCGGAAGTTCAACTGGTAGATGCTGACCTGTGGCAAGGGCACCATGAAGAAAAGAAACGCGATGGGGAACCACAGCCGCCGCAGCGCCGTCGTGCCCCAGAGCATGAGGACCAGGCCGGCCACCACGCCGAGGATGCTGAAGCCGCTGACGAAATTGACCCGCGCCAGCGAGGCCGCCAGATGCACGAGCAGGGCCGCCGCGAGCACGGCCCCGCCCAGGATCGGCCGGCGGCGGACGGGTATCCGCGTGTGGCGGATCAGCAGGATCGCCATGATCAGGCTGACGATCGGCACCAGCGGCGCGTGCGTGTAGTAACTCTCCCCCTCCATCAGCCGGTCGTACAGGCCGAGGCCCCTGTGTTGCCACGCCGGAAACCATCGCGGCCACATCTCGGCGACGTTGTGCGCGTAGGCGGCGACCAGGCCGGTGGCCAGGAGGAGCCACGGCAGAGCCCGGCGCCAGCGGGGCGAGTCGGATTGCGTGGGTTCGTTCACCGGCAGAAGTCCCCCCCTCGGGAAAGGGATTATCCACACAGCCACGGGTATCATACCGCGCGACGCGCCATATGCAAATCGGTTCCACAAGGCGTAAGACTTTACTCAGAAAGATGTTGGGTGCACGGGCGGCTGCCGAGCCCGGCGTGCGGTCACGCGAGCGGCCAAGGCGCTAGAGAAGCGCTTGGTGCTCTCGAGCCACCTTCGAAACAACGTACCGATGTTTCCCGGACGGCGCCTGCTCGATGGTGTCCGTCGGCTCCACGTCGATCCGGACGTCGCTGCCGAGGCGGTGGCTGAGACCGTTTCGGATTTGCTCCCGGCCGTCCTCTGGAAAGGCGTCGGTTGTCACGAGGCGGACGGTGATGGCGTCGACGTCTTCCTGGATGATCTGATACTGTTGGACCCCGGGGATGTCGCGGACCACGTAGATCAGGGCCAGGCCGTGCACCCACCGGCCGTCGGGTGCGATGATGAAGTCCGTCGTGCGTCCCTTGAGGACGTTCATCACTTCCAGGCCGCGGCCGCAGGGGCACGGCTCGTCGGACGGTTGTCCCACGTCGCCGGTGCGGTAGCGAATGAACGGCATGGCGTGATTGTCGAGGTGGGTGATGACGATCTCGCCGTCTTCGCCCGGCGCGACGGGCCGCCCGTCTTTCAGGAACTCGACGATCACGTTCTCGCTCGTCATGTGCATGCGGCCCTCGGGGCACTCGTGGGCGATGAAGCCTCCCTCCCGGCTTCCGTAGCCGTTGACGACCGGCACGCCGCCGAAGGTGTCGGCGATGATGGCCTTCTGGTGGTCGTAAAGGACTTCGGCTGTTGAGAAGACCGCCTCAATGGGGAGGTCTTCGAGGCTCAGGTTCGCCTTCCGGGCCAGTTGGCACATCAGCGCGATGCTGCTCGGGTACCCGAAAAGGGCTTTGGGGCGGAACTGCCGCAGACGCTCGACGAACCAGCCGACGCGCTGCTCGGACAGATCGAAGGCCGAAAGCAGCATTTCGTTCGTCAGCCGGTCCCTCATGCGTTTGAGCCGGTCCTGTCCGGAGAGTTCGACGGGGGAGCCCCAGAGGTACGCCTCCCGGTCGCCGGGCTCGACGCCGAACCAGCGGTGCGTTCGCATGCGGGCCGCCTTGTCGTACGCCTGCCGCCGTTTGTCGAAGTAGAAGATGAGGGGTTCGCCGGAGGACCCGCCCGTGTTGTAACGGATCGGGCCGCCTCGCACCGCGCGGTTGACGAGTTCCTCTCGATGCGCCGAGAGGGTCTGCTTGTCGAGCAGCGGCAGCCGGCGAAGGTCCTTCAGGCTTTCGGGCTGCCAGGTCCGGCTTACTCCCGCCAATGTACCGTAGGCTTCCGTTTGCCCGATGGCCAGCGCGACCAGGGCGCGCAACTTGGTCACCTGGAGGTCGTGCAGGCGCTGGCGGGACCACCATTGGCTGGCCTCGAGGTCCCGCCAGTACGGGAACGTACGGCGTCCCATGAGCCGCTCGTGCACAGGCAGCAGGATGTGCGTGACAACGGGAGGCCACAAGGCTAGGCGTCCTCCTTCGGGCCGGGGGGCACGCGGCCCCGGTCGGCCAGATGCCCCGACCGTTGGCCGATAACCGCCGCACCGAGTATGACCAGGAAAGGAATGGCCGGCAAGTGATGCTGACCGTGCGCCTGGCAAATCAGATGCAATGCCCAGATGTAGACGATGGGGGCCATGATCGTCAGGGCCAGGACGGAGCCGAGGACCCGGCGCCGATGAGCGAGTAATCCGAACAGGAGGACCGCGATGAGGCCCAGGTAGACGATCTGGACAACGCCTCTGATCGCATTCAGCAACCAGCCGGGCACCTTGCCGTAAAGGTTGTTGCTGACAAAACTGGAGTCGGTTCCCCAGGTCCATCCGACCCGGTAGGCCACGAGTTTGAGGAATTGCAGCGGATGGGCGGTGATCCAGGCCACCGCCTCCCGAATGTGCCGCTTGTTCATCTCCACCTCGTCCTTTTCGCCGGGCAGGGGCTTCATCATCATTTCTCGACCGTCCGCGTCCGGATTGTTCGCCGTGTGCAGGACCACGCCGAAGTTGGTGGAGAGGAGGACGAAGTGATCCATCACGATGTAATTGCGAATGGTCCACGGGGCGATCGCCAGCAGCATGAACGCCGCGACCACGGCCGTCCGCTTCAGGGCGGCTGCAAAACGAACCCTGGAGCCCAGGTAGATGACGAAGATTGCCAGGGGGAAGAGCAGCGCAATCGGTTTGACGAGGCACGTGTACCCCAGGATCAAGCCGTAAAGCACCAGGTAGCCATACGAGTGATTCTCAGGATGTTTCCGGAAGAACAGGTAGACCAGAAGCAGGAATAGCGTTCCGAGAAGCAGATCGTATTCCAGGTTTCCATAGAGGAGCCAGGACGGGAAAAGCGCCAGTCCTATCCCGGCCACCCGGCCCACCGCTTCGCCGAACGCCATGGCGCCCAGCCGATAGGTCAACCAGACGGCGAACGTGACCAATCCGGAGACGTACAGGACGGTCGCCAACCCGGAGCGTCCGAGCACGACGTGAACCGCCTGCATCAGGAGATCTTCGCCGGGAGGATACATCGCCGAGGCCTCGAAGAACACCCAACTGCCGAAGATGTCGGGGGGCTCCTCGCTCGGGATGCTGTGGATGATGCGCAGCAACGCGAAGTGCAACACGAAACAGCCGACCAGCAGGAGCATCAGATAACGAGACCTCGGGAGGCGGACCAACCCGTCCATCAGTCTCTTGACGCCGGATCGCCAGGCCAGGACCACGAGGCCGACACCGAAGCCGAGAAGGACCGCCACGTATCCCAGCAAGGGGTTCACCGTGCCGACGAAGTGCCAGTGAAGCAGGGGGTATCCCAAGGCCCCCAGGGCAATGGCGATCCCCGCCACCTGCGCAAGACGTTGGAGACATCGTGCAAACCAATGGGCCGAGGTCATTTTGCTTCCCTCCTGTTGAGTTTCGCCGTTCAGGGATGGCGTGACGGCGGCACGCCGGTCATTTTCATCCGGACGGTGGACCCGAGATCCGCGTACGTGCCCAGGACGGCACCCGCCCGGGCCAGTGCGCTTGGCAGGTCCATCTCGCGGAGTCTCTCGAACGTCTTTACCCACGCTGCGAGCATGGGCGTGTCGGTGCCGAGGACGGCTCCATCGGCCAAGTGCAGGGCGATCTCTGTGGTTCCGTCCTCAAGTCTGTTGAGGATGCGGCGCATCAGACGCGCGGGATCCTCCGGTTCGAGAATCGCAATGCCGAAGAACGCCGTCGGCGCTTGAAGGCCGTGATCCGTGAACTTCCGCGCTGCGGTTCGCGCGAACGGTAGAATCAGCAGACGTTTGACCGTGGCCTTGACCATGTGCGGTGCGAAGTTCAGGGGCTCCCGGCTGACCCGGACCCCCGTCGCGCCGGTTTCCTGTGCCAATCGGACGACGAGGTCCGAGACGCCCGGGAGCAGGTGCGCGTGGCGGTGGCTGTCGACGTGGTGGAACGTGACGCCCGCGTCCTGGAGCACGGCGGCCTGGGCCTGGACTTCCTCGTAGAGCCGGGGCATCGCAACCCGGCGGAAGACGATGGCCGACGCCAGCCGCGCCACGCCCCGAAAGTGCCCTCGGGCGTCCAGAATCGGTCCAAGGTCCTGCGGCCCGGTCAACGGTTGTCCCTCGACGAGATTCAGGTGTAGACCGCAGGCGAGGCCGCTTGCCTTCAGCCGCACGAGATCCTCCTGCGGGCAGGTATTGGCCGACACGGTGGTACTGCTGATCATCCCGAGTTCCGCGGCCCGGAGGATCCCCGCCGTAATGGCCGGGTGCACCCCGAAGTCGTCGGCGTTAATGATGACGCGTTTCATGCGGCGCCTTACCGAACAGGGGCGATGGCCAGCTCACTTCGTCTGGGTTCACCCGAGGCCCGGGAACCCCCATGGAGGTCGCCGCCGCCGTGTCGCGACGTCATGGCGACGTGTCCGTTGAGACGGTCCCCGGCTCGTCGCCATCCTGGTCCGTCCCGTCGATGACCCGCTTGACGACATACTCCGGGCGTCTCTTGACTTCGAGCATGAGTTTGGCCATGTACTCGGCCTGGATTCCGAAGGCAATGAGCATGAGTCCCTGGGTCAGCACGACTAGGGCGACGATGGACGGCCAGCCGCGTACCACATTCCCTCCGGAAAGCCAGTCGACCACGCAGTAGACAAGGTATGCCAGACTGATCAGCAGGAAGACGCCCCCCAGGAGGACGAACGCGCGAAGGGGAGCGACCGAGAATCCCGTGAAGGCCGTGATGCTGAGTCCCAGGCTGTGCCAGAAGCGATACTTCGGTTTCCCCGACCGCCTTCGCTCGGGGGTGTAGGTGACGCTGGCGCTTTGAAAACCCAGCCAGGGGATGAGCCCACGGAGGAAGCGGCACCGTTCGGGCATCTGGGCCAGCGAGTCCCTGACCTGGCTCGTGATGAGGCGATAGTCGGCACTGCCCGGGAGAATCTTCGTGGAGGAGACGGCATTGAACACCGCGTAGAACCCGCGGCTGCACCACCGCTTCAGCGGCGGACTGTGGTCGATGTCCCGGACGGCGTAGACCACGTCGTAGCCCTCTTCCCAGCGAGCAACCAGATCGGGAATCGTTTGGACGGGGTGTTGAAAATCGCTGTCCATCGCGATGATGGCGGCACCTGTGGCATAGCGGTAGCCGGCGGAAATCGCCGCCTGGTGGCCGAAGTTTCGCGCAAAGAGGATGCTCCGAACGTCGTCGAACCGCTCGGCCAGCGATTCCAGCACGTCGGTCGAACCGTCCGTGCTGCCGTCGTCGACGAAGAGCACCTCCAGGGCGTATCGGTCGGCGAGATCGGCGCGGTGCATGGCCAGAATCGCTTCCAGGAGCGGTTCGAGATTCTCGCGCTCGTTGTAGACCGGCAACACGATTGAGATTTTGGGCCGCATGGCTGACCGTGCCTCACACTATGTCCGCGGTATCCCCGCAACGCGCTGTGGATGCGTCGGGGGGGTTGGTCTCCCGGTGGACGATTCCCGTCCAGACGCCGTAGACCGACGATGCGACGTCATCCCAGGACCGGTTCGCGACGCTTTGGCGGACGGCCTCGCGGGACCATCGCCGGTCCAGGGCCGAGTTCAGCACGTCGGCCAGTTGATCGACGTGTTTCGGCTCCACGAGTTCACCGGTCTCGCCGGGGCGAACGATGTCCGGAACCGCGCCGACGTTTGTGGCCACGACGGGCGTTCCGCAGGCCAGGGACTCCAGCACGACATTGGGACACCCTTCGCTGTACGAGGCCAGGACGCTGACGTCCGCCGCGCTGAGATACGCCGCCACGACCTCCGGGGGCTGCACCCCGGCGAAGGACACGCGGCCCCCCAGTCCCCGTTGTCGGACCAGGCGTCGCAGCCGGCCCGCGTACCGGCGGTGGAGCGTGTCGCCTCCGATGATGGCCAGGCGCGTCGTGTCGGGAAGTTGCGTCACGGCTTCGATGAGCTCGGTGAACCCTTTCTCCGGGAGGATGTGACCGACCGATACCAGCAGGCTCCCTTCCAGGCTCAGACCGAGTTGCCTCCGCGCCTCCGACCTGGGGACGGGGCGGAAGACGTCCAGGTCGACGCCGTTCGGGATGACGTGGAGATGCTCGGGGTTCGCGCCGAGTTCGGCGGCGAGGTCGGCCATCGGCCGGCTGACGCTGATGACGGCGGCGGCGCCGCGGAGGGCCGAGGCGATCTGACTCCTGAACCCCCGCTTCCGGCATCGGGAATTGAGGGTCCCGCGCAGCGTCAACGTGTAGGGGAGGCCCGTGTGTCGGGCCAGGTGCGACACCGCGACGCCGTCCGGCCACACGAAGTGGGCGTCCATCAGGTCAACGGCATGTGAGTCGCAGTACTCGGTCACCCACTGCCGGAGGCCCGCCGCGTAGAGGCGCCCGTCGAAACGTTTCAGGATGTTTGGGACGTACAGGAACGGACGGTGGTGGACGCGGATGCCGGAAAGACGTTCTTCCGGCGTTTCGCGGGCGCGTCGGCGGAGGAGCGGGAACCAGCCCTTCGGATGCACGACCTCCAAGTCCACCCGCCGGGCAAGGGCCGCCAGCCGGCGCAGCACGAAAACACCCGGCGTGGGATTCCGGCTGCTCGGAAAACAGGATGAGAACGAGAGCACGCGCATCGTCACTCCGCCGGACCGGGTTGCACGGGCGACCGGACGAACCGGTCCGCCCACTGCTCAAACATGAGTATCGACCAGAGGAGGGGTGTGTAATTGCGCAGACCTGCCTGATGGTCCTCCCAGGCCTTGGCGATCGCCGGCTGCCGAATGAAATCCGCGTAGGCTGCTCCGCCGCGCAGCAGCAGGTCGCCCACCCGTTCGCGCAGGGGCCCCCGCATCCACTCTCCAAGGGGAGGGGTGAATCCCTGCTTGCGGCGGTACAGGGTGTTCCGATCCACGTAGGGCTCCATGGCCGATTTGAGGATGGCTTTGCCCTGTCCGCGGCGTACCTTCATGCCGGCCGGAACGCGCTGGGCGAACTCGACGAAGCAGTGGTCCAGCAGGGGAACGCGCACCTCCAGCGAGACGGCCATGCTCGCCCGGTCGACCTTGGTAAGGATATCGTCTACGAGATACGTCTTGATATCCGTGTAGAGGAGTTGATCCAGTCCCCGTCGCGGCCCCCGCTGCATCCAGCCGCGGATGATATCCGCCGAGCGGTAGTCGTCCAGGGCGTCGGCCAGGTCGCCCGTGTAGAAGGCGGTTTTCTGCTCGTCGCTGAGGAATCCGACGCTTCGGCAATAGGCCGTCGGGGCGTCGACGGCGAGGTTGCCGAGCGTCGTCTTTGCCCGAAGGGGACGGGGAAGCCAGTCCGCCTTCGGGTAGACGCGTGCCAGCGGACGGACGACCCACCGCCGCAGCGCGTTCGGCAGCCAGCCGCGGACTCGCCGCTCCATCAGGTCGAACCGGTATCGACGATATCCCCCGAAGTTCTCGTCGCCGCCATCGCCCGACAGGGCCACCGTCACGTGTTCCCTTGCGGCCTTGGACACGTAATACGTGGGTATCGCCGAGTAGTCGGCGAACGGTTCATCGTAATGCCACGCCAGGCGCTCCACGACCCGCGTCGCCTCCGGCCGGACGACTTCCTCGTGGTGCTGCGTGTGATATCGTTCGGCGATGGCGCGCGCGTACGGCAACTCGTTGTACCGTTTCTCGCTGAAGCCGACACTTACCGTGACGAGGGGGTCCTGCCCGGCGTGGGCCATCATGGCCACGACCGACGAGGAGTCCACCCCCCCGCTCAGGAAGGCTCCGAGCGGCACGTCGCTGACCAGGCGGAGATCGACGGATTCGGCCAGGCGATCCCGGAGGCTTTGCTCGATGACGTCCTTCGACTCCTCCGTGGGCGGGGCGGGCTCCAGGTCCCAGTATTCCTGGTCCCTGACACCTGTGGCGTCGAACCGGAGCCAATGGCCCGGCTCCAGTTTGAAGACGCCTTTGAACATGGTCTTGGGCGCGGGGACGTACAGGAACGTCAGGTAATCCGACAGCGCGTCCTCCCGCACCTGGCGGGGCACGTCGCCGTGGGCCAGGATCGCCTTGATCTCGCTGCCGAAGATCAGCCGCCCGTTCAGGACGGTGTAGTAGAGCGGCTTGATGCCGAGCCGGTCCCGGACCAGGTACAGGCTTTGGGAGCGGGCGTCCCAAAGGCCGAATGCGAACATGCCTCGCAGGCGGTCGACGCAACCGATGCCTTCCTCTTCATACAGGTGGACGATGACCTCCGTGTCCGTCCGCGTGCGGAAGCGGTGTCCCTTGGCCTCCAGTTCCCGTCGTAGTTCCGGGAAGTTGTAGACCTCGCCGTTGTACGTGATCCAGACGGTGCCGTCCTCGTTCGACAGCGGCTGCCGCCCGTCGCTGAGGTCGATAATGCTGAGGCGTGCGTGGCCCAGCCCGGCGTGGGGGCCTGCCCACGTGCCGGACTCATCCGGGCCGCGGTGGCGCAGTGTCTCAACCATGGCCGGGAGACGCCGCTCGAAGTCGGACCGCTGTCCACCGTAATCCACGATGCCGCAGATTCCACACATCAGACGTCAGCGCTCCATGATCGTCTCGTACCTGTCAACCATCACGGACAACCGGTACTCTCGCTCGTACGCGGCGCGGGCCGCAGCGCCGAGGCGCCTCATGAGGTCGTCGTCGCCGGCGAGTCGGACCACGGCGTCGGCCAGGGCGCCGGGATCCTCGGGCCCCGTGAGGAGGCCGTTCTCGCCGTCGACGATGACTTCAGGCACGCCGCCGACGGCCGTGGCGACGACGGGAAGCCCTGCGGCCATCGCTTCGAGAAGGGCCATCGGCAGCCCTTCCGTCCGGGACGGCAGGACATAGGCGTCAAACGTCGCGAGCAGGGCGGGCACGTCGTCCCGTGTTCCCAGGAATTGCACGTGTCCCGCCACGCCCGAGTCCGCCGCCTGCTGCTCCAGTGCGGCGCGTTGCGCCCCGTCCCCGATGAGGACCAACTCGGCGTCCGGCGTGCAGCGGCGGATGCGAGCGAATGCCTCGACGAGCACGTCCACGCCCTTTTCGCGGCTCAGGCGGCTGACGCAGCCGATGCGGAAGCGCCCGTCCTCGCGCGGCGGTCGAACGGCGGCCCCGAGGATGTCCGGCACGCCGTTCGGGATCACCGTGACCCGGACCGGATCGATGCCGTCGTTCCGGCACCACAGGTCTCTGACGGCTTCGGAGACGGCCACCGCCTGCGTGAGCCACCGCACCAGGGTCCGGTTGGCCCATCGCGCGCCCAGGCTCCTCGGGAACACCCCGTCGTGCTCCGTGTAGATGAGGTACGGCACGCGTGCAAGCCTCCCTGCCAGCGTTCCGTAGAACAGCGCCGTTTCATTGTGCATGTGGAGGACGTCCGGCCGGCGCTGCCTGAGCCATCGTGCCAGCCGCCGCACGTACCCTGCGTCCAAGCCGGCCCTTCGCGGCAGAATCTCGACGTGGGCGCCGGCCTGCTCGGCCCGATCCGCTAGGTCGCCGCGTTCGTCGTAACAGCAGATGGTCACGTCGTGGCCCCGGCCGATCATCTCGCGGGCCAGGTGGAGGACGACGCGCTCCAAGCCGCCGGTGCCCAGCCCCTGGACGAGATAAACGATGCGCTTGGCCACCCGTCGTTTCCCTGCCGGCACGTCAGTTCCCCGGCTCCTCGATGGCCGTGATGCGGCCTTCGGAATCGGCTCGTGCGTTCTCCGCCACCCGGTAGAGGCACACGGGCAGCGCCAGCATCCACCACAGTTCCTCGATGTACGTTTCCGTTACGGTCATGCCACCGGCGAGGAAGATGGCCAGCGCCAGAAGCAGGGCGTACGAGAAGTACCGGACGTCCCGCTCGTCGGCGGTGCCTTCCGCCAGCCGCGGCGCCTTCCAAAGTATGTAGATGGCGTTTCCAATCAGGGCAAGGAGGACGATTAACCCCTGGACGCCTAACTCGACGTAGCACTTGACAAACGTGTTGTGGGGGTCGCGTTGCTTGAGCGCGGCGTCGTATTCGCCCGCATAACGGGGGAAGTTCCCAGCCCCGAATCCCCACGGGCGATCGCGCACCATGGACAGGGACGTCGTCCAGGCCAACCACCGGCCGTAGGAGGACTTGTCCATCTTCTCGGGCGACGTTTCGATCGTGGACATCCGCTCGATAAATCCAGGGTCGGTCAGGGCATAGGCCCCGAGCGCGCCGATCAGCAGCACGACGAGGATGAGCCCGCGTCGCCTCTTGGGTGCCAGGGGGACCGCCAGCACGCCGCCGATGGCGGCCGCCAGGAAAGCCCCACGACTGCGGGTCATGATCAGGCCGTTGACCGCGAATGCCGCCGCCAGCACGGGGAGCCATTTTGCTCTCCAGTCGCTTCGCATGAACTGCACGGCGATCACCGGAAGGGCTGCCGCCAAGTGGACCCCGAAGAAGTTGGCGTCCTTGAAGTCCGGCCCGCCGATGCCCTCGACCCGGCCCGTCACAAACGCCCCCGGTCCGGCCGTAAACGCCAGCCAGCCGAGGTATAACCCGCCGGCCGTCAGAACCCACAGGACGGCACTGAGGCGCCTCGGCGTCGTGACGACGTGGGTCAGCAGTAAGGCGAAGACGATCACCTTCGTGATTTTCACTTCGTCAGGATCCTCCCAGGGCATGGCTTCTCGCCCCGGGAGTCCAATGTACTTCGACAGCCACAGCACGCCGACCATCGCAAGCAGCAGCCATTCCTGGCCGGTCATGAAGCGCTTCCCGTACCTCAGCCGGGACCAGTGCAGCACCGTCCCGATGCCGAGGAACAGGGCCAGCATGAAGGAGTAACGGATGCTCAGATGCGCCAGCGGGTCCATCCACCAGCGGTACCCGATGTGGTACATGCTCATGTAGCCGATGACGCCGGCCATCGGGGCGAAGAGCGCGCCGATGCAGCAGCTGCCGAAGAACAGTGCGAAGAGTATGGTCTTCAAGGGCATCGGGGAAGGCTCCCCCTGCCATCCTCGCGACTTTCCATGCGCGAGTGTGCGCCCGCTCGGCCATGCCCCGCGACAGGAAGAGGGCCGGCACCGACGGAAACCGATCGGCCGGCTTTGCCCGGGCGCTGAGCGGTCTGCCTCGTGTCCGGCCAACTTCTCGCGAGTTGAAACGGAGTTCTCATGAACCTGTGGGGTGTCCTCATGATGCGTTTCATCTGTGGCCCAAGGGCTCTGTGCTTCCAGTATTGTCTACAGATAGCCGAGCTCTTCGAGCCGTTTCTGGATGGCCTCCTCCTCTTCCTCGGTGTAGGAGGGCTGAGACGAACCACCGCGTGTCACCGGCGCTTCGCCGACGGAACGCTCCACGGGATGTGAAGCCACAAAACCGGGATCCAGAACTTCAGTAACCACTCGGCCTTCGAGGTTTTCAGGGACGCCTAACCCCATGGCATAGAGAACGGTCGGCATGATGTCAGGGATCGACAGGGGGGCTGCCTGACCTTGTCCGAAGGGGCGGCCCGTTGCGGCAAAAATGCCGTTGAGGTCGTGATGCCCCTGAGAGACCAAGTCCGGAGCCGGAGAGAGAAACCCCTGGGCGGACGGCGGGGAGTCCAGGGGCCGGGTTTCCTGGTACACATCTCGCCGGGGAAGGTAGACCACCTCC